>Ga0228710_1002081_pt1 | contig 31112 bp, 21 predicted proteins | sample MedpolnodulmetaG_FD_177995 | JGI IMG/M metagenome (GOLD analysis project Ga0228710, IMG submission 177995) | Root nodule microbial communities from Medicago polymorpha collected in Santa Monica, California, United States - pink nodules | ecosystem: Host-associated > Plants > Roots > Nodule...
ATATAAGAAAGAACAAAAAAAAAAAAAAAAAAGGTATACTCTTCAACATATTTGAATAATAACAAAAGAGATTTAATGTGATGCCTAGGGACATGCACTCTAAAGTGACAAAATGAAATCAAATCTCAAATCCTAGTGCCAAAATTATTATGCTGGAGAGCAAGATTAATTTAAGAAAGTGTGCAAGATTCTTGGTTATATCATAGCTTTACCTTAATTAAAAAGTGGTAATAAGACTCAAAAAGAGCACCATTATTTGCAGGGTAGGACCCCTAAAAAAGGACTTAATCATTTGTCTTCAATCTAAAATTGTTCCAAAACCGACTCTTGTCAGTATAATAATGAAATAATACAATTAAGAGAATACAAATACACCAAACTAGTGGACAATCTTGAAGCATTGACAGATCTATTTCTTAATTTTATGTGTTTGTTTTGTAAACTATATAATTTTAATATGAGAACTGAGATCTTGATCTGAAAATTTAATTGTAATAGCATAGAAACTGAAGTGAAAACAGCTAAAAATGTACTCTTGGTTGTTTTCATATATATCATGTCACATTCAAGCCTCTTTATGAAGGTTTTGTAGTGTAGTCAAGCTCAGCTCAGCAAGAATTGAACAACTAGCCGAGACATTGGTCTCTATTATATTAGGAGTAAACAATCATTTTCATCACTAAATGATTGAGACGATATCTTTAACTCTTTATAGTTTCTGAATTTTTTTCAAATTTCAAAAGTATCTCTGGACTCTAAGTATGTCTTTTGTCATTAATTTTAGGGTGTGTTTGTTTCTATGAAAAGATTGTGAGGGGAGAGAAAGATTGTGGAAAGAAACATTTTCCATAGTTTGGAACAAGTGAAAGTGGCAAAGGAAAGAATGAGACACATGGGTCCACATCAAAATACTTTCCATTCAAGTATGAGGAGAAAGTGGAGGGAGCAAACTTTTTTTTATTAAAAAGACAATATAGCCCTTACTACCATATTGTTTTAACTTTCTAAAAATAACAATAGTCAACATAGTGGTGTAGTAGGATAGTACTAGTAGCTTGTACTTATATTTAAATTACTAACTATAAATTTGGTGAATATACATCTTTCTTTAGTTAAATTACTAACATAGTGTATTATAAATTTTATGAATATACAGCTTGTACTAGTAGTTAAATTTTAAAATTTTTAAATCACAGTAGCTAACTTACTAACTGTATTTAAATTTTATAAAATAAATATGTAGAAGTAAATAACTAAATATAATTATGAATTTCTTTTAACCTATCAATTATTTTTTTAAGGGTTATATATGTCAATTACTAAAAATATATGTTTCTTAATTTCCTTTCACTTTCTTCTCTACTTTCTCTTATACCAAACAACCAAATCAATCCTCTTATTTTCCACTCATTTTCTTTCCTTATACAATCTTTCCTTTCACTATCTTTCCTCACACTTTCTTTTTGCAACCAAACAGACCCTTAGGGTTAAATATGTTTTAACTTCCTGCAAAATCATAAACTTTTAAGTTTAGTCTCTACAAAAAAATTTATTCATTTTTAGTTCTTATCTACATTTTATAGAGACTATTTTGGAGGAACTATTCATACAAATTTCAATTCTTACAAATTACAATATTATCGAATACTAAAATTACCATTAAAATTTTGTAGAAACTAAACTTAAAAATTTGTGATTTTGTAGCGACTAAAAACATACTTAACCCTTAATTTTATGGATACCATTTGAAAGACATATTTTTTTAAAGACCAAACATATTAATAAATGATCTATTTATGTATGTTTTTATATTTCCTCAAAAAAAAAGTATGTTTTTATATTTTTCATTGGTTTACATATTATTGTGACAACATATAAAGATTAAACTTACAGTTTATTCATTATATTAGTGACATCATTTTCCGTACGATAAGAATTTACGTGGGAAATCTACATGTGATTTCACTGTTGTGATTTAAGATTGATTTTACTAGCAAGATGGTGACATAACATGTGCATCCTTGTTAATCTCATTCAGAAAATCTGAGTTGTATATAAGTGGTTATATACAATTATTTTGGGAATTTTGATAAAAGAAATGGTATTTTACATCAATTTTTTTTGTCGAATAACCTATTAGTTAGAATTTACCTTTTTTAAAATGAATAAGTGGGGTGTTTGAGGTTCGAACTCCGACCCCTGCATACAATAATATATTCACGGGGACTACATAAATTTTTTTAAGTTAGGGTGTATTTTATTTTTTATGTATATTTTTTAAATGATTATAAGTTATAAAAAATAAGATAAATATGTATATTGAGGTTTAAGTGTGGATAATTAAGTCTCATATCGATGATGAATAAGTTCAATGTAAATATATAAGAGATGTAATTCATACATTTAATATTTAAGATTTTAGGTTGGGATGTTGCATCTCTCTTATAGTCTTGAATCATTGGTTTGTTGTCACCTTCTGGTATTCCCTCAAACTCCACAACAAATAGTATCAGAGTCCTGATTAGCGAGAGTGAGTGTTCTTTTTGTGTAAAATACAAGTATATGATGTTGAAGAGTCACATTTGAAATGAGGATTGTTGAACTCAAATCTGATTAGTTAAATCTCATGTATCAATGAATTCAATGTTGGATATAAGAGGGTTGATCCACATATGTAATGTTTTATAATGTTTGATGGAGATGTGTAGTCTCTTACTATTAAGAGTCTCAAGCAAATTCAAATAACAAAACTCATTTCAACACTTTCACAAAACAATCCCTAATTGACAAAAAAAGTATTTGATGGTCACTTAATAATCCGAACGTTTTGTTCAAAATGGTTTCGACTCACTGAATTGAATGTACATTTTGATTGGACAAAAAGCAATCATAATATCTTTGAAGAAAATACCACTTTAGCTAATAAAATATTTATTTTTCAGAGTAAGTTTGACTTAGTACATAACAATCATCAACATGAAATAATTGAACGATTAAAAAATGCAAGAGAAATAAAATAAAATGATAATATGATGCAAAATCCTACGTGTTATTGTCGGATTAAGATCCTTTCAAATGTAAAAAAAAAAAAAAATCAAGGAAAAAATGTGAAAATATACACCATTGAAAAATTGAGATCATCCATTTTCCTTATTGTCATTTACTACTGCTGTTTCAGTTTACAGTTTGATGCTTCTGATTTTGCAGGTTTTCGGTGCTTGGCTGAAGTGATTCAGTTTTTATATTTCCCTATTTTGTTTTATTTCATAGTTACTTCATGGTATTGGTGTAGATTTTTGGTTGTTTGTTGCTAGAATAGTTCTTGCTAGAGGTTTAATAGTTCTATTTCAAAATGACTATTTCTCAAGATTTTTACATGTGTATAAGGAAATATAATAAAATTACTAATTAGAGATTTAGACTTACAATCTCTGTGAACATAGCTCAGTTGGTAGGACAATGCATTATTATATGCAGGGGTCGAGGTTCGAACTTCGGACACCCCACTTATTTACCTTATAAGGTGAATTCTAGCCACTAGGCTACCTGGCTCAAAAAAAAAAAAGAGATTTAGAGGTACAATCGAAAAAAAATATAATTAAATTTACAGTAAAATATAAGAATGATATTCATTTTAAAACAAATTTTTTTTATTAAATTGATACTTATTGTGAAATGAAGGAAGTAAAAATTTGCACTTACGAAAAAGATGGGTCCATATATGGCAATCAATAATATACTAACACGTCCTTGACCTTGTGAAAGTGAATGACTCAATTGCTTGTGCAAGATGATGCATATCGGCATCAAAGGGCAAAGACACATTGGTACAAAGATGATGATCGAAATAATAAATTTTTGCATGTCTCTACTACAATTAGAAATAAAATAAACCGAATTACCTCTCTTGAAGATGATCATGGTAATAGGGTAAGTGAGAATTGAAGTGTGAGTATGGTTGCTAAGAATTATTTTATGGATTTTTTTTCAAAAGAAAAACAGTGTTACAGAGCCGGTGATTACTGTTATATGACATTCTATTACCGATGATGATAATGCTTTGCTTACAACTCCTTTTATTATAAGGAAGAGTTTCGTGTAGCTATGTTCTCAATTAATGACATATCATCTTACGTTATTTTCAACATAATTAGTTTATTTAGATTTTTATCCAATATAAAGGAGTTTTAAAAGAATTATCTATGGTTTTTGGGACATTTTGTAATGTTTTCACTTCGAGTCATGTAATTATAGTTTTCCCGAAAACAATCAGGACTTAGGTGATTCTGATGTAATTCAAAGCAAAATCATGCAAATCGGCAAAACAAAACCTCTTAGGATGATTTAGGGAGATAATGAATGAAGCCTTAAGAGGCTTCTGAAGACATTACAGAGAGGATAAATTCTATTCCAAGTCTCAAGACAATTTTCATAGAAAACAACACTAAAAAAACTAAGAAAAAGGCAAAAACGCACTGCCGAGTTGAGGGGATGTGCCCTGGCTGTTAGATTAATTTTAATTAAGTCTTTTATTCAGTTATTTTACGTGTCCTGTTTAATTTTATTATGCAAAGGTCTTAATATTTTCATTAGACCTAGGGAGGTGACATACCTAGATAAGATGTATGAACTGAGAAATAGGTCAGAATCCTATTCTGAACGTTGCATAGTAACTTTATCCTTTTCTCCTTAATAAGGTATACGACATAGGGACAACTGTTTGTAGAAATACTAAGGTAAGATAGCGTATGTTGATGTACTTCTAAGATTCACTGATTATGGAGAGCCTATAGATGACAATTTAGGATTCTTATTCTTTGTTTCAATTACCTCTGAGAGATTACGACCCCACACTACAAACTAATGAATGCATACATAACCACTTTAGGATTGACGACCCTAAGACCGTATAGTTCCTTATCCCACATGTGAATCTGATGCAACTCAACAACTAGAAGGGCATAGTCACCCCACAAACTCATCACTTAAATGGGTACCATTTAGCCAATCCCTGAACAACTGACTATTACTGTAATCCAACATAGAAATAGTGGGGACTGCCGCTAACATTCTACAATCAAAATGAGGTTACTACTTCACTATCGCTCTACGCGGTCAGACTTAACTTGCAAAAACACCCCCATTTACCGCTTTTATTTATTGTTTTCATTTTTATTTTCAGTTTTAAATAAGTAACACTAGTTGTCTAGTTGGAACAACAATCCATGTAGATATGACACTCAATTACTTTATTACTTGGTAACAATTTGGTACACCCATTGAAATTGTCCATCAAGTTTTCATTGTCGTTATCAAGGTTTGTTGATATTTTCAATAAGGCAATTTGTTTTACTAGTAACTAGTGATATTTGACTATGATGTTCTTAAAATTAGGAAAAATGGACGTTTTCACCTGAATAACATAATCGATTAAAGTAGTTCACACATATCACTTGATACCCCAAATTTCTCAATCCAAAATGCTTTTATGCACCTTATGCAAATCATTCAAGGAAGCATATGATAAATCACTAAATTACAAAGAGAGACTATCCAAAGACACAAAGAGAGATTAACTCAGTTGACCGAATCTTTTAAAGGTCTTATAATAAATATCTCAAAAATTAGAGAAAATTTCGGTCTCCAACCAAACAGGAAAGGTTGTTGAATTAAGGGGTAAAAAGGTTTTGACACCTTTGGTAGTTAAGAGGAGACCGAAGGAGAAAACACTAGATGGGACACAAGAAGAAGGTGTGAATAACACAGAGAAAGAACATCATTCTCCTAGTGAATCATTAATTGATAGGGACTCTATTTTGCGGATGAATAAAAAGTAGACTCTAGCGGAAAATGATAAGCTGAAGGACCTACCCAACTACATTAAGATGCCTTATCCGAATTAAACAAGAAAAGATAAAGAGGAAGAAAAGGAGTTTTAGAAATTCATTGAATTGTTGAAAGGCTTGCAAATCAATATTTTCATTAGCCGAGACACTAAAGAAAATTTCCATTTATGCGAAATTCATGAAGGAACTCCTATCTAAGAAAAAGGGGCTACAGAAAGAAGAAGCGATATTACCCACCAAGGAATGTAGTACCCTATCACAAAACAAGGTCCCTCCGAAGAAAAAAAAATCCAGGATGTTTCACATAGGAAAGGCATTGTGCGATTTAAGAGCAAGTATTAACCTAATGCCGCTTTTGATGATGAAAAAGTTGGATGATATAATAGTTAAACCTGCAAGAATGACCCTCTCTCTAGAAGATAGGTCGGTAAAAACCCTTTATGGTGTGATTAAAGATGTTTTGGTGCAAGTGGATAAGTTTGTCTTTCCAATAAACTTTGTAATCATGGACATGGAAGAAGACAGTAAGTGCCCACTGTTACTAGGAAGCCTATCCTCGCTACAGAAAGGGCAAAGATCGACATGGAAGCAGGAGAATTATTACTAAGGATCCATGATGAACAAATTAAGTTTAACGTGTTCAACACAATGACCTTCCCTGGAGACGTGAAGGAGGTGGATTGTAAAGAAACGATGGAAGAAATGTTGGAAGGTCTAGCCACAAGAAGTGGAAGTTCGAACCACCTAAAAAAGGTAATTATGAATTTGAACTCAAAGGAGGATGATGACTTGGATCAGGAAACAGACAAGGTGCTAGAACATATTTTTTTTTGAATTAAGTCCAGTGGTTGCTAGATGGGCCAAGCAATGGGCCAATGCATTACCACTTCTTTTAACATGAGTTAAGTTATACATACTAAAGGATGGTAACAAAGACTTAATACTCTGAATTAGAGAACCCAAATAAGAACTTTGTTCTTCCTCTCGACCTTGAAGTAAACGAACTAATCTTTGATTGTCATTTTCAAAATGAACACATCTAAACCCTTGACCTCTTGCAAATTTTACTGCTTGATACATCCCCCAAGCCTCTGTTGTGCTCGCACAATTGAATCTAGGGCGAAGCTTCGTACAAGCAGCTACCACAACACCGATATCAGAACGAGCAATAACACCAGCTCCCCAATGATCGTGGTAAGCAAGACTAACATCACTATTTACCTTGATAAAACCATGCGCAGGTTTAACTCATTTAGCTTTTTCAGGATCTCGAGCTGGGACAGCAGATTGCGAAGACTGAGAAGAAGTGATCCGAGGGTCTGAAGCGTGCTTGCTAGCGTGGTGTTGGGAACGTGCTAGATCTAGATCTATCTCGTCCAAGGTACTAGAACAATTAGAAGCACATTAGGAGACGGAGGAAACTAGACAAAACCATGAAAAAGAAGAAAACCTAGAAACCCCTGAACCGGAACTTAAGGATGAGTATACAAAAAATATTATATTGTTTATCCAAATATGTTATTGTATGTGTGTAGTATGGATGAGCGTCTAGCAAATTGACTTGGTTTTGTAAGATTAGTTGTATAAATGGAAATCATATATGTTAATGTTTGAGATAAAATTATGTCTAAATTTTTAACAAATATATATTTTTTTCATTAAAAAAATCAAGATTTTGTTTAATTATACCAATCTTTTAAAGGTATAATTTTCTCTCATATTAAAATATCAAAATTACTTTTACAAAGTAGGAAAATTAATGCTGTTTGCTTTGTAAAATTATTTTTTATTTCTTAAATTTGTCTTAGTTTTAGTTGTTTTTTTTATTACATGTGGCTTGAGCACAATAAAACAAAAAAAAAAGAAAATCGCCCACCGTGGGGCTCGAACCCACGACCACAAGGTTAAGAGCCTTGCGCTCTACCAACTGAGCTAGACGGGCTTGGTTGTGTTAGTTTTACTTGTCATGAAACAAAAAAGATACGGTTAAAAGACCTGTTTTCATTATTTCCGAAAATGCATATAAACTTAGCTAGTTTTTATCTTCTCTTTGTTACAATGACTCACTTCAAAAGTCTCTCATATGCTTGTTAGCAAGTAAAAATGAACACGTCTTCTTATTTGCTAGTTTAAAATGGACACATTTTATCTTCCCTTCACCTTTAACATGCACTAACTGCTCTCTTAGTGAATCTTACATGAATTATGAATACTTAAAATTGTAATAAATGGATTTTGATCTCAGTTATACTGATTGGTTTTAGGACAATTTTGATAACCATGCCTCTTCTTGTTTGATATTGAGGCTATGTGTGGCTTCCCCAATTAGCAGCCCATACTTTAATTCATCCTTGAAGTTGAAATTAATTAAAAAAATTCAAATGCTACGTCCTTTTGAAGTTACAGACTTAGTTTTCTTATAATCAACTTGATAGCACTCATTATACCAGTATCACAATATGAATATGGATCACACATGTGTTTGTGTGCTACGCAAACGCATGGATCTCGCAGAAATAAAGAGATAAAACATATTTGGTCTTTTATGTAACAAATTTTCAAATATCTATAAGTTGGATAGATTAAGGATCGCGTCCTATCATTTCACAACTTTATAGAACATTTTCTGTTACTTGTTTCATTATCAGAATGACAATTGTGTTGGTTTGTGATTGGCAGCCTAATGTAGTTGTTAATTGTGGTGATATCTCAATGCCTCGTGCTTATGAAATCGATCCTGATAATGTGCCGTCATCCCTCTTAAAATGGCTGCAAAGCTTTAAACAGAACAGTACTCTTCTCATTCATCTCTCCACAGATCAAGGTAAACCAATCTTATCGTGGTCGATTTATTGCATTTCTTATCCATATCCATTCTCATTTACGTTTTGATTTTAGCTAAATTGCAATTCATGTTTCTTCTCATTAGTTCCAGTATATGTTTATGGAAAAACTAAAGTGCCCGCAGAGAAGTTCATTTCGAAAAACTTCCCAAACTTTGCAATTTTGAGTAGCAGTATCATCTATGGGCCACTGACTGTTTCACCAGTTCCAAAATCTCTTCCTATTCAGGTGCATGTGCAGTATATGGAATTACACTTTATTTGAAAACTAATGCTTCCAGCATTTGGATCGATGAAACTTGCGATGTCAATGCTGCCTGTAAAACTTGCCACTTATTTCTTAATGAATAAGTGTTCCTAATCCTAACAGAATAAGATGTCTCTTTCTTAAAAGATGTTGGTAGTGCTTGGCTCACCATTTTACAGTTTGCAATAAAAATCACTGAGAAAATCTCGTACTATTGCAGTGGATTGACATGCGGTATTGTTCCTAATCCGTTGTCCAATTTTTGTTAAGGATCTCGTAACTATCATACTAGCTTTAACAAGCCAGTGGTTATCAAGTACATAACTTTTTTGTAAAATAACTCGAATATTTTGTTTAGACATGCGGTACGCTGCAAAAGAGTTTCTTGATGGAACTGATTTTCAGTTAGATCTTTTTTAAGGTTTCAAAACACTTTTATTGGAGATGGTCAATCCTTATCTATGAAAATTGTTTATATCTTATAACTCTTTTACAAATTAATTATGTATGACATTTTCACGTTCTTGTGTTCTTTAAACTTGAGCGCGTTCAAATGGCTGAGGCTGTTGCACAACACCTCATCAATCAAACCAGTCTCTGCTTCAAAGGTATGTGTTATGCATCATTTACCACTAAAATTTTGTGATGTGGAATTCAAAGCTTTTCAATTTATCTTTTGATGTCAATTTGAGCAGTTTGGTAACATGAAATGATTTCTCTTCTCATCTTTGATTGTTCTTTATTGCGACGCTTATGAGTTTTCGTTATTGTTTTTCCAGGTTGACTGACTGTCAACTCCGCAGCTGACATATCTTTGCATATCCCTAGATTGGTTCAAACTCTAAAGATTAATCCTGTCTCATGGTCTTCAAAAAGAGCTTAAAAGAGTCCTAAGTCATGCGTTCTTGAACCATTTCGTGTAAAGAAAGAAATCATAGTTTTCAGCTCTTTGTTGTTATTTGGTAGCAAAACATGTTCACTTTTGTATCATACTACATGTATCTCAAAATTGAATCTTAGGTGTGTATTTCATTTGCTGCTTTGATCTTTTTTGGCTGACTAATAGTACTAGGGTATAACTAAAAGTATTTTTGCAGATTAAAAAAATAAACGGGTATAACTATAAGTAAAAATTGTTTAAAGGTAGAAAGATATGAAGCACACACATAGCATACTTTTCAATCTTCATTGACACTGGCTAATCTTAGGTGTTGTTTTGGCTGGCTAATTTTTCGTTCATTCTTTAATACATGTTTTTTCAACTTTTTCCACAAGATGAGTTTGTTTGTTAATATTGTTCCTATCAATAAAACTCTAAAAAAAAGATATGTTTACAACTGATTTTACTTTGAGAATAAAGTAAATTTTTTGGGGAGTCTATGTATATTAGATTTATCTATAAATTAAATAAGATTTTCAAATCATTAGTAAATCACTTTAGACAGACTCATCAAAATCCATTTGTTACACATAATAAAAAGTAACCTCTTTATATATAAAATGGATTAGTTGCTTAACTTGAGATAGGTAAAGTTGACAAAATATAACTTGGAAAAAATGTAAGTACTTTTTAGAGTCTGTGATGGATCTGATCAGCTTTCGCGTAAAATAATAGTCGTTTAAAGTCTGCATACGATTTTTAAGAAATTATTAATTGTGTTGATTTTAATAATAAAACTAATATCATTTACTAAATACACTTATTAATTGTAATTAATGGAGTAATTAATTAAGTTGGATGAAATTCAATAAATAAATATATAATAGTGAAAAAAAAATAATGCATTGATATTTTAAAGTGACGATTATTTTGACAAAGAAAAAAAAATGTTAGACAATTAGATTGGTATTTTACAAATAATGACATATTTTGCATTGATATTCAAACTGGAGACAATACAATTGTTGGAGAATTAATCACTTTAGTCCCTGAATGAGAAAATAGTAGTCACTTTAGTCCATGAATGAGAAAATAGTAGTCACTTTAGTCTCTGAATACAGAGAAATTGCAAAACAGTCCTTGAATGTAGACTCTGTTCGTCAATTTCAGGGACTAAAGTGATCAACGTAGTCTACATTCAAAGACTAAATTGCCCAACAAAGTTTATATTCAGAGACTAAATTGGTCAACAAGTCTATATTCATGGAATATTTTGCAATTTTTCTATATTAAGACTAAAGTGAGGAGTCATTTCTTATTCACTTAACAGCGATGATTGTCCTTGAACTGTATCAACACATAATTTCAAACTCTCCCATCACATGTGACCATAATCACGCCATCGTTCCTTCTCTCGTCTTCAACCCTCCTCGGCCACCAACCAACCCCTCCCGATTCGCCTCAGTCTGCTAATTACCGAACATCAAGGTAATTCAAAAACACAAATCAATAACTCCATTTTTTTTTTTTTTTTTTTGGATTTCTTCAAAATTGGGAAATCTGGACATTGTAAGTAATCTGTGCATTGCCGATGGGGATTTTGTTGTTGTTATGTGAATCTGGTTTGTGCATTCACATTTGAATTTCATCGACTCATGTTTTTAAGTTTTGAGCGTCACACTTTGCATGAAATTGAAATGTAAGCATATGCTTCTTAGATAGCCTTTTATTCTTTGGATTAGATCCTATTGGTTTTCGAATAAACCATCAATTTAGTTTCTAAACTATCACCCTTTCTTCAATTTAGTCGTAAATATGATTGGCAGTGCTATATAAAATCTGTCAATTTAGTCTCTTTTTTAAGCTGTTAGCTATAAAGCGCAACACTCCTCGGATTATGTGTGTCTCAGTGTCAGACACACGCCCATTTCAACACAGACACGATACTGACACCTATAATTACACTGAATTATGTCACTTTTTCAAATTATTATCGGTGTCGAGGAGTGTCGTTGTCCTGTGTCTGTGTCGATGCTTTATAGGTTGTTAGGGATTAATTGACAAATTTTTATATATTTAACGACTACTTATTGGATTTATACAGTTTAGGGACTAAATTGGAAAAAGTGTTATTGTTTATGGACTAGGGTGATGGTTTATTCATTGGTTTTCATTTCTACGTAAGCATGCATGCTGCAGACTAAGAACTTGATGATGGTGGTAAGCATTTTTTTGACAATTTTTGTTGTTGTTATTTGTGTTCTATGGATACAGCTTCTGGAGCAAAATGGTGAAGCTGAAAATCCCGGAGCACCAAGTTGCAGGTCACCAAGCAAAAAACGGAATCCTAGGTCCTCTAATAGACGATTCTGGAAAGTTCTACAAACCTCTTCAAGACGACGAACGAGGTTCCAATGAACTTGCTTTCTACACTTCCCTCTATTCCGATCCACGCATTCCCTCCAACACTCTCAAATTCTTCCCTTCTTTTCACGGCACTGAAACCATCGACGCCTCCGACGGATCCGGTCTACATCCCCACCTCGTCTTAGAAGACATTGTCAGCAATTACACCAACCCTGCCGTCGTTGATATCAAGATCGGTTCACGAACATGGCACCCACAGTCCTCCGAAGATTACATCCGGAAATGCCTCCAGAAAGATCGAGAATCTTCTACTATCAAATTAGGGTTTAGAATCTCCGGTTTGAGGTCAGTGGGTCCCACTAATCAATTATGGCAGCCTCATAAAAAGTTTCTTATGGATCTATCTGTTGATGATGTGATGTTGGTTTTGAGGAAATTTGTTTCTTCGGACGGTACTGTTGATGAACCTGATTGTGTTTTTGGGTCTAGGGTTTTCGTTCCTGTTTTGGAGGAATTACTGGAGCTTAAGAAATGGTTTGAAGTTCAAACTATTTTTCATTTTTATTCGTGTTCTGTTCTTGTGGTTTATGAGAAAGATGAAAAGGAAAATGAGAAGAAGAGTGCACGTGCTGTTGTTAAGCTTGTTGATTTTGCTCATGTGGTTGATGCTAAAGGTGCTATTGATCATAATTTCTTAGGGGGTCTTTGTTCTTTGATTAAGTTTGTTAAGGATGTTTTGACTGGGCTATCTGATGTTCAAACCTCAAACCCTAAAGCTTAAACATAAGAGTAAAATTCTGCGATTTGAATTAGCAGAATACTTTTCTTAGAGCAGCTAGATAGATTTGGTTTATGTTGTAATCATCTTAATTTGATGACTTAAACGAAGGTTTGGTCATGCTCTTTGAGTAATAAAATGACCGCTTCTATAAGGTCTTTTGAAACTGTTTTACAGAGTTTCAGATGATGCTTTATTTCAATTTGGGTTACTTGAAAGTATGCTTGTTTTAATGTGGTTACTTTGGAACTATACTTGTTAGCTGTTCTCTATTTTACTTTTGTTGTGCTCAGAGCTATGTGATGATATGGTAGCTTTGGTTGATATGCACAATTTTCATTTCCTCATGATCATAAGAGTTACTGCGACTATTCTGTTTCAAGTCAAGTTCTCATAGATACATCCTTACCTTTAGTCGGCTTCATCTATATGTGTAGTGATTAGTTTCCATAACTGGTTCTGGTAATACTGGAGCTTTTGCTCTTCCTATATTGCATACCCTCTTAGATGCACCACGACACGAGTTTTTCGCTATATTTCTTCTGTTCTAACCTATTTCTTAATATAGGGAGCTTGCTTATCAAATTGCTGAACATTTTGATTGAAGCTCTAGGTTCAGAATTTGGTGTCAAGTGTGCTGTGGTGAATTTCTACTTCATGAACGATTTTTTATGTCTTCCTTTTCATTTCAGTGCTTACATTTGTTTTGTGTTGTCTATTCCATATTTGTTTTGGCTTATGTTTTATGGAATTGTGGTAGTTATTTTGGATATATGCTTGTTCGGTATGACTGGTCTCTTCATTATGTATCTTTTACTTGTTTTGTGTCGTTCTTGGCTGTCACTATAAACGCTGCACCATTTTTTCTGCTTTTTCTAGTTAAGAGTGACCATTGATACTTTGAAAAAGGCTAGACTTTGTATCGCATCATATTTTATCTTTTTCCAGTTTTAATTTCCTTGTGTTCAAATCCTTTTTTATTCAAAACATTTGGACTTCTTGGATTTATCTCACTGTTTTTGAGCCACATTGGCCATGGCTTGACATTTAGTACATATATCCCTCCCACGTTTGAAATTGGAACAACTTAGGGTCCTTAAATCCTATTGGCCAAGTGTTTTATTCATGTCTATCAATTAAATTCACAATCTAGTATGTGATTGTAGAAATTCAAAATAGCTGTAACAAGCTTGTCGGACAATTATATCAATGGATCTACTTTGACAACAAGCTGTAGCAAACTTTGGGTTTTGTGATATGTTTCATTCAGAAAATGTAGTAGTTTAAGGAAGCTTAAGAAGAATAAAAGCCCTACAAGTGTTCTAGGCAAGGTTGTTGAAGGATCATTATGTATATAAGGTTGTGAGCATGAGGACCTTAATTAGATGATATAAAGAAAAATGTTTACATCTATGACATATGATTTTAAATATCTTACAATGGCTTGTTGTTATTTGTCTCTTTGTATTGGTTATATCGTGTTGTGTGTTTAGTGAATTAATATATCTTATAAATTTACCATTGTACAGGTTCATTTATATATCCTAATAAGAAGAGTTTGTGATTGGTGGTTACTAAGTAGGTTGAAGAATCTGAAAAGGGCATGAAGAGCACGAGCTATCGTTCGCATATCTCCGCGCATGCTTCCTTTTCTGATGTCTGCTGCTTTGCCGGCCTCTGCTCCTCCTCCGTATCTTAATCTCATCACGCTGAACAGGTAACCTTTTTGTTGAGTTTAAAATGTGGTGTCGAAGTATTACTTTATATCAACTTAGTCATTAGCAGAAAGAGTCCTACTTCATCTTACTCTGTGAATCTATATTGTAAACGAAGCCCAAACTTTCTCAGTTTTCCCGAAAGAGGCAACGCATTGAAGAAATCTAACAAATTCAATATTTCCTTGCTGCTGGACAAGGTCTTAATTTCATACAAGAATTCTTTCCTACTTGGAGATCCTTTATGCTTGGAAAATATTAAATTCTATGTGTACATTCTTTTCAGCACCTTTAATGATTTGTATTGGTTGTCCAAACTATGGACTGTCACATAAAAATGAAACATTAATTGGATTGCGTATATTCCCTGCATGCATTTTTTTACACATGGACCCAAATCCTTGCTACTGTTCTAACTTCTAATTTGGAATGTGGATTAAAAATTCTGATTGTTGACCAAGTCCAAATCTTAATTCTTACAAGTTGCTGCTATCTGCATGCTTCTATCATTGGAATGAATTTTCTTGTATGGGTGGTGGGTCAAATTTTGCTTTCTGTATTTAGGCTAGTGTTTGCTACATCTTTAATTAATATGTTACATATCCTTTTAGGTTATACTACTTTTTGTTGCTACTGTACAACGGATTTTTTTAGATGGTTTGGTAAACCTAGCAAATTTTTGTTTGGAAATAATAGGGACTTCATTGCAATATGTGTTGATACTGCCTACTGCCTACTGCCACTATATAAGGCTGTAGAACTAGAAACCTATGTTTACTCTCTTTTCTCTAAGTCACTCGCACCTCAAATTATCAGAAAGCAGCATGCAGTAGCAGCTGGTTTTGTTTTACACAACTTCTGACAACACTTTTTCCTTGATGACCCTTGATTTCTCTGAAAAATATTCCATATTCTGCTTAATGATATTATGATATTGTCTGATTCCAATGTTTGAAGATTCTGAATAAACCAATCCCAATGTCTGAATCTTGATGTATCTCTCTAATGGTCTAGTAGATTTCTCTGAAAAATCTTCCATATTCTGCTTAAAGCTGTTATCATATGTGTGGTTCCAACGTTTTGAGGATTCTGCAGATACAACTTTCAAAGTGTCGTTGTTATGAGCAGGTGAGTCTTGACAAGAAGTGCTTGTGAGCCATTTTTCAGCATCAATCCCAGTTTGAAAGAAAACTCTTTATGGGAAAGTTTCTTCAAACAACGAAGAACTGAAGCTGAAAAGGGATTTGTCTACCAGGTGTCAAAGGAGCTTCTAGTTTTCTTAATTGTGTTGCAGAAACATTGTTGAATCTTCTGTTTTCTGCGTCGGGATTTAGAACTGGCGTGGATTTGACAAACTCAGGTTTTGCTCAGGTTCAATTTGCAAAGAGGGTCAATGAAATCATCAACAAAAGGGTTGTTTTTGTTGTTGATGTTGATGTTATAGTCTTTGTATTTGCACAAAAAACAGCAACATGATGTATTAGTTAAATGCTAGTTTTCTTCTTAAAAAATAAAAGTGAGTTGTTTAATTAACCATACAAGAACTGTGTTAGATTATTTGTTTTCTGATATCTGGTCATCAGATATTGGTACATTAGAAAACTGGATAATTAGAAATATAAGATCATCATTTCTGCTGGTCTTTCCATGTACTTAATTTTTAGTATTAACAATTGCTAATTTGTTGTACTCACAAATTAAGCCTAGTCTTTTTCAACCAGATAACTTGCTTTGTTGATGAAATTGATAAGATTAATACAACTTTATATGTATATGTTATCTTGTTTGTAAAAAAAGGGCGTAGATGCATAAATGAGGCAAATGAGTCATGTCTACTTACAACCAAGCCTACTTGGCCATTGCTTACGTCTTGGGTCAGGTAGGACACTTCTTACTCACTTATAACCGCATTCTCTTGAACCCCCCACTGACTTGGGCATCGGAGCGTATGCAGGCACACCACCCCATCTGGTGGAGAAGGACTATCCAACAAAACCTAACTCGCAGCGGATACATCAAAGCTTGATCCCTCCATTGTCCCTCCATACAATGGATCTTAGCCAACCCACCATCTTCTTAGGTCCAACCGGATCAAAAAGTAACAATTTCTCCAAACATACAAGACTTGCCACCTCTTAGTAAAAAAAAAAAGACTTCTGTTGTTGACTCTTAGCCTGTGTTCGATCCAAAAGGAATATTTTGTGACGGTACCCAAATCGACTTACACACAAAATCTCAACATGTTAGTGGAGGGAGCACTGCTAACAATACTCTCTTTCAAACACTCACTCTTTCATTAACTTAAAATCAATGCGGGTGTGGGTTTACATTCTTTAAATGAAATTGAGATAAAGTGATATACATATTTCATCGAATAAAAAATGAATGTTAGAGAGAGTGTTAAGATAATGTTGTTAAAATTCGTTGCCAGTTTAGTTGAATAGGTTAAAAATCTCATTCATTTCTATATTCAACCGCCAACACCTATCAGAGAACTCATTCTCAAATCTCAAATTTCAAATATTCATTTCACCAACCCTAGCAGAGTTAGATTGCCGCCTTTCCTCTCTCCTTTGTCTTTGTAACTCCATTCAACCACCACCTTCTCATCTTCCTGTCATTCTGTTCACCAAGCCCTCTTGAAGAGTGATGGATCTGATAAAAAATTAGAGGGTTTGATGATGACGTGTTACATGAATCCTCTCTTCGGCTGCATCTTACTCTCATCGGATAGCCTTGCACTAACCCGTTTCCAAAGATTCACTTTGTTTGTTTCTTTCCTCTTCTCTCGTTCCTCGTTACTTCAAATATCACTTGTAATTTCTGCTAAATCTCCACCTCTAGGCAGCTTCATTCAAGATACAATGATGCTGTACTTGAGGGTTATTTTTATCTCTTCCTCGACCGTAATTTCCTTGATTAATCCGGTGACCTCTACAACTTGCTTTGTCACACGATTGCATAGATGAGGTCAAAAAGATAGCAACATTATCTAATGACTTGTTGATGCAATTTGTGGACTTTCACTTGCTATTTCTATAGCAAAACTTGAACAAATATATTTCAAGATTGAGGTATTAGACACAAAGAACTTAAACTGTCTGATCATTCTGTTTTTGAGGTTTTAAGGCATGCTTTAAGGCGTAACATCGTTCAATTTGCTGTCTATGTGCTTGAGAAGAGTGAGGAGTTACGAGGTAATTACTTAGAATATAGAACGAAAGTTAAGATTTCAAATCAAAACAAAGATAATAAGATTCTCGAAATTCATAAAACTAATAGACACACGCCATAGCACATTACCATTGGTTAGAGCTCCATCGTGTTGTCAAGACAGAAAATGTGTGCGAGTCTAAAGGTCCACAAGTTGGAAGAAGATAGCTTTTAACCCCAACGCGTCACTTTCATATTAAATAAGATATGGTTTCAAATTACAATCCCTTCACTAGCAGCCACTTCTCCCAATGATTCACATTGTTCCTTCCATCTTTGGATATCAACTAAACTCAAACCAATAATGTATATAGATGCTCCCATGAGCTTAACTATATGTATATGTATATCTCTGCATTTTCTCTTTTTCATTAAATTCGATTCCACTTTCCTCTTCTCTCGTTTTGCATCTATTATTTTTATTTCTCTATATTCTTCTAATTTCTGCTAAATCTTGATCTCCAATGCCAGGTAACATGCAGCCTCAATCGTTGATGATAATACAATCAACTGTGATTTCCATTATTAATCAGGTGAGTTCACCGCAGCTCTATCTTTCCTTTTGTCTTCATTTTTTTTCTCTCGAAGTTTAGTAGATGAATCAATGAAGGATATTTCACATAAGGAGATTGGGATGGTGAGTGGTTTTGGCGGTGAGAAACTGGGTCTGTTGGAAATGTTTTCTCCCTCTCCCCTTACAACAGTTTCTTATTGTTATCGGGATTTTAAATTTTGTCAATAGAAATTTCGTTTCTCTTCCCTATTTGTTTTGACTCTTGTTTAATGTGATTGTGTTTAGAATTGTGATAATTATTTAGGATATATGTTTGGACTCTTCATTTTGTTTCTTTTACTTGTTTGTGTGGTTCTTGGTTGTCACTGCACATTTTATGCTATGTTTTCCACATTTTCTACTCAAGATTGACTGTGCATGTTTGAAAAAGGCTGGACTTTGTATCACATTTTATGCTATGCTATATTTTTTCATGTTAAACTTTCCTTTCTTGTTCAAATCGTTTTTTAACTTTGGATGTTATATGTATTTTCTGGTTTTTATTCATAATCTTTTTTCGCGTTGGATATTTTTTTCTTTTCAAATTGGACTTCATTGGATTTATTTCAAGGTTTTTTTATCCACATTGGAATTGGCATTTAGCAGATTGGCTATGGTTTTTGATCCAAGGGTTTTATTCATGTCCATTGATTCAGTTCACAATCTAGCACTTGATTGTAGAAATTCAAATTAGTTGTACCAAACTTGTTGGTGGATAATTAATTGATTATATCATTGGATCTACTTTGGTAACAGTTGTAGCAAACTTTTGGTTTTAGGGTTTGTTTCGTTTAGGATCATTACATATATAAGCTTGTGAGGATGAGGAGCTTAATTCGATCCTATAAAGACAAATGTTTGCTTCAATTACATGTGATTTTAAATATTTTATATTGGCTTTGTTGGTTGTCTGCCTGTCATGGCTATTATTGTGTCTTCTGAGTGTGTGTGTTCTTTAGTGAATTAATATATCTTAAATTTATCATTGTCAAGGTTCATTCATATATCTCTATAAGAAGAGTTTGTGATTGGTTGTTACTAAATAGGTTGAGAATCTGAAAAGGGCATGTAGAACTCTAGCTATTGTTCACGATTGTCCGCAATTCTCCGTGCCTGCCTCCTTGCTGCGCCTGCTTCTGCAGCTGCGCAGTCATTTTCGTACCTCCCAATCTTCATCTCGTCACGCTGAACAGGTAGCATACCTCACGCGTATTTGAATTGACCCCCTTTGAATTTAAAACGTGTCAATAAAGTACTGCTTTATATTAACTGCGAATCTATCTATATTTATATTGTGAATGAAACCCAACCTTTCTCAACTTTAGATGGTTTGGCAAGTCTAGCAAATTTTTGTTTGGAAATTATAGGAACTTCATTGCAATATGTGCTGGAGCATAATTCTTCATTGGAATGATATACTGCCACTATATAAAGCCGTAGAACTAGAAACCTATGTTTAGTCACTCTCTTTTCTCTAACTCACTTGCACCTCAAATAATCAGAAAGCAGCATTCAGTAGCAGCTGGTTTTGTTTTACACAACTTTTGACAGCACTTTTTCCTTGATGACCCTTGATTTCTCTGAAAAATGTTGCATATTCTGCTTAAAGCTATTATGACATTATCTGATTCCAATGTTTGTGGATTCTGAATAAACCAATCCCATTGTCTGGTTCTTGAGGTATCTCTTTAATGGTCTAGTAGATTTCTCTGAAAAATCTTCCATATTCTGCTTTAAGTTGTTATCATATGTCTGGACTCTGGTTCCAATGTTTTGAGGATTCTGCAGATACAAATTTCTTAGTGTCGTTGTTATGAGTTGGTGAGACATGACAAGGAGTCTTTATGAGCCATTTTTCAGCATCAATCCCATTTCGAAAGAAAACTCTTTATGTGGAAGTTTCTTCCAACAACAGAAGAAATGAAGCTGAAAAAGAATCTACCAGGTGTTGAAGGAGCTTCTAGTTTTCTTCATTGAGATTTGGAAGTGGCAAGGATTTGACAAGCTTGGGTTTCTCTTAGGTTCAATTTGCAAAGAGGGAACCATCAACAAAAGGGTTGTTTTTGTTGTTGATGTTATAGTCTTTGTATTTGCACAAAAAACAGCAACATGCTGTATTACATAAATGCTAGTTTCCTTCTTAAAAAATAAAAGTGAGCTGTTTAATTAACCCGTATAAGAAGATTTTATAGTCTTTGATTTTGTTGACTTGAACGAAGATTTAATTTTCATGTTATTTGACTTATAAGTTGACTGATTTTGCAAGGTCTTTCGACACTGTTTTGCACTGTTTCAAATGATGCTATAATTTTAAGTTTGAATTACTTGAAAGTATGCTTGGTTTAATGTGATTACTTTGGAACTTAACTTGTTAGAGTAGTTGTTATCTCTTTTACTTTGATGTAATCTGAGCTATGTGATGATTTGGTAGCTTTGGTTGATATACTCAATTTTTTTATTTGCCTCATCTGATGCATGCTATATCAGGTTTTCTTTCCCTCCTCATCCCCCTTTCATTTGCTCAATTATCATAAGAGTTATGCAAGTCAAGTTGTCTTCAATACTGAGATACATCCTTACCGTTAGTCTAAGAGAGGATTTTTAAAAAGTGTGGAGAAGATCTTTGAGGAGATTAAAGTCATGTCTTGGAGGTGGAAACTTAGTGGTTTGAAGTCATTCCCCTGCCTTTATTACAAATGGTTTAATTGGCATAGACGTAAGATGTTTAGTGCCGTGTCTGCTGGTTTTCTAGCGTTGTTCCTGTGCTGCCTGGGAATTCTCTCATTCAGAAAGTTCCGTTTTGTTTCGGCTTACAGTTTCGTCTGTGTATGTATTTTGGTTTTTGTAGGTGGTGATTATTGTTTGGTTTTGTTTTCGGTGTGGAGGCGTATTTAGTCTTGTTTGAGGCGTGTTTGCTGGTTACTCGTTGGGAGTATTTGGTCTTTTTTCCTTCGGGTTTTCAGTTTTACTGCATATATAGGGTGGGCGTTCCTTGGTTATATCTGTTTTGCTCGTCCTTTCAAGATCGTGAGTGATTAGTATTATTAGCCGATTAAAAAAAAAAATCCTTACCTTTAGTCTGCTTCATCTATGTGTTATGATTATTGATTTTAACGCTTGGACTTGTTTAAAATGAGTTATAGTTCATATTGTAAAATTGAAGTTGAGTTAATGAACACTTTGAAATAAGCAATTATTGCCTTTGTAGTATAGGTATAGATGCAAACCATTGAAACCAATTGAGAATTTTTGTACTTTCATGCTTAATTTAATCTTGAATTCTTTAAGGAATCAGGGGTTAATTAACAATTGGAATTAACAATTATGTCACTAAGGAATTGGGGGAAAATTATTTTAGAGAAATCTGTAGTAATTAGATAAAGGGATTCAATAGTTATAGTAAAGTTGATAACTTATGACAGTCATCTAGTGAATCTCATCTCTGACCATTTATTATTATAAAGTTCAAACAAAACTTAATTTGCTTAATTTTCATAATTGATATCCAACAAATCAAGTAACTTTTTCTTCAATTAAAATATAAATATTATTCGAGAGTATAACGTGGTTCTCGAGGTCTTACCATTTTAATTTTACTATTTTCACGATTTCGAACACTTACGAAAATGACAAGTAGGAAGACACACTATATCTTTATCCATATCAAGAAAACTCGAAACCTTATTTCAGAATACATAAATGTATCTATGATATGGGGAATTAAAAAGAGAAAAACTAGATTAACGAGGGTTGCACATGGTTTAGAGAGTGACTAGATGAAGATATACCAAAATTACAAATCGCAAAAAAGAACACTGGGAGACCACCGAGAGGCAGACATGAGTACAACAAAATACCTAATTAAAAATATTGAATTTTCACTTAAAAATTTACCCATCACAAATATTATATTTTGAATTACATAATTACCCATCACTTTAAAAGAAAAACTCGGGGTTTTTGGTCCAAAATGAAAAGTTGCAAAATGCTATATATATTAGATAGATAGGGCTTGGAAAGGAACCCTGGGCGCAACTACCCAGTTTGTTATTTCCACTGGCCGCTCTTCAGTATACATCAACTCACTTTTTGTCATCTATTCATTTTAACTTCTGCAAAATCAACTTATTATTTCCGTGTTCTAATTTTAATTTCTTATCTGTACCAACTTGTTGCTGCTTAATTGTGACCTGATGATAGTCCTTCTTCGTGATTTTAATTTCTTGTCATCATCTACGATGTCATTTCTTTGGTGGTTCATTGGTGCATCATTCAATTTTTTTCTATTTCAACATCGAGTGTGATAAGGTCAAAAATTGAATGATAGTCCTTCAATTCTTTTTCGATTTCTATTTCTTTGTTTTTATTCAAAGAAATCACAATCGATATTGAAATAGAAAAAAATTGAATGATGTCACCAATGAACCACCAAAGAAAGGACATCGTAGATTATGACAAGAAATTAAAATCAGAACGTAACAATTAAGTAGCAACACGTTGGTACATATAAGAAATTAAAATTAGAATACAGAAATAATAAGTTGATTTTGCAGAAATTAAAGTGAATAGATGACAAAAAGTGGAATCAGATCCAATGCAAACCCGTGTGTAGTTAAAACAAATCAGTAATAAGTTGAGTTAAGGAAAAAATGAGTAATTAGATCGATAGCGAAAAATATGATTCCTAAAGTTGAGACTAAGAGGAATGTATAAACCAATGCTTCCATAGAGATTTGATCGTGGTTTACAATTATAGCTATCATACCTGTTTTGGGGGATTATGGACGAGATTTATATAGTTCCCTATATAAAATTTAAATAACAACAAAAAAATTCGAATCGAAAAGGAACAAACCAATTTCTATCAGACTGCCTGTTATTTTGTAGTTGGATCTCCAAGTTTTTGGAATGCTCCAAATTCTACTTGAGCATCGAAATCTAGATCAATACCAGCAAAAACATCTCTGAACAGAATAACGGCTGGTAATATTGTGAGTTGATGTATACTGAAGAGCGGCCATTGGAAAGTACAAACTGGGTAGCTGCGGCTAGGGTTCCTTTCCAAGCCCTATCTATCTAATATATATATCATTTTGCAATTTTTCATTTTGGACCAAAAACCCCCAGTTCTTTTTTAAAGTGATGGGCAATTATGTAATTTAAAATATAATATTTTTGATGGGTAAATTTGTAAGTAAAAATTCAATATTTTTAATTAGATGTTTTGTTGTAGACGTTGGCATAACCATCGAATAATGCATGACGATCATATTGCCAAGGCCTTCGAAGATGAATGTGGCAAGTATCCATTGGAATAACATCACACCATAAATTTTCTGTATAATTATTGCCAATAGAAAATGAGTCAATGAAGTGTTGAGATACTTGAACCTCATTATCCTTATTGAGCCATTGTAGATTGTTTGGATGTGGGTGCTCCTTTGTCAGAAACTTTAATTTTTCTACCTTGTAGTTTGATACAACATTTTCACAACTTCCACTATTGATAATGATATCACAAACATTATCTTGCGAGGTGTTGGAAGTGTGGAAGATATTGTGTTTTATACATGATTCTTCTTTGTCTGTGGTTGTTTGTAAGCTTATTCTAGCTACAAGTGATTCACTGGAATCAAAAGGAACACATTCTCCGTCATATAATGGTTCGTCCTTCTCCTCTTTTTCAAATACTTCATGAATGTCGTCGGGAACATATTCATTATCATATACTAGATCTCCATTTCTCTCTTCTTCAAACACTTAACGAAAGCCAACACCAACATATTCATCATCATATATTGGTTCTCCCATCGTCTCTTCTTCAAACGATTCATGGATGTCTTCTCTTTCTTCTTCAAAAATAGTGTTTATCTCCCCATTGACACAATCTATAGCTATGTGCCCATACCCTTGACACATGAAACATTTAGGTATCTTGATATTTCTCTTTTTGATTGTGTTATGTTGGGGGTCTAAATGAGGAAATACGTTGATGTATTAGGGGTTTGTGATAATCGATATGAGTTATGGTGGTGGAAAGAGGTTGGTATGAAGATGTTTTTGATAATTGTAATTGTGTAAAATTATCTTGATAATAACGAGGAGGTAAATACTTACGGGTTAGTTTTTGATGCATTTTCTCCCACGTCTTGATCTTGCTTTTTCCTTCACACTTGCGTTTCCTTTTAAGATTTTCCCACCAAATTAAAGCGTGTTTCTTTAACTTGACTGCAACAATCTTTACCTTTTGCTCCTCTGGAACCTCCTTATACTCAAATACAGGTTCGGCAATTTGTAGCCAATATTTCACAAACTCATCGGGTTGTAATTTCCCTTCAAAATTTGGAATGTCTATTTTGATATCATTCTTCTGAGGTTGACGGGGATGTGAGTGATTGCTTCTATACAATGAAGAGTCACTACCGGAGCCATCAACATCAACTTTTCTTCGTTGTGCTTCCAATAATGCTTTTTGCGCGTTAATAGTTTCCTGAAGTAGTTGAATTTGTTGCCTCATTTCTTCCATCTCAATTTCTTGCAAAGATCTTTCGTTTTTTCTTCTAGGTGGCATTTTGACAATGGTGGTCGATGATATATTTTTTTTGGGTGAAGATCATGGTAGTGTGCGGTTGTTTTGTTTGTGGTGTTAGATTCGCGAACAAATGACCGCAAAGTGAAGTTTGGAGAAAGCAACTCCTTGCTCTCACTTGAAAACTCACTTTTCGTTGATTTCTTCGCTCAAACTCAAACAAAATGACGGTGTTAGTTTCGCGAACAAAATGGCCGCAAAGTGAAGTTTCTTAAAAGCAACTCCTTGCTCACTTGAAAACTCACTTTCCGTTGATTTCTTCGCTCAAACTCAACTCCGAGGTATCGTAACCAGCTCTGATGCCAAATATGGCTTAGGGACAAAAGGAAAGTTAGAGAAAATAGAGAAACTCTCTAATATTCTCAAAGAAAGTTGTTATTATTGAATGCTTCTATGCTTGAGTATGCCTAAACACTTAGTGGTGAACCTTATTTATACTACTCCAGGAAGACTCTACATTACAAACTAGAAATATCTAGAAACATTGATTACAAAGAAAAGCCTAGAAACATGGATACCATAGTTCATATGACTAGAAGGATCTAGAAACAATAATATTTTCCTTGTGCCTTATTTTATTTAGTAGAGTGTCTAGTAGCTTCCTTATTATTCCATAGTATTCTAGAAACTTCCATATTATTCTTTAGTGTTCTAGAGACTTCCATATTATTCTTCACCGTTCACTATCACACCTTCTTGCACTTGTCCTCAGAGATGTGTTTGTTCATCCATGCGCAATGTCGAAGAGTTTAGGCATGAGGATCAAGTGATCATGGACTAAGCTTTTCGATGTTGGACTCATGTCCGGCATCGACCATCCTATCGGAGCAGGGAAGAAGGTTGATATACTTTTGAGAAAAGATGATGGTGAACTTGCTTGTCTTAATTTAACTACTGGAGTAATTGAGAACATTGGTGTTAAAACAGAAAGATTTCATTCTTCTCAAACAGTAATTTACAAGAAAAATATCATTCCAACCAGAGGAATAAAGAATTAGGCATTTGTTGCCTAAGCTTAACGTTTTCGCTCTCAAGCTTTATGAGCATAGCTGCTATGATATCATTTTATTATCAAATTTTAAGGTTTAAGTTCTCTTTAGTGTAAGATAAATCTTTCTATGGCACATTTTGATTGTGTTGGTTTCTATTTTAATTGTATTATGCATGTGATTTCTATTTTGCGTTGAGACGACATATTCTGAGTTTTTTGTATTCTAATAATAATATATCAGTTTGAACTTCAGTACATCTTGTTTATGCTTTCTGTGCACTATGGATTGCGCTGTGATTATTTATTTACTGAATCATCGTTATGAAATTTTATAGTTATCATGCAAATACTGACAAGATGCAAAATGTAAACTAAGTACTCGAGATTCCAACAAACAAAAATCGGTAGTAGATTATGCTTTTCTAAGTAATCTCATACTCCAAACATCTTGTACAAATTTTGAAAATCAAGCAACTCGTTTAAAATAAGAAATTAAAATAAGAAATATTTTCCCAAAAAAAATAAAATAAGAAATATTTTGTCGAGTGAGAAGGAATAAAATATTTGTTAAAAGAAACCATCAAGATCCTTATTGGAAATTCTTATCGTAATCTCTCTCGCTCTCCCTATGTTTCTTTCCCTTTGGTTTTTTAATTCTTAAGCATTCTACAATGGTTTTATGACCCTTTTTTTGCTTAATCTTAACTAATAGAGAATTTAATTAGTGTTATTAGAACATCAATCTGGTTCAAAGATAAAAAGATATGAAAGAAAAGCGAACACAGAACACACGATATACATGTGATTTCAGAGTTCAGCCAATCCAGCTTGATATTGTATTATTAATCAAGTTTAAGATTTACAGTGTACAACTTGTTTTTACATAGTACGAACTCAATGATGTAATTGCATGATTTGAAAGATAGGAGTCATGTGTGTCATGGATTAGAGTTTTATATTGAAAACCAAAATTGACATGTTCAGTGGATAAAAAGGAGATAGTTTTAGTTTACTACAATAATATTTGATCACATATATCATATATTATGTCTAGTTTAAATAGTTTTAGTTATTCTATAGTTTGTTAGAGGGCTAAGATTTTATCAGAACTCTCCATCAGATTAAAAGTTGTATTTGGTGACTGGAGATTGTATAGTTAGACGCGCTCATTGACACTGTATTGATCAATTAATTGATCCAACTCATCTTAGAGTTCATGGTAAAACCTAAAGTAAAAAATCTGATCTGGCAGATATGTCGTAAATGTTTGCCTACCAGATCTCGGTTGCGTGATCTTGCTCTAATCTGTCTATGTAACTGTGTTATGTGTGATACCTTTGATGAAGATTGCATACACCTTTGGTCACATTGGTCAGGTAGCAATATCATTTGGAGTCTGCAAAACTTTCATCCAAATTTAGTTTCTGTTTAAATTAGCAATAGCAGCACTGTGGCAAATCTATTTTTTGACATGCTCGAAAACTGTGTTTTGTGTGATACCTTTGATGGAGATTGCACTGTTTTGCTGTTTGATTTGGAGCCTTTGGAACCAAAGTAACAATAAATTGTGGAACAACATTTTGGATATGCGTTATCAAGCCAATTGATCAAGCAGACGTTTGTTTAGATGATTGGAATCTTGCATGCTGCAGCAGAGCAGCTGCTGTCACCCTGCAGCACGGTCTGCATTTTCTATCACAGATAGGGATAGTTTCTTCTATCACGGTCTGCCATGTTTTCTGATGCAGGGACAAAATTGAAGTTGGAAAAACCGGTTGCCAGTAAGTATAAGTGTAATATCGGTGCCTTTTTTTCAATCAATTTGAATAAGATTGTTATTGGGATTTGTATCCGGGATGATCAAGGTCAATACATGCTTCCTAAAACCAAATGTTTTACTCCAATTTGTGATATGGATATTGCCGGTAAGTATAAGTAGAAGTTAGTATTATTGTTTAAAAAAAAAAAAAATCTTTTGGTGGAAGCAGAACTTGGGGAAATGACTGGGACAAACACTCACCGTATTGTGCATATATATGACATGACACATTTATTCATCAAAGTTCAGATCACGGTCAACCGAGATAACTGCATAGAAGGAACAAATTTTTGAATTCTAAGTACATAGAGACCCAATGAGAATAGTTATGGTGATAGTACATGAAGTACAGACAATCTCAGATTAGGTATGTCATGCTGTCGGACACACGTCAATGTCCGATGTCGACACGACACCTATGATCATTGAATTATATTATTTTCTCAAATTATCATATGTGTCGGTGTGTCAGTGTCCCTGTGTCCGGTGTCCATGTTTGTGTATGGTGACTGGAGAGAGAGACAATGCAGCAATCATGATGGAAGAAAACTCACAGTGAAAGGAAACTATGTATACACATTTTCCTTAGTAGAGTACCAGAAGGATGACTTGGTATTTTATATAAGTTATCTTTTGCAACACATACTCCATCTGGTATAATTCTAACCCTCATTGAGAATATCGAGTTAACGAAAAATGGTTATATGGTGTGGTGGAATGTTTCCTAATTAATTGAACTTTTTTATATTAACTTCGCTAGGAACTTAAAGCTTAGGATTATTCAAATTCAATGAAGTTCTTGATTTGATCCCAAATGATGGTGCGACGCTTGTTGAATCCTTCATTCTTGATTTGAGCACAAATGATCAGAAGTTTATGTATATAAATATCCAATCCATCAGGTCCAATATCCAATCTCATCCATCAGGGATACTTGATGCTGGCACAACTTGAGCACAAATGATCAGAAGTTTATGCATATAAATATAAACATTCTAAACACTACTATGAGTATATGATCGTAAAGCTTGCCACTAATCAGTGACATATTGGAAAAAGATAGAATAGTAGCTTAATTCGATCATATAAAGAACAATGTTTACCTCTATTACATATGATTTGAAATATTTAATAATGGCTCATTATTTGTATCTTTGTATTGGTTAAATCGTGTCTTGTGTGTTTAGTGAATTAATATATCTTATAAATAAAATTTATCATTGTCAATGTTCATTTACACATCTAATAAGAGTTTGTGATTGCTGGTAACTAAGTAGGTTGAAGAATCTGAAAAGGACATGAAGAACACCAGCTATCGTTCGCTATTCTCCATGCCTGCTTCCTCCTCCCTATCTTCATCTTGTCGCGCTGAACAGGTAACATACCTCGCATACATTTGAATGGAACCCCTTAAATATTTTAAAGTTTTATATCAACTTAGTAATTAACAGAAAAAGTGCAAGTGCAAGTTCATCTTACTCTGAATCTATATTGTAAACGAAACCCAATCTTTCTCAGTTTTCCCAAAAGAGGCAATGCATTGAAGAAATCTAACAAATGTAATATTTCCTTGCTGCTGGACAAGGTCTTGATTTCATACAAGAATTCTTTCCTACTTGGAGATCCTTTAATGATTTGTATTGGTTGTCCAAATGATGGACTGTCACATAAAAATAAAACATTAATTGGATTGCTTATATTCCCTGCATGCATTTCTTTACACACAGACCAAAATCCTTGCAACTGTTCTAACTTCTAATTTGGAATGTGGATTAAAATTTTTGATTGTTGATCAAGTCCTAATCTTAATTCTTACAAGTTGCTGCCATCTTGCAAAGTCTGGTTTGAACTTTATAGGGACTTCATTGCAATATGTGTTGGAGCATTATTCTTCATTGGAATGATACTGCCACTATATAAAGCTATAGAACTAGAAACCTATGTTTAAAGTGTTGTTATTATGAGCAGGTGAATCATGACTACAAGTTCTTATGAGCCATTTTTCAGCATCAATACCATTTCAAAAGAAAACTTTTTATGGGAAAGTTTCTTCAAACAACATAAGAACTGAAGCTGAAAGGGGGTCTGTCTACCAGGTGACAAAGGAGCTTCAAGTTTTCTCAACCGTGTTGCAGAAACATTGTTGAATCTTCTGTTTTCTGTGTTGGGATTTAGAACTGGCATGGATTTGACAAATTCAGGTTTCTCTTAGGTTCAACTTGCAAAGAGGGTCAATGAAATCATCAACAAAAGGGTTGTTTTTGTTGTTGATGTTGATGTTATAGTCTTTGTATTTGCACAAAAATAAGCAACATGATGTATTAGATAAGTGCTAGTATTCTTCTTAAAAAATAAAAGTGAGTTATTTAATTAACCCGTACAAGAACTGTATTAGATTTTTAGTTTTCCGATCATCAGAAATTGGTACATTAGAAAATTGGATAATTAGAAATATAAGATCATTTCTGCTGGTCTTTCCGTGTACTTGATTTTTAGTATTAACTAACAATTGGTAATATGTTATAATACTAATCTTAGTGGTTTCCAATTGTTGTACTCGCAATTTAAGCCTAATCTTTTTCAACCTGATAACTTGCTTTGTTGATGACTGCAAAATTCTTGTAAGCCTAATCTTTCCACTAATTGATGATTGCAATTAGTGGAAACATAAGTGCAAATTTCTGCAATGTATATTAGCGAAATTATTTTCTTAGAGCAGATAGATAGATATATTCTGTATATGTTGCAATCAGCTCAAGTTTGATTTTGTTGACTTGAACGAAGATTTAATTTTCATGTTATTTGACTTATAAGTTGACTGATTTTGTAAGGTCTTTCGACACTGTTTTGCACTGTTTCAAATGATGCTTTAATTTCAAGTTTGAATTATGATGACATGCTGTCATTACGTAAATTTTAGGACTTATTTTGACAATTTGATAGAGTTCTGAGGCAACATGAGGCGACTAGGGGTGTTAAAAGCAAGAAAATCAGAAGAAATCAAGGCAACAAATTGTGTCACGATTTTCACTACCGTGACGCGATTTTATCACCAGAGAAGAAAGTTATTGGAGCCACCGAAATCGTGGTACGATTTCTGGTGGCGTGTCACGATTATGCAAAAATCGTGGTACGATTTTAGGCACCGTGGTGCGATTTAGGCGCGCCCAGAATTGCCTATTTAAGCTGAAGTCAGTTCTCATCACAAGGGTTACGATTTTTGGAGATCTAAAGTGCGATTTTGAGACCTGAAGACTGTTCGAAGGGCGAT
>Ga0228710_1002082_pt1 | contig 31109 bp, 20 predicted proteins | sample MedpolnodulmetaG_FD_177995 | JGI IMG/M metagenome (GOLD analysis project Ga0228710, IMG submission 177995) | Root nodule microbial communities from Medicago polymorpha collected in Santa Monica, California, United States - pink nodules | ecosystem: Host-associated > Plants > Roots > Nodule...
TCAAACTACTTTCCACTCAACAACTACTCATTATTTTTTTAAAAATAGCACCAATAATAATATTTATTAATTTCACCTACTAACATATTTTAATAAATTAAAATATAAAATGGGGTGTTACATGGCTAAATATGATTGAAGTGTATCAAAAGAGTGTGTTAGAGGGTGTGTGTGACCCTAGCATTTCTTAGTATTGGTTTTATAAAAGACTTTTACAAATTTAATACTTATGTAAATATATCATAAAATGACTAAAAATAAATTATTATTAACAGCTTATGATTGATTATAATATGAAAATTGGTATTGCAGAAGTGATTACAATTACTTATATAAATAATAAGATAATTTTTAAAAAAAATCGAGGTTTAAAGTGACAATTTCAGATATGATTTTTCGTTAAATAAAGAATAAAATCATTCTAAAAGGGGGAGCATCTTGCTCTTTGGCACAGGCCCTTTTATTGGACATACAGCAAACCAACTTGCAAATATACACGGGCCTAGGACATCAAATAGAGAATTTCTTCTTCCAGCATACGTCTTTCTCACGCGCCCTCCAAACTTCCACTTTTACTCCGTTTAGATTATATTATCCATACCAAAACGCTTCAAATTATATAATTTAAGATATGCCTATATATAAGCAACAATCATAACCATCCCCTCATTTCAACATTTATGAAATTTTAACCTAACCTCTCCTAAAACACCCCGAATCCAAACCACCACACATTGTGCTATTCTTAAAATGAAGTTGGTCTATTTCAGCACATTTCAACCATCTTCAACCACTAAAAATAATGTTAGTTCGCATTTCTTCAATCTTGTTCTTTAATCTGTGTTTTTTTTTTTTACTAGCCGTTGTTCTGTTTCAGATTATATAATTCAAAACAAATTGTTCACGAATTCAGATTGTATAATTCAAGAAAGAGTAATGGGAGCTAAATTTTGATTTGTCTATGACTTTAATTGATTTGTGAAAGTGATATTGATTGCTTTTAGATATGGATGGAAGTCTCGATCATGTTAGAGACAACATAACCACCATGACCGCATCAGATAGGCGAGAGTGGGCAGAGCAAGCAGTTGGGTAGGGGCGGGTGAGAAGGGGCCAGGGCAGGTGTGATGAAAGGCAACCTATATGAATTGTGTCTCTTTCTCAAACTCTCAGTATCAACATTGCCACTCTCTCGACCTCTTCCGCAGCGTCGTCGAAATTCGTTCAATTCAAATTACAAACAATATCTTCTTATTTGTTTTTCTTATCATAACATGCAATGATTATAAATGACTTGTGACAATTTGTGTATTGTATGTTAAATAGGTTGTATCTTTGAAAGAAGTTTTGTGTTAACATGTAATGGAGAAGATAAAGAAGATGGAAGTTGGAGTTGGAAAACAAAGGTAAACTTGAAAGTTGAGGCGACTGCTAACTAGTTAAAACCCTAGTTAGTGCCTTCAATATTTTGGGTTGGTGGAAGTTTGTCATAGCATTTCAGATCTATGGACCATTCTTGGATTGCATATTTTTGATTGTGTAATGTTTTTGTCATATTCATTATCCTTATGTGAAATGTAAGTATTTAACGTGTATGGTTTTGTTTTTGCTATCAAATTCAATTTCTGCATTTTTAAAACTTGTGTTTCTTATACTATTTTGTACACAAGTTCTATTATAGATAATTTATATATTTTAATAGTAGAATTAAAGTAGTCCACATGGAAGAATTATTGAATACTCCCTCCGTCTCACAATAATTGTCTTTTTACCATTTTTTCTTTTTCTCAAAATAATTGTCACTTTAGCAGCATTTATTATTTTTTTTCCTTTATTATACTCTTATTTATTGAATTTCATCCAACTTAACTACTTCACTAACTACAATTAATAAGGGTGTTTTAGTAAATGATACTAATTTTACCATCAAAATCAACGAAATTAATCATTTCCTTAATAATCATGCACAAACCTTAAACGACTAGAGAGAGAGGGAGTATTAAAAGTTGACCTTAATTAATTAAACAAGAAATACATTGCTTATATCAATTATTAAAATACTATTGCACTTATATTTCAATATATGAATGAATATTCTATAAAAAAAAACATGAATGATCATATTGTATTGAGTTGTAATTGAGAACAACCCATTCACAAACATCAGAACGAGAGAGAAGAACTTTCAACCTTAACTTCTTTCAAGGCTTCTCTTAGAATGCTCTTCAATGACTCCATATGATTCATCAATCATACAAGGTACTTATTTACATGTATTTCAAGATTATATGTTATAATTTGTATCTTTAAAATTTGGCATCTCTGTTAAAATGTTCCAATAATTATGTCATACCACATCACAATTTACACTTTGACGCAATGACTAAAAATCATTATTTTCCTAACTAGTGTGAAGGTTGGATTATGAAATATGTAATTTTTGTATTAGCAATGCTATATACTACAAAAGAAAGTATCATGAACACATCACATATAAAAACTAACCGATGAAAAATCAGAGTTTGTAGGAATTTGCCAACGTTGGTGGAAAAGATGGAAAACTTCAAAAAAATTTCAATGGAGAAGATCCAAATCCGTCAATAATACATGTCAGTTGTGTCGCAATGGGATTCGGGTGATGCTTATTGGCTACAAATAACTTTTTTTTTTGTATCTCCACTAATTTTCCTTGTGCAATATACTGAACTCAAAACCCAATAACTTTCATGAAAACAAAGTGACCAAACCACTACACCAACACCCAATTAATATCAATGTACCTATAAATAATTATATATAATGTATAGTTTTGGCTCCTTATAAAATCATGTCAAGATCTGCCACTCATAGTGTCAAGTAACCTGGTGGAGTGGGATGCAGCGATACGAACCACTTACTCTTCAAAGCAAATGTTGTTAAAGTGTTTGAAGTTGGAACATTTTGATTTTTGACAACACAATGTTAACAAACGAGTATTGCGATATTACAGAGTCTACGTAATTTTGTATGTATAGGTACATTATATGTATGTATACCCCACACAAAATATATATATAAAAAAAAAACAAAGCATAAAAAAAAAATCTAAATCTTAGAGACCTTATTTTTTTAAGAATGCACAAATATCTTCCAGCGACCAAAGAGCACTTTTTCAACAATAATATTTTGTAGCATCTGAACTTTTATGCACATTAAAAATGAAAACCCTATGATAGAAAAATCCCTAGTGCTGCTGGGTGTATCCATTTTAATTAGTTTTGACTGCCATTGAATTGGATTAGCAAAATAAAATAAAAATAAAAATTCAGCTTTTATGCATCATATGAAATTGTACATGTCAAGAATCATTTCACTTGTGAGTAATATAAGGGGGTGTTGTGATTTACGTGAGAAACTAAACTAGGGGCATTACATTGGGTGCACCTTGGAATGCAGTGGCACACAGTAAGCATAGAAACATGATTTTCGTGTATTGGATTTGGAAATCCTCAAAAGTTTGGGAGAATATTCTGTGGGAATATTAAGAGTTACCATTTGCTACTATAAAATTATTAAGAGTTGAAACCATCTAGTCTTTTTGGGAATAATTCGTTTTAGATTCCTATCAAATATATTACAATAATTCAGTTATCCACTTTATCTTTTCAGCTATAATCACTATTTTAATCACCAATTTATTTGTTTTTCAAAAACTATTTGTTGCTTCTAATGTGTAGATTAGTTTTATTTTAATGGAATTTAAATAAGTTTTTAATTGATAATTAAAATAAGGGAAATGTTAACTTGTGCCCTTGAGGCATAAAATGTAGAAAAAAAATCTTGGAATTTGTGCATTCAATGTCTTAAAAGTTACAAAAGTTATACTTTTAATATAAAATTTATTTTAAATTTCCTTTTTATACTTCTTAATTTGTGCTCCAAGGGCACAACTTGACATAACCCTTAAAATAATATTATAAAAATGATAATATAGTTTAGATGAAGGATAAAAATGGGAGTAAAAATCCATTCCAAAAGTGTGTTTCCCCTGCGGTGTTTGCCGTGAGATTTGGTTCGAATTTGAGCATAAAACGTAATTTGAACCATGAGATAAAAAACATGTGGTTCGTTTGAATTTTAAAAAGTCATCTAAACCAAACCAAACCAATGCGGCTTGGAATGGTTCGGTTGGCATGGTTTTTTTTCGAGACTATATTTTTTGTTTTTAACATTAAAATCAAGTTAAAAAAAAGAAGATAAAAACAACATATTTTTAGCAATGTTTTATATTTCATCCAACATTACAATTCCATTTTCACCCAACAACATAGACCAAATAATAAAAAATATGGACAAAAATTAATCCTATTCTATAAGAAATGTAAAAGGCTGAGATTTTATCATTCTTTAAAAGTTCAAGTAGAACTAAATACATTTTTAAAATAAAAAGCGAAGAAGAAACTTAACAAGAGAAATTTATAAAAGTTTCTATTTAGTTTCTATGAGTATTTGTCTATGTGACATAGATTTAATTAATGTTTTTATTTAAAAAGGGTAACAATAATATTAATTTTCTAAATGGTTAAATTATGTTTTTGATCTTTTGAGTTAGTTTTAAGGTTCGCTTTTGTCCTTTAAGATTTGCTAGTTTTATTTTGACCTTTTAAATTATAAACATTAGACAATGAACTTTAAGTTTTTTTTTTTATTATTTTGTTTTGGTCACTTAACTTATATCAAATATTTTGATCTTTATATTACAAACTTTGAACTTTGAACATTATAGTCATTTTTGTCAATGACCAAAATGTCTTAATGTTTGTAATTTAAGGGATCAAAATGTTCAACATTCATAATTCAATTGACCAGTATAAAATGAAGGAAAAATAAATAAAAGTTTTTTTTGACAGGAACAAAACGATATTCATTCATTCAAATTGATAGAGTACATCAGATACAAACATCGTTAAAAACATAAAGGATGCATTTGCGAAGAAACTCACAACACTCAAATTAATAGTATATAACGGTAAAATGCCTATAAAATCTAAGTCACTAAAATATTATGCTTCCGGATATGCAACATTGACACTCAAATCATTGATTGAATTTGTAATTGATTGATGTCGATCTTTTCAATAGAAACTAAACGAACACCGCGACAAGACACGAAATTAAACGCCGCACAAGACGAACAACACAACGGCGCACTTAGACGAAAAAATCACAAAAAACACAAAAGGAAGAACTTGATATATGTAAAAACTACTTATTTAGATTGAAAGAAAAGGGGGAAAAAGACGTAGATGGATGATTATAGGTCAAAAAATGACATAAAACCACAACTCCTTGATGAATGAAGGGAAAGAAAGTTTAGAGAGAAGTTATACTTTTTCACTAGAAAACTAGAGCCGACTATTGTTAATAAAGCATAAAAGACTAAAGTTTGTAACTTAAGAGAGAAAAATGAAATGAAACAAGTTTAAAATAACTTAAATTAAAAATTAAAAATGTATTTAACCTTCCAACAATAATAAAAAAAAGTATTTAACCTTCTTTAAAAATAACCCACCTTTTCAAACTATGTTGGCGGACAGTCTCCAAATAATGTCGTTGAAATTGCTTTAAATTTCTTTAATTTTTTTATTTAAAATAAAGAGTACCTTTTATTTTTGGTGGATTTTAGGGTGAGGGTTTAATTAAGTTCCTCACCGGTGAAGCACCAAAAACTCATCATTAGATTGAATCAATAGTCTAAATTATTTTAAAATAAAAATAAGAACATCTATTCCTTTCCACACCCAATTCTATCCTTATCTCTTTTCCATTTGCATCATTTTTAGTTCACTACAAATATGCATATGCTTGCTAAAAGTAAAATGGAACCGGTGATGTTAATCAATCTCAATAAAAATTGGCCACGCCATGGTGCAATTGAATGAAGATTATGGATGCTTTTTTGCTTTTATTATATTTTTTATTTTGACTGGATTTAATAGTCAAGGTAGAATAATGGTTTAAATTTGACCAACTGCTTCTATTTAATTTCCATTACCACTGTGATCAGAGAAAATGCAATTAATTTGAATGAATGTTGATGATTATACGTACGACTGGGCTTTAGATTAGTATTTTTTAATAACCGCCTTAGATTTGGAATGGTTTGGTTTCATCACCCTCAATTTGATTATAAGCATGTGTTATTGTTTGTTAATGGATACTTATTTTATTAATTTGATAAAAAAATAATGGTTCTCACTTGATCTTACCCGGAAAACAAAACTACACACTAGATCTACAACTTCTCAAACTGGAGAAGAAGTCTGTGAAAAGAAAAAAAGAAGTTGGAGAGGTAGAGATAAGGACATAATCGTGTGCGAAAAGAAATACATGTTCTTATTTTTAATTTTAAATAATCTGATCCATTGATTCAATCTAATGATGAGTTTTTCGTGCTCCATCGACGAGGGACTTAATTAAACTCTCACCCTAGAATCCACCTTTTGATAGAGATTGGAAATAATCTAAAAAGATATTTGAAATCAACTCATTAAATATAATTGGAGTTATCCCCAACATGACTTAGACACTTGTAACCAGACACTGTCACTGATGGTCCATGCTCCATCTATAAAGGGCAAAAGGGGAGATGGAGTCTCAATCTCAAGCATTTGAAATTTATATCACTTATGGACCCGTTCACAATGATCGTGATACTATAGTGCTTTGAGATTTATCAAGGGCAAAAGGGGAAGATGGAAGAGTTTCAAGCACTCCATGATTGTTTATTATCTTTTACTCCCATTGTCAAAACTAAAAACTAATGTTACAATGCCAAAAAACTGCAAACACCTAACACTATAATTTTTTTTTGATCAAACACCTAACACTATAATATGTACAAAAACAGTCTAAAAATTGATGTATGAAAAAGAGAGAGAAACGGGAGAGGACTCTAATTGAATATTTGATCTTTAATTGAATATTTGATCATAGATTCATGAAGTTGGAATTAGAATAGAACTGCTTCCTTTTCACTGTCCCATAAATTTTTGTATAGGTGCAATATACGTATACACTATACAAATTATATAAAAAGCAGAGCATATGAAATAATTTTTTTCCAAATATCTTAGGATTTGTTTGGATTGTTGAAGATGGATGGAATGGAGACCTTGGAAACATATCTCTAAGAGAGATTTTTTATCAAGAAAAATATCGTAGCGACCCTGATATTTTTGTTTTTTTTGTTGAGAAATATCTTCAAGAGATCAAAGAGAACTTTTTCAACAATAATATTTTGTAACCTCTGAACTTGTATGCACATCAAAAATAAAAATAAAAACATCTGATTGAGAAACTCTTGCGGAGTGTGTCATTGAGTTTGACCATCACATTGAATTAAAAACAACCACATAAATAAGTTGGATATCACATTTTTACGCAAAAAGTTAAAATATTGAATTTATGAATTAAAAAAGCACAAACAATTAGCAAGAGAAGTAAATTTCCATTACTATGAAAAGTAACATACATAGATCGATCGAGTATATATACAATACAAACCATGCATCTTAATTAATCTTGCAAAAAAAAACACAAGAAGCTAGAATATATACACATGTTACTGGACTATTAATAAATAGTATCACCAAGGAACAAATCGATCCATAAGCAAACACACGGTTGCCTCTGACATAGTTGAAGAGTCAGAGGCAACAGAGGTGTCTCTTGGTGGAACACCAACGTTCTTCTTGTTGTTTTGATCTGCTCCTTGTTTGGCTTTTGAAAACAAAGGCTTGTTAATGTTAGGAAGAACTTTTTCTCTGAGCTTTGTTAGCTCCCCAACCCATACCTCTACAATGGCAGCCATTAATTTTCTTTCTGTTTGTTTTGGATTTGTGTTTTGATTTCAATATCAATATATTTTAGGAAGTTATGAGAATAGGGTTATATATAAGGTTTTGTTGAGGTGTTTGTAATGAGAAACTAAACTAGGGGCAATGTATTGGGACCTTTGGCGCACTTTGGATGCGGTGGCACACAGTAAAACAAGGAACGTGACTTACTGTAGGTTGGTTTGGATATACTAAAAAGTTTAGAATATTCTGGGACCATTTCTTTTGTTGTTTTTGCCCTTTTTCTCTTGGTGATGTAAATGGTTTTGTCTGATAGTAATTATTGTAGGACATAATTTGGTGATAAGGATAAGATGGAATTGTGATGGAATACACTAGAGTTGAATAATATGATGAACTATTTCTATCGAAAAAAAAAAAACTTTTTTTTTTATATTTTTTGAACGACTATCTCTCTTATTTTTATTGTGTTTTTTCTTCTTTATATTGTTTTTGTCGAATATAAATGGATAATAAATGTTGTTTTTAAAGTTGTAAAAAAATAGTTATACAAATATTGTATCCTTTCATTAATATGATAGAATATAAACAACGCAATCACTTAATAGTTTATATGTTTGATGCTTACATAATAAGTGTTCTGGATTGAGCTAATGTTCAATATTAGATAACAATAAATCAGCTGCTGATTTTATTGAAAGGTTCAGAAAAATGGTTGAAAAATGTTTGGTTAAATTTTGTGAGGTTAAATATGCATCAACAGGGCCGTTCCGGTATAATCGGAGGTCATGTTCAAATATTAAAAATGGCCCCAATAAAAAAACAAGTCAAAAATAACCATTCTTATAAATTAAGTAAAAGTAAGGTTGTGTGGGAGGAACTAACTAACTTGTATTGAACTTCACTAACCACTAATTGTTTTAATATTAAAAATTGGGTTCATAATAAAAAGAAACGCCAAAAACTTAAAAATAATCATCATTTTGTTAAGTGCAAAATGGATCTTAAGTATATTGGTTGTTGTTGCTTAAAATAAAGTGACTTTAATATATAAATATTATATATTGACAAACTAGTACTCATATTAGAAGGAAAAAAAATAGCAAACTAGTACTAGCTTGTGTAATTAAACTCAAAACAATAGAAAAAAAATACTAATTATTTAACTGATTTAATTTGTGTTAATGGAAACAGATGACGAAAAATTCAAGGTTTATAGTAGTTTTCTACATTCATAGATAACGCTGAAATGCACATTAAATTGTAAATTTGATTAAAAAAAAATTGTAATGGCCTAATAGTTGTGTATATAATTGAGACTTTAATATTTGATTCAAATTCACACAAATACTCGAGATTTAACCTCAAGATCAAAGACTCAAGTGCGTTATATTTTACCACCAATCCATTACAAGGTGTGTCTATTAATTTTTTATATTTTATTACATACACCTAACACTTTTTGGTGCTATATTTTTTTTATAAAAAAATATAATAATAATAAGTTTGAGGCTCATGAAATTATGAGGCTCGACGTCGTAGCTCATTTTGCACTTGCTAAGGGTCGGGCATGTGCATCAATGGTAATCATTGACATACACCTCAACTAAAAGATAAGTTTGTTGGACAAGACTATCATGGGTCTGAATGAACGGCCCTCTCGAAGAGCATACATAGAATAGTTTATATAATATGCAAAAGAGGTAAACTAGCCTAGGAAGAGGTTCACACCTTGTTTCCATCATAGACATGGAAGAATTCAATGATGATATGCCCGTCGGCCAAACGACATACAATTTAACGACTTAGATCCTGAAAAGGGAAAGTTATATGTTTTCGGCCTTGAGATCAACCAGTGGAAAGGACGCCACTGCATTAGAATACTGAACTAAGTATGTCTTTGACATAACCAAATATTTGATTATATTCTGAAAGATAAGCAGATTTGGCTACTTGATAATTGAGAAAACCAAAGGCAAAATATATAACAAATGACAAAATTCCTACAACTACGCAACAACTAACTATATTATCATTTGAATATATCGCTCCTTTCTCAAACATGGAGATGACCATGGTTTCTTTCTATGAACCCACAAGGTTTAGAACAAATGGAAAGTGATGAAGAAAGTTCGGCAACCTAAGCCTAGATCAATCGAGTCCTTCCAAGGATCGTCGAGCATACATGTAAAACATCGATATTTGACAGGCTAGTCAGGTCAAACATCCCAATCTTCAGTGGCTTCAAAGCTGGGAAAATCCGTAAGGTGGGACGAATCACCCAACAAAGAAGTTGTGGCCTCTGATGAGCCGATGACAATTGGCCCAATAATAGTAGAATTCCTACGAAAAACTACTAATATATTAGGGCTAGATGTTCATGAACCAAAACCATTAGGCTAAGATGTCCTTCATTTGCCAACTTCTTCATAGATAGCCGTGAACGAAATAGATAACCTTGGCTAATGATTAAATCATATTCTCTAGATTCTTGGCACATGTAAATAATGAAACGACAATATTATAAAGTAATATATAAGGTTGACTTTTTATTTAAAAAAAGAGCACAAATATATTAACAACCCAACCCAAACTACTTCAACACAAGGTGTATAGAAGAACGTCCGTCAGAGATTCAGAGTACAAGGAATTGTAAAGGCTATATAAAGATGAATCTATATGGGTTTTTTCTAGTTGCCACCATTCTTATATGAGTGGGTAAAGAATTAAGGAACGATGTTGAATCTTCAACGCATAATACTAACGATTACTAACAATATTAGTATCGATAAATTTTAAAAGAAAAGGTAACTAAAGATTCAGATCAATTAAATGAGTCTCTCATTGATATTCTCATTGCTATCCATAAATGGTTTTTCTGGAGTTGTGACATGACCAAGAGAGACATCAACACATACTTGGATTTTATTTTATTTTTTGATGGCAACAGATATTGGATTTTAATCTGGACCAATGTTTTTCTCCACAAGTTATTCCCCTTTCGAGTTTTCTAACATTTTTTCACTCATTTTTTTAATGAATATGAGGGAGCTATCAATTTATTTATTTTTGAACAAGGGAGCTATCAATATTTTTTTTTTACCATAAAATTCAGTTCACACTTTACCATATTATAAAGGATTAATACAAAAGTGAGGAAAATTCCAAACCGTTAATAAACTATAATACAGTCGATGTAATCAACAAATATAGAACTCAAAATGATTCATATATACAAGTTACAAACTAATTAACTAAATATTTTATTTTGAGTAAGGGGTATTCCCCCTGTGCACACTAAAAAAAGGATTTTGTTGAGCAATCTCAAGGAACTATATACACACACACACAACTTATCCGGGTTAAGAAAGACATGATGATATATTTGGATTTGTATGGTAGGGTGAAATAAATTATGTAGAATGGAATAAAATGGAATCGTAATCAAACTAGTTAATTTATTCCATTCCTTTTCACTACATTTCACCTTGCCTTGTATCACCAATCCAAACATACCTCAAGGGTTAAAACATTCAACAAGCATGGAAAGTGAAGCCTCCGAAAATAGCAACCTAGGCTTGAAAATTTGCACGGTTGAAGTCTTGTGCTTTTCTTGGCTAGCTTCATGTTGTTGAGTGGAGTTGCTCGAGACAGCAGAGTGAATATTCTGAATTTGACACTTTTCCTTTTCTTTTTCTCTCAGTTTGGACATCTCGTTTGTCCATATATCCACAAGTCCAGACATCACTACGAAAAGACCAAAAACACTAAAAAGATCGGTAAGCAAAAATATTGGTAAGCTCAAAAATTAGGAAGGAAAAACTCTAGTCTAATACTAGTACTAGTAGAGTGGATGTTTGATTTGGATTGGATTTTGTTTGGAGTTGAGTGAGATATATGTATATATAAGGATAAGGAAGTCAGTTGGTTAAGAAATAAAATATTTACTTCATGCTTGAGCTGAAATACTGGAAAGTAATTTTTTATATAAACAACTATTGAAGCTTTTGTGTGCTAAGGTAAGACTTGTGTATGCAAAACCGCTAGCGATACCGTGGTATTAGGTTATTATAATTATCGACCAACCATGCTATAAAGTTAGCATGTATTCGGTCCGTCCCAGATTAACTGAGTTATTTGTTCATTTCAAACATAAATATATAAATGAAGGAGAGAGAAAAATGATTTTAAATGTTTTGTTAATTATTGATGCGTTCTCCACTATCATAATTTCAAAATTGAATATATTGAATTGAGAGTGATAAAAGTAGTATTAATTAGAGTTATAAAAGAAAAAAAATAATTAATATTTTATTAAAATAACTCAGTTATTTTGAGACACTTTCAATACGCAAAACCACTAGCAAAGTATTATTGCCAGCATTCCTCTGTAAATAAACAACTTGCGCCACCCACATAAAAGTTGAGTTGTATTATTGCACCGTTGAATTAGCCACTGTTTTAACCTTTGCAAAGTATCTGTTGGCTCAACCAGATTCAGTTACAACGTACGCGGTTTGAATTAACGGCAGCCGAGAGAAGATCCTCGTACTATGTCTCATATATTGCCACGTGCTCCCTCCATCCCTCCCTAGTGGCACATCTGCTGCAGGATGAACAACCTATCCTTATCTTTAGGATATGTTATTCCTTATTTAAAAACATGAAAATTTCATGCACCTGAAGAAATTTAATCCTGAAGATCAGAAACTACAGAAAGTTTTATGTAAACCAAAATTTTAAGGATACATGATTTATAGATAGAAGTTTTTCATTTGATACAACTTACTCACTTGTTAAAGCATGTTTCGAAAATTATTTTAAAAGATTATTTAAATTAAAATAGTAAATGGAGAAATTTTTAAAACTATGATCATCTTTTAACACTGAAGTGATGATAGCATAGCATAGGGGTTATAATCCATATGATTCTCATTGAGGAGAGCATACTAAATTCTTTGTAATATTATGATATGAACCTAAGATCTTGGGTTCTCAATTGCCAAGAGATGCAACATTAGAATTTTTTTATTTCTTATAGGTGTGAGCAAATATCATACAAGTTTCTTCCTTCTATAGAGGAAGAGTTGCCCAAGAGCACTAAAATGGTAAAAGTACATGAAATTTACAATAATGTCAAACAGTTCAAATATCAATCACCAACCAAATCATGGGCAGGATTGAATACATCCCATTGCATAATAAAGGAAAGTGCGGTTGATTATTTGATATCCTATATATATGAATATTACATGGATATGTGCAACTGATGCTGGACTTCAATTTTGCAAACATGTAATGCTCCAGCCAAAAACAATAACTGGATAATCCACAGCCCGATTGTTACCATACAGCATCTTTTCTTTTAGCCTTCAAGATCGGAGGGGATCCAAATAATTCTCTTCGATCAATATGGCAATGCAAGTAACAGGTGTTCAAAGCTGCAGTGCACTTTTTACATCAAAAGAAGGCACCGAATTTTTAAAATATTCCACGAGACCAGCTGTGAGCCTTGAACTTCTCTGCAGCATATCATGGGATAGAAGGATGGCGGAATCTAAACAGAACTCAGTTCAGTTTCGGCCATGCATAGATTACTAACTGGGATCATTGGTAGACTTCACAATATGGCCGCCAGACTAAAGGGACCTCCAAAAACATTGGAGTGGGGGCTTCCTTGTCACAAGGAAATAATCACACCAAAGGTCCTACTCCTCACCTTGATCAACTGAACATGCCTGAGGCCAGTTCTAACATGATATTGGGAATGGGACTTCTATTTAAGATGTTCAACTATGAGAAACCTCCTGAAACCTCAAATCCATGGTGTCCAACCTTCGTACATGTTACAAAGATTATCTGCACTAGTAGCTTGCTTTAGTAGATAATCTACTTGCTCTGCGATGCTAATTTCTCTGAAATTCAAAGAAGGTTCGGCATCAGTGAAAAAATTCAGCAGAAGATTGAGTACGAAAAAGAGCTATATACTCATACCTGCGTTCAGAAATATCCCGACCATCAATTTTCATCTCAACCCGCCTCAATACTGACAAGGCATAAGCATTTTTGCCTACAGATAAGTGCAAACAGAAAAGGTTTTATGAAGTCGCAAATATTTTATGAAGTCAAAGGACATAAATTAAATACTACGAGGGTGAATGTAAAAGATTTTTAGCTGTTCCTGTCTCGCACATTGTTCCAGCCACGATTGAAACTCGGATTCTCCCAAACAATTCATCCTTAACTGGAGCTCATTAACCACTTGAGCCCAATCAATTGGTTACTGATGTGAGTTTAAATCAAATGAAAAGAGACAAGAAATAAGTAGTTGAAAAAAGACTTTATACATACCCCTTCCTACTCGAGTACTGGTATTGAAGTCAACATCGGGAGTTTTTCGGTGATCTGTTCCATTCTTAGCTTTATTTGTAGAAAGAAAATCATCTTCACCATCAAATTTGTCTAAGTTCTCATTTGATGGGTTCTGGGAGGCAGCAGAGCTGGCAACAGATTTCTCGCAGGGAAAAGGCGTAGCATTGGGATGTTCGGTTGCCTCATTAGTTAACTTTAGAGATTCAGCACTGTCGAGATCAGCTTCCATAGGAAACGATTCTGACACCTCAAAAGGTGAGATTTCTTCTACATCAGTTTGAGACAAAGAACAGGTATGTAAATGACTGATAGGGTTTCTGCTACTAGACACCTGTGAAAGCATATCTGTATTTTCTGCCGAATCATTCAAGCTATCAGGAAGACTAACTTCAGCAGATGTACTGTCAGATTCTGAGCTGCTACAGAAGCTGCTATCTGGTGGTGATATCCATCCTTTTTCTTCCAAAGAAAGTCGAGAAAAGCCAATAATATCTTCTGTCTTATCATCATCAGACCTAGAGAGACTCTCCCCTTCTTTACTATCAAACTCAACAGCATCACCACCACCAGCATCTGATGTAGACAAAACAATATCCTGTGATTTTACTTCCTGACTTTCTCCTATTCCTTCAAGAGCCTGAAAACAAATAGCACAGATTTATATTTTGTTCTTTCAAAATATGAGCCAAAAAAAATAAAAATACCTACACAACTTTTTTGCATGGATTTCATAGAAATGTGTATACACGCACACGTGCGCGCGCGCACACACACAACACATGTATAAAAGAGAAACAAGTAACCAAAAATATCGTGAAACTTTCAAATTACTTTGTGCAGATTCCCAGCATGGAGATTAGCTGTTCTTGCTAGCCTAGTTAACAGTGAATAAAGCCCCTTCACAGCTGATGTCAGAGATGGCACGAATGGCTTAAAGGTCTGACAAGACTCCCTGATCCTTAAACTGTATGATTGATATATAGCTTGTCCATGGATGTGTGATATTTCCTTCTTGGTCTCACTTTCCCTAGCTATAGCATCAGCCATAGCAGCTGCATCCTTAGACAACACCGATTCAAGTGGCAGAAGGATTGCATTCACCTATCCAAAACATAAAACCACCAAAATACAATTTTACTTTAGGGTAAAGCTTGATGTCAGGAAATATAGAATGGAAAGTTACAGCCGAAACCTGACAGTCATATTATAAATCTACAAAGGGACAAGAAAAACCTCTGAAAGATTTTCCATGAGAGAAAGGTGGATTGAAGCTGCCTCCTTCCCCAGATTGTAAACATCGTGTACATCTTCAGTTATTGCTAGAACCTACAACAACAAAGCAACTTTAGGTAACAAACAATCAATGCAATGAAGACCTAAGGAGATTAAAGGAACACATAGCACCTAATTTATACACTTTTTACGGATTGTTGCAAGCTGCAGACAGTAATAATCCTTTCAAGAATTGGACATCAATCATACTGTTTAAGCTACAGTGACAGGAGATTGGGTAATCATGGTAAATTTTCTTATTTGTATACCTAATCCGTTTAATGAATTGGGATTATTTGGTGGACGAGGGTTCATAATTTACTATTACAGTTACATGGTTAACAGGTAAGTGTCACACAACTAGAAGATTTTGAAACAAGTTCATCAAATTACATTAATATTAAAAATTCAAATGCTATATTAGATTGATTGATCAACTTGGTCTTGTTAAGATTAAAATTTAGAACCATATAATGATATAAACAATAAATGTATTAGACATCAATAGATATCAAATTCTATAAACCAAGAAGAAAATTAGTTCAGAATTACAATCCTTAGTAATACAAGGTAACATCAAATACTGTAGAGACTGCACCTCTTCAAGCATAGAACCACATTCAGAAGTTAAAGCAGTATGCATCCTTGAAACCTGAGCAAAAGCAGACAATGCAACACTAGCCTCATACGCACAATCCCTCATTGAAAGAACCGTGCTTTGTAACTCGCCTATATAAAGGTAAAGAACATATTAAATTAAATATGCAGGAACAATTCTGCTACATCCAAAAATCAAATAAAACATGTATATGCAAGTTTGAACATCAATGTCCAATTGACCAGCAACCAGGATCAGTGAGATTTACCGGAAGCTGACTTCGCTTTCAGAGAGGCAATGCTGAGTTCATTGGTAGCAGTATATAATCCATTGGAGGCAGCTTCAACAGTGCATTGTGCAAGCTTCCACTCTTGTTCAGTACCTATTACAAGAACAGGAAAGCAAAGTTCAATTTCATGCATAGGGTTAATTGGAGTAAAGTGATGTCAACTATGGAGGAATATTGCAAACTCACGTGTATAAGAATGGAAAGTAACATCCAATCTTGTTAGTGAGTTCAAGTACAATTGCTGCCATGTATTTCTATCAACACCACTCCTAAAGGGATATGATTGCCCTGGTATAAGCAAATACCCATCTCTTGATGCTTCAAACTCTAATACTGACATGCATAACTTCACAATGTCTGATGCTTTTTCTCTAGATTCCCATAAAATCTCCCTCCGTTTCTTAATATGTTCATGGAACTCGGGAGGAATTCCTGAATTTTTAGTTGAGGAATTTCCAGAACTACTTGAATTTGGACCCCCACAAGCCCAACCCATTGCTCTCTCAAGCTGTCCTTCGGCTATAAGAGAAGGTTGTTCGCAAGACTGAAGGCCATCTGTTGACGACGTGATTTTTGAAATGGCAGATTGTATATTTTCCAATAACTTAGATCTGCTGAGATTTAAAATTATTGGATACAAGCTGTCACTAGTATCAAGATACTTCTCATATGTGATTCTTCTGTTATATGATGGGTTCAAACTATCATCATGCATCCATTCCATCTGAACTACCTCAAGGGTAGTTTTCCGAAGAGCTTCTTTCAACTCACTCACTTGTCTTTTCATGAGAGAAGCTGCTGACTTTGCTGCTCTAGCCGTTTCATGTGCATTACAATATTCCTCAAGCATATGTAAAACCTTCTTCGCAGCCCCGTCTTTTTTCACCTGATCTAAAGCGAGTTCCTTTGATGAATCTGTTAATTGTTTCAAGTGCTCCATTTCTCTATCCAAACAGGCCAACAAACTAGGGGCGACTCTTTCTTTCAAATACTGACTAATGTGTTTCTGAAGTTGAATTTCAAGCTTTTTCCTCATAAAATTGAGCGACTGGTCAAAGCCTAAATTTTGCTCAACCGACGAAGCTACATCATGAATGCATGCATCAACAAAGGAATCTATAACACCTACTTTCCAAATAAAGAATGAATGGTCATCTAATAAACCTCCAGCTTTCCAGACATACTCAGAAATGGAATTCCCAGAATTCATAAAATCTGCAAGAGTATGAAATTTACTTGAGGGAGTCACAACAGAACCATCAGCTGGAGACAACATAATATCACAGGATTCTAGTTCTAAGAAAGGTTTAACAAGTGCAGCCAATAGTGCTTTACTTCTCAAAATATGTAGCTCGCTTTTTTCTTCCACGCCAACTAGAGATTGAAATTGACATTTCACCGAAACTAGTGAATTTTTAATATCAGCTTCTCTCTTAAGAAGTGAAGAGGTCCTTACATCCCTCTGACTCCAAGTTTGATGAAGTTCGTCTAGTTGTGCTCTACAAGCTTCCTCTTGGGATGCAAGTTCCTCTGCCTCTTCCCATGAAAGATGATCCCTGCCCTTAACTGCAGCTTCTTCAAGAGCCAACTGCTGCTCAGTAATAAGACCAACCTTGACAAAATAATTCTGCTCAAGTTCAAACAGTGATGCTCTCTCCATTTCGACCTCCACAACCTGTTCCAATGCAGTTTCTATAGACCCTCGAACTTGTGAGATCAACCCAAATGCATCCATAACTTCTGATTTTAATGAAACTGCGGATCGTATCACATCTGGCAGAACAACTTCAGTCATTTGACTAATCAATCCCTTACATGAAGTCAGAATGGTTTTGAAAATGGAAACCCAATTACTTTCAGATGAAAACTTTGAATTATCTTTGTTTTTATCAATAGAAGGGATATCCTTTCCAATGAATTGCCTTAGATCATTGACAAACTCTGTCAGGAGATTACATTTTTCTACTTGTTCTTCAAACCAAGCAAAAATAGTTCCAGAATCATTCCGCAACATATTGTATTGATTTCTTCCTCCTGACAAATCACTGTATATATTGAGTACTCTATGCTTAATCTCATTATAAAATGAACTTACAGCAATATTTAGAATTGTTAGTACTTTCTCCCTCTCCTCTTCTAGCTCACCTAAAAGTCGAGTACTGTTTGTCCCGTCATATCTAGATTGAACGGAAGACATTCCACCTTCCCTTCTCAAAAGATCCATGGATTGCATGAATTTCATGAAAGCTGACAAAAGATGATCCTTAGTTATCGATTCTGACTCTAAGCCTATAGAACTTTCTATTTCAGTGCACTCTTTTTCCAATTTTTCTATTTCTACAGCATACTTGTCCACTCTAAGACAAAGATCATCATAACTGCGTTTGATGGAATCAGTGCTATCTACATGAAATTTTGCAAAAAGTTCAGAAGCCTGCCTTCTGGCAAGAGAGAGAATATCAGATGACAGGGCATTGACAGATAATTCAAGAACTTGAGCCCAGCAATGTACCGCACTAGTTGAAAGGTAATTTAATGGTAGAATTCTTTGCAGAGCCAAGGAGTAAGCTTGCAGAGAAGTTATGGCAGAAGTTAGTCCATCATCCAACTCAGCTATGAATTGAGAAACTTCCCTATCTATATCATGGCATTGTACCTGTGTTGGCTCAGGAACAACAGTTAGTGGAACACCTGCTAAAGTAACTGCAGATGTAAGAGATAAGGCAACTTCTATGTTACTCAGCTTAAAATAAGAACTTATTTCTGGGATTAAGCTGCATCGTAAAGCATCAAGAATCCTTCCATGTTGCTCAGCCCAAGTCATTGCCTCCTGAGCTTTCTCAGCAACCATAGCCTTTGCTTGAGCAAATTCCCGAGCCTGAATTTCAAACGAAGCCCGAATTTTCTCTGAATTCCGGGTCGCTTCACCAACAATCGACTTGGCAGATGTCTCATGTAATGTAAGACTAGACCTCTCTTGGTCAGCTCGATGGTATATAGAAGAGGCAATCTCGTATTGATTTAGACCATCAGCAAACCTCTGGTACATAGTTCTTAAAGTCAATTCAAATAAAGAAATAATTTATCTGAGAAATATGAATAACTAAAGCCGTGATCTAAATGTAGCCAAAAAATTCATAGTATTTATTTCATCATTACCTCAAGTACAGATTCGACAGCTGGCAGGCTAGTCAGTAATTGATCATGGTGCTCCTACTCAGATTTTGGAAAGAAAAAACAAACTATTAATAATGTTTTAGATATCATGAAAGTATTACAAAATATATAAACACCTAGATAAGTTGAATAACAACAATTTTCACACCCAGGATTTGCTAATTGAAGGTTACTATAAACGAAGAATTCAAATACGAAAATACATGCATATTTATTTTAAACACATGCAAGTTATAAAACTATATCATGTAACATGTGGATGCACACAATTGTCTTAGCACTCAAAAGTACATCTTAACGATGTGCTTGCTTCACTTCCACCGTTCTTAGAATTTGTGGGTGGGTCCAACGCAACCCCACAAAACCGGTTTGTAAGGTGAGGGGTGCCACTCTTCATAAACTCTAGCCAGGCCTTATCTTTAATCTATGTGGGACTTCCCCTCACGCCCAACACTAATGGGATTGGTGCGTGTATATAAATAATGGATGACCCGAATCGATAGGCTCTGATACCATATTAAGTTTTTATATAGGGCCTAACTCATCCTTATAAAACCAGCTTTGTAGGGTTGTGTTAGGCCCAATATAAAAACTTAATAGTTCTATAGCCTTAGTCTTACAGGCATAGCTTCATGCTACCGCACGGTCACACCACAGAAAACCTGACTTTCCAAACACACTATACATCAAAGTTTGTAATACCACTCATCTAATTATGTCAGGCCACATCAGACATACTTTCTTATGTAGAATGCATATACATATATATATATAGCTTTTAGTTCGGTATGTACCTGTAGGGAAACACGAATTTCCTGCACTCGAGATGCAAATAGACTTAAGCTTACAGCCAACTCCATGCCCTTCCTTTCTTCACCACCAATTGCAGCTTCGTCGTGAAAATCACCCCGTGTCCACTCCACAAGTGGATCCCAAACAAACACTTCTAGTAACATCAAAAGTATGTCTTTGTTCTTTTTTAGAATGCCAATAACTGCCTCACAGTTTGCTCTGAAGCTACCCTCTATTCCAGTAAGTCCTAAAGCTGCTTCAATCATATGTGTAAGACGAAAAGGAACGATCTCTGGAATTTTTAGTCTTTGTCCCTTATCAAAACACACATTGTAATCAATATGTACAATATCCCCACCACAAAAATCTATAAGAATGTTGTCTAAATGTCGGTCACCCAGTCCTAGAACATGACCAACCATACTCATTGCAGCAAGACTTCCAGAATACCTACAGATTGAAGAAAATAAGACAATCATGATAAATTTACAACAGCATAGGGTTTGGAAACACTTTCAAATAGAATAGTTACAAGACAGAATTTTGTATTTGCCACATAATGATAACAAGAAGCTAAAGACAAATTTGGTTAATCATACGAGAAGACATAAAGGAACGAATGTCTAGAATAAGTTAGTATGTAATGAAAGAATCGCAAGCCTCCAAAGTGTAGGATGAACTAAACTTGCTCTGTTTAAAGGCAGTTCCAATCCCATAATATAAAGGGGGAAGCCAAAATATATAAATAAATCCCCAAAAACCAAATCCACATTTAGACAATGAACTTTAACCATTGATTTTTAATCATAAATGGCAACCACAAAATACACCAGTAAGGGCTTAAAGTTCCATTAATATACCTTTTCATTTTTGAGTTGAAGGCTTTATATCCTTCGCTGGCACACCATAGCTCTTGGTGAAGAAGATGTCTAGGCACCTCCTTCATGAGGTCAAGAAGAACTTTATATTTGACTTCGTGGGGCCAATCCCTTCGTGAAATCACTCTCTTAATGCCTTTCTCTTTAAGTGCAGGTATGATCTTCCCATAAAACATATCACTGGGACGAGGAACAGGTGGAGGAGCTGAGGATTTTGTATTTGCAGTGCCCAATGCCACACACTGTGCATGCTGGGCACGGGTTTGCCAAGATTTAAATACACTGTAAATACTGACTACATTATCCACCCATTGGATTAGCCCAGCCCGGCCACTGATTGGAGTCACAGAGTAATATCGAATGCCAAGAGATTTGCTGCATGTAGAAGAAGAAGAAATCAACAAACCATTTATAGCCTGCAGCAGTTGCATAATTCTAGCATCAAGGCGCAAATCTTCTCGTCCTTTAAGGAGATATGTATACTTTTGACCATCCGAACCAAGTATACCAAGTTTCTTAGGCTTAGTCTTTGTTGATAAGATAGTGACTTGTTGGAGGAAAGAAGCAATAGTAACAACCCCTTGAAGATCAGTTGCTTTGCCGGAATCAGGTACTTTCATTTGTTTCTCAAGACCTGGCATCGGAACATCTGAAGTTGATAACAGAGCCAAGCGTGGTGCAACTTCTTGTAAGGAAATTGAAGATTTCCTCTGGTAAGAAGCCAAGGACGCAGCAATACTGTCAAAAGGTCGCCATACATCCCCGAGAGCTGAAGAAGATGATGGAGGAGTCTTGAAGGATATAATAGCTGATTTCAGTGGGTTTTTATACTCTTCTTGGAACCAAGCTTCATGAGGAGTCTCAGGTTTTCGAGAAGTTGAAGCCAAACGACGTTCCAAAGCCACAACTATTGGAGCCATCATTGCAGAATAACGAGCAGAATTAATCTTTCTCTTTTCATTGTGACTAAGTGTGGCATTTTCTGCAATTCTTGCAGCCTCCTCTTTAAGTACATTTATTCTCCTCATCACATCTGCAACAAAATATAGTTATCCCCATTTCTGTTCACCAACAGGAAATTCCAAATTGTACAATAAAAAGAAAAGATGAAATTCATTCATCAAACATTAAAGAGTCAATAATTGTTCAATGTAGTTCAATAAAAAGGTATTCCAAGAGCAGTGAAATATTGGAAAATAAAGAAAAAACCTGTGTGAAGATCCTGAAGAGTACTGAGCCATAATTCCTCCCAGAGAACAGTAACATTTCCTAGCTCATTTATCATCAGTTCAACATCCTGAACCAATCTAGGGTAAAGCTCCCTCTGCATGAAACAAAAACTGGTCATCCTACATGCTGCTTTGACCAAGCAAGCTAAGATAAAGTCAGTATAAAATCAATGACTGCAATTGACGTATCAGTCAAACTAATGAGTGTGTTGTGATAAAGATGCCTGGTCAATCAAACAAGTACCCATCGAAATGCTCAATCAGCTGAAAAAGATACTGATATCCACTTGCTTTTCCGAAATCCAATTTCAGACTAAGTAGTGTGTAGTGCATAATTTGATAAGTATGCCGAGTAACTTATGATGACATTCAGCGTAACCCACTAACACTTCAAAACCCAATTGAGAACCCAAGACTCACAGAACCTCTTTACTGAACCAACAAAATTATTTCAAGTTCAATGGGACCTAAGACTCAGAAAGATCAAGAGATAAATTTGACATTTGGTGTTGCAGTTCAATTTCCGAGTTAAAACTATCACCATCCAACTCTTCTAAAAACTGACATTACGTAAAGCCATAACTGGTTTTATATCTGTACGAACCATTTCATGCAAGAGCCTTTTGGGCTTGAAGCATGAACAGTGCAAGATTCCATTATCCCTTTATATGAAACTCATATTTCCTAATTAAGAATGTTGAGAAAGAGACCAGAAAGCAAGTGAGAATTCGTATATCTAATTACACACAGCAGAATATTAAATCTAGTTATAAATACAAGGATTTAAAATTTCCATAACTGTTGTAACAGGATATTTATCCTATTTACAAATTACAATAATTCTAATACTCCACTCAAGCTAAAGCATATACTCCCTCCGGCCTTATTTATAAGCAAAATAATTTGGTGTTTATTGCTAGTAATTAAACAAGGTCATTTTAGCAATTGTAACACGACTTTTACGTAAAATCAATACAAAAATTGACTTCTTAATAAGTGTGCAAATGGATAGATTTGCTTAATAAAAAGGCCAGAGGGAGTAAATCATATGGACCAAGCTTGTTACATATGTAATCAATCTGAGGATCTCTCAAAGAAATAGGGGAAGACATTTGCCAACCGGTCCTTTGAATTTACAAAGCTAGCCGTACTGTCTCCCAATAAGATCTTCTTGCTAATGAAATGGCAATCCATTTTAACGTGTTTGTTTGGTACTCTCATGGTATACTAAATTTGAGGTGATTTGCAATCTCACCTCCAATTTCTAGCCCATGATCTTCCTCTCCTTTATGTGGCCCTTCTCTGTCGACCTCTTGTGGGCACACTATCAGCTTTTTCACTCTACTGTTACTACTATCTTTCTCTTGCTCATAGTTGGGATTCAAACGCGGTTTTTGATTTCTCTCTTTTTCTCCCTCACTCATTATTGTAGAAAGATAAACAAAAAATTAAAATTACAAATCCTTATTCACGAGAGCAAACATAGAAAACTTGGAGGCAAGAGACTCAATAAGTGTACTCATGCGACGGGAGACAGGAACGTGAGGGAGTGGTGTATTTTAGGTAAGGAAAGAGACATACACGTGACTCTTTAAGTGAATCGTCATGGAACATTAGATTAAACAAAATGAGTGAATAAGATTTGGTGTCAAACTTAAATTTGACACACGGTGTCATTTGATCTGATCTCATATATATTTAGGATAGACTCTGATATCATCTTAGAATTTGGGCTAAGTCTAATGCAACCCTACAAAACTAACTTGTAATGTAAGGGTTGTCCAATATTTATAAAAACTTTTTCAGACCATTTCACATCCAATATGAAACTTTTAAAACACCCCATCATGTTAAGAACTAGACATCTGGAGTGTGACCCAGATGGCCGAACGAATCTTGAATAGGCTCTCATATCATCTTAAAATTTGAGTTTGGGTCTAACTCAATCACACAAAATTGGCTTGTAACTTGCAAGGTAAAGGATGTCCACTTATAAACTCTTTTTCAGGTGATTTCACATCCAATGTGGGACTCTAAACACCAACTATCATGGAAAATAAAGGTATTAGGTAAACCCTCGTGATTGTTTTACTTTTTCTACCAAAACCAAATGATTCTTATCCAAAAACCTACTAAATTATATATCAGACATCAATACTACTAAATCATTTCTCACTCTGAAAAGATTGGCTAAAAAAACACTGCCCATAGGGCCAGGTCATGCTAGTTGAATTGTTGCATGGTGAGAACTTCCATATGATGTGAAAGAAAACAATTTTTGTCAAAAAAATATATACAAGCTGTAAAACGAAAACATAATTTTTCACATTACCAGACAACCCAGCACATGATGAAGCTCCTCTGAAGGCTTCTCTTCATAAGCATGGACATCAACTAGAGTTGGGTAAACAATAGAACAAGGAGAGTTCTTGGCCAGCATGATCAGCAAACCCTCCAACAGCTTCCGAACCACTTTTTCGGGATGAGAACTCAAACGTGCAAACAGTTGAGGTGTAACTTCCTAAAAAAACAATTCACGCAACACTTCAGCAAACTAGCATCCCTTTAAAACTGATAGAAGTTAAAGTAAAAGTTCAAGATCTAGCACGCGACCTGCCATGGCAACAAAGGAACAACCAAAAGGGAAGATTCAAGATTATCTTTCAATTCCACACCATAATTGAGAAGTATATGCAATATATACAAAGTAGCCCTCAGAGTGTAGCTGCCAGTTTTTTGCTTGAAAGTGTCATTTTCAGACCCAAGCATTTGACTATGGCCAAGATGGGAAGAACAATAAGAAAGATATTGTATGTAACCATGAGCAGCATGTCCAAACAGGGACACTCTTCTCCTCCTCAAAGACCACCAAATATCAACAAAATCATCCAATGTAGATACTATGTCAGATTCTTCCAGCCCAAGGTTTGCATTTAACAAACCGATCCTTAATTGAGAAGATACGATGGCTGAAAGGCGTTCTCCACCGGAGTTTTCTGCACCCGGTGCCCCTGCAGCGGTTTCAATAATATTCACCACATGCGTTACCAATTTCTGCAGAGGATTTTGAGTACTAGAGTGCTCTGCAGAATCATACCAAGAGCTTTCCTCTTCCTGTTCATCTATGAAACCTTCCATATCAACATTGTCCTGAAGAAGACACAAAAGCAATGACTTGATTTGTTTAACTTCATCCTTGGTCAATCTGAATCTCTCAGGCAAAATTTCTGGAACAAGTATGGGAGAAAATAAGCAAGAATCCAGGGTAGTTTCACTCTGAACAGGGAGTGAGCCTCCGGCTTGCTTAAAGCACCAAGAAGCATAAGAAATCCATGACTTGCCCATGGTGGGGCAAATACGAGAAGACAATTTTGTTGTTGTACCAACAATTTCCTCGATAATAGAACCCAAATTCTGTTTACAGTTTATATTTTCATTATTAACGTCTTTGCCAATTGAAGTTGACTTAGTCATATCAAAATCTGCTAACATCTTCCGAACAGTACTCTCTGGATTCCAATCTGAAAAATCATGCCGTAGCCAGCCAGCGAGTTTCAAGCAAGCTCTGGCCTTCAGAATTCTCTCTTCCACGTCAAATATTCTAGATGTTGAAGAACTCATAAAAGGGCGTAAAAACGACCAAAGGTTTGTGAAAGCATCTTCAAATTTGTTTTCAGCATACTGCAGTAAAATGCTCTCGTACTGCAAATTTAAGACAAGAAGATTGCGATGTTTCTCCTCTGGGCAAGCAGATATGTTATCTTTGATATAGTTGTTCAAACGATTTGCCAGCAATAGATTTCTTTGTTTACGAGCTAAACTGTGCAAATTCATGCAGAATTTTAGAGTAACCGGAGAAGTTGGGGAAATGGTTTGATAAACCCGAAGAACTTTCAGCCATGGATTACAATCTTGGCGGATTTTACTTATAGAGAATGGAAATGGCTGAAGAGAATTAATTGATGACTGAAGTTGTTTGGCCTTCTCATCAGTTGATTTAAACTTGAGATCCTCTTCTACAAGGAAAATGCAGTGCAACTGTATAGCAAGAGGTGTTGCTTCGGCTAACCCATCAAGGGGCAAAACAGAAAGTGGTTCCTCCAACATTGACCTTGCTTTTTGCAAGTCATGAAGCACCTTATCATTCTTTCCCTCCTTCTGGAAGAGCAACGATTGGAGAAGCATCTGCTCGCTCCTCTGCAAGGCTAATTTTGGATCAAGGGTAAGCTCACTATTACTTTTAGGTGTCAAATCAAGGGATGACCATGCAGCCTGATAATCACCCTCATCAAAACGTGCCAATGCATGGATTGCATTAACTTCATTGCCTGCCATTGTCAGGGCACCAGAATAATTTCTACCAGTGTACTTAGCACGAAGCAATTGCAATTCTAGCAGCCAGGTTTCAAGAGATTCCCAATCAGATACAGCAGCATAACTCTCAATTACACGTGCTATAACAAACTGTATACCATCAGAGCCCAGGGAACTGAGTGACTCTTCCGTCTGCAGTAAGTGAGTAAAGTGAGCTGCAGCATTTTCATACTCGCCTCTTGCCTGATATACAAGCCCACTTATCCATGAAAGGGGTCCAACAGTTCCACGCTCATTGAAGGACTGGTTTTCGTCCCCGAGTAAGGAGGAGAATGTAGCTGAAACCCATTTTTGTAGTCCAATCAAAGAATCTGGTTCAGCACTCTTGCAAAGAGCCAGTGAAATGTGTCTTAAAACTTTTAAGACGTCTCCTTTATTTCTTCCTCTGATATTGTGGAGGTTATCAGTTACCTGAGCCCTTGGCTTTTCTTTCAAAGCTGATACAGAAAGATTCTTGAGGTCTTGCAAACGAAGTGTGCAGTATTGAATAACAGCATCGTTGCAATGTAGAGCCAATCCAGCATTCATCATTGGTTCACATATACGAGAAAACCAATCCTCGCAAACTTTTTTGTTGGCCCGAAAGAATACAGAACTCTGACGGGTAGCAGATGCTAAAATGACAGAACCCTCGTATGCATTATATACATTTTTCTTCAGAGCCTCAACAAAATCAAGCAGTAACCTCATTGGTAACAAATGAGCACCAGAAGACCCTATCATGCTTAAGTTCCCATCAATTTGCTCATTATCAAGTTGCAAAAGGTGTGCAATGTCCAACAGCATGCGCTCTAGAGCAGCAAATGTTTGGGTAGGCCCACCAAGATTTGTCCTAAGACGTGTAGAAATACAGTACCGAGCTGCTTCCTGTACAGCCCACCAGACACCAGCTATATTATTGACAGAACATACTCTTTCAAGCATGCCTTCATCCACTTGTATATCCAACCACGGACAATTAGCACCAAAATTTCCTGTTTCTTCAGGCTGATTTGAAATAGCATCCTTTGAACTCTGGCAACTATGAATGAGGCGCTGGATCCAAGAAGAAAGAGGTGCCTTCCATCTTTGTGAAATGTAACTTAAGATTGACACCAGGTGTTGTGATTGAAGTTGGAGTGGCAGCTGCTTCAGGGAGAATAATTGTGTCCAGTGCATCTTTGTAGTGTTGCCAAACCCGAGATCAACAGGTCTAAATCTCCCGTAATCATAGAGCCCACATGTATATATGGTAGTTGGCAAAATATGGGAAAGTAGTCTCACATATGCATCCTGTATCTCTGTTGATGGATCCCCAAGTTTCTCCAGTATCACTTCAGCTAAGGGATATAAGCATACAGGATGCAAAAGCCTTGCTTGTATAAACATCTCCAAGGTTATTGCAACATTTGATCTTACTTCCGGTTCCCTCTCAAATGTACCACCTAAAAGTGAGAAAACCAAGTTCATGATTACACCAGCATTTCCACATGCTTCATAAGAGAAGCCTTTTGTGCTTGCGATCTTATTAACAGCCATAACATTCTCGCACAACTTTTGTCCCCAATCTAGAGCTGCTATTTTGATAGCCAGAGGAGAAGAAACATGAAGGGCTTTTACAAGGAATTTGCTGTACTTTTCCAAATTCTCAGTAATCACGGCAGAAAACCCATCACAGAATTTATCATCATCATCCTCCTTGTTAGCTTGAAACTCAACAGAATCTTCGTCACGGTTATGGTCTCTTAGGGAACACTTAATTAAGAACTCAACTGAATTTAGCCTCTCCAATGTCTTGACTGCAGCGAACTGCAACTCCATGAAGGCCTGAATAGGCAACTCAAAAGGGTTCATCTTTTCCATGATAAAGGACAGCAACTTTTCCAACCTCGTAAGATACAATGTAGCTCTTTCTGTTTGACCAATCAAACTGCTATCCCCAGACTTGGAAACACATGCTAATAGAACTTTCAAATCAAATTTGATCACCGCAAACAGTTCAAGTTTCGAAAATGTTTTAGAATCTATATCGAAATTGAACTGATTGGAATCATCGGTATCCTTTCCTATCACGCTCTTCAACAGCTCCAGTTCTTCAATCAATAAGACGACTGCTTCATCAACAACTTCTGCATTCCCATGCTGCAGCAAGAAAACATAGGTAGCTGCAGAACTTCCCGTCACCAAATGATTCGGATGCAATCGCAGCTGAGAAACCGGTGCATCAAACTTCAATAACTTCCACACAGATGACGGGAGAAGGCCATGTTTTTGCAAGGACAATAACTGGAGATTAGTTTTCAAAACACCATGAACTTGAACCGAACTAACCTTCCCAAACCCAGTCTGATATTCCAAGCTCTGAAACAATATATCAAGTGCAAGAGTATAAAAACTAGAAAACCGTTCCTGCAATATTTCAGCTAATAAAGTCAAACACTTCCAAGAATCTTCAATCCATTCAGACCATCCGAATTTCTGCCCAATCAAAGGCAAACACCTAAGCAATCTTGGAAGCAACCCATTAAGAGGTTCAATTATCTGCTCAAGCATATTCATTTCCAGCAAACCCGAAGCAGTAGACTGCAAAATCGTTGAAAAACAAGAAAGCAAAGCTAAAAGCCTCCGAAACTGCTGAGGGGTCCCTGAAATTCCTTCATGAAGCAAAGCCTCCATATCCCCCAAAAACTTAGTAAGCAACCTCAAAGACATTGTCAACCCACCAACCCAATGCTTCTGAAACTGCAAAAAACTATCCATAATAACCCTCCTATCCGATTTCGCAAGATCCGGCATCAATGCCCAACCAAGTAAAAGATCAACAATATCATGAAAATGTGGCTGAAAACACCTAATAAACTTCAACGAAATCAACGTTATAACCCCCAAAATCGCATGAAGTAACGCTAACGAAGTTCTATCATCTTCTAAAAGCGCCTGGCATGCTTTGAGAATCGGTAAAGCATACCGTTCATTTCCACCGACGTTAAGAAACTCGCGCAAACCTTGTAGCGCGAGTTCCTTTGTAGCGTCCGTGGAAGTAACATTGCTGAGTAACGGTAATGCCCAACCGATGAAACGATCAACCAAAGTGTTGAGTATGACATGGTTCTGACGGCCGTTAGAGTTGACGGGAATTGAACAGATTACACCGCACAGTGCTCCATGTGCCGTAACCGCCGCTTGACGCACCTCGAACGATCTGCAACAAACAAAAAACCGAATAGTTTAAAATAAAAAAAATTAAGTAATAATAATTAACTTAACGGAACTTCACGGACAGGTGTCCGTGTATCCGGTGTCGACGTATCAGTGTCAGTGTTTGTGTGTCTGAGTCCATGCTTATAATATATTATAAAAAATTAAATAAATTAAAAAGAGAAAGGGAGGAGGAGGAAATTAGGGTTACTTGTCGGAGAGGAGTTGGGAGAGATTTTGGGAGAGGAAAGAGGCGGAGTGAGAGATGAGGAGGGAGTTGTGAGGGTGGAGGATGGCGCGGTGGAGGGAGTTGAGAGCGGCGAGGCGAGAAGAGGGGTCGTCGGAGAAGGAGTCTTTGTTGAGGTTAGGGAGAGCGGCGGAGAGAAGAGATGCTAGTTGCTGTTGTTGTTGTTGAAGGCCTTGCATCTCTCACTTCATTTCTGTTGCTTGGTGAAGTTCTTTCAACTCTGTGTAAACCCAGGACACAAATACACCTTTCTGTTTTACTCGTTGCTCTTTTGTTGTTGGCTTCTTCTTTTCCAATTAAACTTTATTAACGTACAGGGGTTAAATATGTTTTTAGTCCTTATATTTTGCGCTCCTTTAAATAAAAGTCTCTACATTTTATTAAATGTTTTCTCCGTTAGCAAGATTAGTCATCTCGTGTATTTTTGCTGACCGGACAAACGGACATGCCACTAGAAAGCCACATGGCTCATTAATGACATGTCATGCCACATGTTAAAATCTTAATTTAAATAAATAATTAATATTTATTATTTATCACATCACTCAAATATTTCAGGTACCATATACATATATGTCTTTCTTGAATCCTAAAACCTCTTTAAAAAATGGTATACAATGAGAACTAAAATATCTTGGATGAAATGTCTCTGTAGTACTTTGATATCGGTTGTGAACATTGTTTGTACAGGTCAATGATCTGAAAGTTTTGACTCACTCCTGTTATAATTGATTTGTTTCATTCCTTTGCCAAACCATATTCCTTCGCAAAAATTAGAACAAATCCATACTCCTGTTGTAATTGACTCCTTTGCCAAACCATCAAATATTAAATCAAAGAATACCTCTTATGTACTAAAAATTGAT
>Ga0228710_1002083_pt1 | contig 31107 bp, 24 predicted proteins | sample MedpolnodulmetaG_FD_177995 | JGI IMG/M metagenome (GOLD analysis project Ga0228710, IMG submission 177995) | Root nodule microbial communities from Medicago polymorpha collected in Santa Monica, California, United States - pink nodules | ecosystem: Host-associated > Plants > Roots > Nodule...
ACTTTTTTTTTTTTGACAAAACGTTACGAGTACATGTTGATATTTTCCTTTTAATGTTTGCAACTAATTTTAACTTAAAATCTACAACTAATAATATCACAATTAAATGTTTTGACAATAAATAATGATATCACACTGATATATATGGTTTCTTTAGATCTGGGTTTGTTTACCCACGATGTATATGTCAATTTGAGTCTACCTTCTTGTATATGGTCATTGTCATTGATAGTTATGTTTAAAGTTATAATTTTTTATGCCTCGTGCTTATAAATGTTCTAAGAAATTATTTTTTGAGGGAAAATGTTCTAAGAAATAAAAGTGAGGTTTTTTTAAACTTTTGAATTAAAACTTTACTATCCTATAGATACACTGTTTAAACTTTTGTATGAATCTAAAAATATTTTGATGTCTTTTTTTTGGTACAATTTTGATAATGTCTTTAAAGTATTTAAAGATCAATGTCTTGTGCACTTTTATGAAAAGATGTCGATCCTAATCATGTTAAGACATGGCTAATAAGCAAAAACAAAATCAATCTTATCCATTAAGGTCCACCTTATGAATTAGACGGGCTCATAATTCTCTAACAAGTAAAATAAGTATAATATAATCCTTTAATCTTAATCTTTAGACAGTATTTTGAAGGCATAATAAATAAAATATTAGTGTGTCAAAGACAAAGAAGATATAGGAGGAATAAACACATATTCATTCTGTTTTGTTCGAATTTGCAAATAATATAAAATAGAAACTCTACTGCATTGTAGAATATCCACACAAATGCCATACGATTTGTAGAAAGATGTGTACACAGATTGAGGCAGTGCAGTGCAATGAGGTTATCCACATGTTTACAGTTTAGCTTGTTCTTGCAGTTGCTCCTGTGAAAAGAGAGTCATACAAAAAATTAACAGCATGCAATTAAATGCAGAATTTTTCTAGTCACATCCAATAAAACTGGGTTACACCTCAGAATGACTAAAATACCCTTTAATAAAAGAAATCGTCAATTGTACTATTCACGTCGTGTAAATTGAGTTTACAGTAGTGTAGGTAAATTGAACGTAAACTCAGATTACATGCACTACCGCAGACCTAGTTTACATACACTATACTATAAACCGAAGAAAAAAATATGTATTGAGTTTACGTAAGTCATGTAAACTGAGTTTACTGTAGTGTACGTAAACTGAGTTTACATTATACCTTTAAAACAGAAGAAAAAACATGAATCGAAGAGAATGGAAGAACAGTTTCCAAGTACAAAATGACAAATAGAAATTGAAAAAAAACAAATTAGAACTCATAAAATTATCATTGAAGAAGCAGATTTCATTGAGAATGTTTGTGAGAAAGCAGAATAACATTTAGAGTGAGAGATGAAAAAGGGGTTTTGAAAAAATATATGCACAAGGACAATTTTGAAATTATCTGTAAATTTTAATGAAATTTGGGTGCAACTGGAAATTTCGGGGTGTAAGTAGTGAAAATCTTAAATGTAAGCAACTTTTAAAGCAGAAAGTGGTAATGGTATAAGGAATCAGTGAGAAACAGGTTGAATGCTCAAATATGACTGAATGAACCATACTCAGTTACTATTTTTCTAAAGAGAAATGCATCAATGATTCAAATAATGATCTATCTATATTCCTTTAATCCGTCTATAATTGAGAGTTAAGATCAAATGAAAACAAATTATTTCTTTGATGGAATGCATTTCATCATGTACTGTTATGTTCCATCTTATTTTGAACAATTCAAATAATAGAACGATTCATTCCGTGCATTTTCATCGGTCTAAATAAACATTCCTGGTAATGTGAAGGAAATAGAGAGGAGAAATGTAATGTAGGTATGAGGAATATGAAATAACAACAAACCTCTGTGACAAAGAAAGCATGGAAACCATATGGAACTCTTTGAGGCAATTCCACAACTGCAACAGGATCTACTGACATTGTTTTTGCATCTAAGACGTGCACGAATGATTTCCTGCAACATTCATAATACTCAGCTATCCCATAATGATTAGCAGAGAATTGACCATGATTTACATGGGTCATAATACTCATAGTGATTTTGAATATTAAAACTTGTGCATATAAAAATAAGAGATTACGGGATATGCATTGTCAATGTATAGTTATTTTACATTGAAATCCAATCACAACACTTCAATTTGCCACATCATATTTTACGGTTTTAAAATAGAAGCAGTTAATTATTTGTTGTCTTGGCGAGTTCTGGTTAGTTGTCAATGTAAAATAGTTTTATTTACACCGACAGTGCATATCCTTTAATTTATATAAGTCGTTTTGTGTACAGAGGAAGGTGATACCCGGTATTCTCATCATGTACAAAAAAGATCAGGTATCCATCATCTTCTTCTGAATCGGTGCCAGGGACGCGCGGAACATAAACAGCCTCAGAGCCAAACCTTCCTGGTCCCAAGTCATAGTGACCCACGACATTTCCTCCAACTTCAAGCTTCGTTTTTCCAGAATCCGGTTTAGCGTGCAAATCAAATTTAACAATCCCAGTAACTTTGGCAATGCTGTCTAATTCAGTCCCATATACATATCGTTGTTTCCTGATGAAATGAAAATAATAAACATAGGCTATGATAGACATGCATAAACTTAATTACTGTTCTGAGTGACTCCATCTTAAAATACAATTAGACAGGAAAGAACATATGGTAGCGCTGTAATACTCATTTTCAAATAAGCACGTTAGAAAAAATAAGGTGACAATGAAAATAACAATTTGAACTATCGAATTGATAGATGATTAAATTGTATACTCGAGTGATATATCATTATTATTTTTCCAACATCGTATATAAAAGAGTGAAAGGACATAGCCTATAAGGAAATATTTACTATTTTCATGAACAGTGTTTCTTTCGTGTAATGATATATGATTGTCATTTAATATTATTTAGCTAATGCTTCGGGTCTACTTGATCTCGTCCTACTTAGAGTTAGACACGGTTTAATTAGACAATACCATTCGGTCTTTCCGAGTTTATGATCTGGTTCTGCTCTAAAGATTTTGGTGCAGTCAACATTTACACTCAAGTTGGGACAAGTTTGATCCATCCTATTTTAAAACATGCTCAACCCTAATTTTTAAGTTTAGTATTTGGCCTACCCAAATTTTCAATATGGGGAGAAAAATATTACCTGCCAGTGTAGCTTTCATTCACCCTAGGGAAATCTACAGCGGATGTTGAAAGCTTCTTTTGAGAAGCTTCACCGGTTTTCATGTTAAATCTCATTTCATACCTGGAAAGAATTCAATACTGTAAATATAGAATAACGTCCGGTGAAATTTGCTCCAAAAATTGTATATAAGAACGAGTCATCTTACAGCTCATTTGCGAAATTATCAAGCTTTTCCTTGACAGCTCCACCAACCATGTCCAAATTTGGATTCTCCAGGCGGCACGTGATCAAAACAATTTCATCCTCCTCCTCCCAAGCATTGGCTAAGGTAAAAAAAGAATCATATAAAAGATGAAAATGGGCAAGTCCTTCAGAAATAAAGAATTTAGAGCACAAATTGAAGCTTGGTTTGCATGTTCTGAAAGGTATGTTCAACTTTGACATTATTAAAATCAAATGAACAAGGAAATGTACTAGCCTCTCTACTAAAAAAAAATCTTTGGACTCTTCAATTTCACGGATTATTGACTTTTATATATATCATTATTAGAATATCAATCAACATTTTATATTAAAGAGAAGCAAAAGCAAACAAACATACCATTGTGGAATATGAAGCAGTTTGGTAGTTCGAACCATCTAATATGCTTTTCATCCTTAGCATAGCGGGGTAGAACACCGAAACGAGCTTTCTTGGTTGAATCAAAAGAGAATATCAGTGTCTTATTCTTCACCATTTCCTGAAGAGTTTCAAAAATAAACAAGATTCATTTAATTTCCATCAAGTGATACGACTAACAAAAATAAACAAGATCAGTTTCAGAATTTCAAAATCAAGCTTGGTATAGTTGAACGATATAATTAACAAGCTAATCTTTAGTCAGATCGTATGAACAGAAACGCCAACAATACCTTTGGCCTAAAGTACAGAGGAAGATCCATAAATATTGAATAGTTCTCTGTGATGGCAAAGTCATGCATCATGATTGGCTCTGATATTGTTATGGGAACAGGATCATGCATAAAACCGTCCTTTGAAATTACTCTGTATGTGATATATGGTGGTGTATGTGAATATCCAAATGTAAACATCTCTCCTGCAAACAGAAAAAATATTTATTGGATTTGGAATTACGATTTCATTACATCACTCAACTTAATCACTAATTTAAAGATGGCTTCACCAGTAAATGGATCAACTTTTGGATGAGCGGTGAAGTTATGGCCCAATCTCTTGTCATAATCTAGCATGCCAAGTGTTTGCAAATCACCGTCTTCAAAAACTTTAATAGCATCTGCAAATTTTAAAATGAGACCACTTCCGTATCATAGTAGAAGAGGTAAATAGAATTATTGCTAGTCGAATATTGTGATACAATTATCAATTAACAATGTTTTAAAAACCTGATCGAAGATCAAACCAGTGAGACCTCCTGGTGATGGTTCAATTGATTAAGTTGGTTCAAACATGGCTGAATCGTGTGACAAATAAATAAAAAGAATTAAAAATAAATGTAAAAATTGAAAACTGGTTGAACCAACCGTGATTCAACTTCGATTCAAACCAGTTCAATCAAACTGCAATGTAACCGGGATCAAACCAACTGGCGAACTGGCCGGTTTTCGGTTCGACCAGTTGAACAACCTGTTTCGGGGTGTTTTCAAAACATTGCAATTAAGTCACCAATTGGACTGAAGTTGATTTCTCCATGAGAGATGGAAAAAAAAAGGAAAAAAAAATTGCTGCTTAGGATCATATAATGGCTGAAGGATACACCTGAACTTGATGAATCTTTTTAACTCTTATGCTCTATTCAGTTGATGGCATTTCAGATATAATCAATAGGTTTAATATCTTTCATATAAGTTAAAAGGAAAGGAAAAGTACTCACAAGGTTTGTCTCCTTCTGAGAGTGCTAGAAGCTTCTGATGGTGATATACAAGAGCTGTGTTGGCTGGTAGGCGTAAGAGTATGAGCACAAGTTAGTTTCATTAACCATTAAGGAATTGTATCATCATGTAAAAAAATCTCCATTCATCTTAGAGAAGAAAATGAAGGGCTAATTTAAAAATTGAGAGAGGAATAAGAATCATGTTTGTCATATAGGACGCAAATTGCAAAGACCGAATGAAAGCCAATAATTAATAGAACACAAATGTAATCTTCAAATTGCACAAGATATCCAACACATTATGAAATATACTTCAGTTGTACTGAAAAAGTTGCTAAATATAAAAGAAAATCCTAGGAGCTTGAATTTGACAAAAAACTACATGGCAAAAGTTACCTGTTCCATGTCCATAAGAAACGTCCACTACTTTTAATTTAGCTCGCAACATTTGCATGTTAACCATTAACAGTCCAAATAGACCTTTCATATCGCCAATCTGAAAATGGCATACAAGAAGACGCATTTATCTTCCAAGTATAAAACAAACATTTCTATTCACTAGTATATTCTTCACTAAGCTTCTTTACTTTTACTTTCTTTATATACCTTCATAAATTTAGAGCCTCCAAAGTATTCTTCTTGTTTAAGACGAGAAGTTTTAACGAAGCGGGAAACATATGTAGCTTTTCCATCTTTGATACGCAAACCATGAATCATTCTGCAATTAATTGAAGCATACATCAATATCCACAGACTAGATACCAAAATTATGAATTTTTTAGTTTTTGAAAACCAATATCACGTACCCATCTCCATCAAACCTGCAAAAACATAGAGGGAAAGTACTGTATGAGCATAAACTTCACTTTATGAAAACATTTTCAGTTTAGATAAACTAAAAAAGCTTCACATATATAGCAAACCTTTCTATAAAACTTAAACGCAGAAAAAGAAAAAACAATATACTGATCACAATGGTGCACGGTCTCATAGTATACTGTTCAAAGCATACAAAAAAAAAATGAAACTTTACCAGTGATATCCAGCCACCGGAGCAAACTTCGAATTTGGTCCCACCCTGACAAACTCTCCATTCAAGCAATCCTGCAATACACATGATATGGTCCATGGTGAGCAGCAGGACCTGATATTGCTCACAAGGTGCGTGATTTTAATGCTCGACGACTCCTCGAATAGAATTGCTTTAGGAGTTGTTTGAGTTCACAAAAGAAACTATAATAATCAAAGAACTTGCTGAAAGATAGGCATGACTATTCTACAGTATCTGTGTATGAGGAAAGTCTACTGGCGTTTTCTTATAATCACAATTCACAGGACCTTTTTATGTAATCTACAAACACTGACTGAAGAGAAAAACGTGTCTATAAACCAACCCATATACAGTTCCTTATTAAAAACTGAATTTAAGAAAACCAATTATCACTACAGCAGAACCAAACACACACTTAATTACTTACTGAATCAAAATTATCATTTTTATATCTGATCATCCACTTCAAACTCATGACAAAAAAATACAAAACCATCCCAACAACATACTCAAAACAAAACAACATTAACAAAAGAACCAATTACTGTCACTAACCGGAAGAGAGCCTTTAACAGGAAGATCCTTAGTAGGAGGTGTTTCATCCTTAACAGGTGCAAAATTACCAGCAAGCCAATGATGAGGAAGTGAAGAATCATAAAACAACTTCACAATAATCTTCTCCAATAAATCAACAGCTTTTGAAGTGAAACCATTGCTGGGTTTTGGTTCAACTTTCACAATCCCTCCACTTTTTTTCTCAGACTCCATTTTTTTGAGTTTGTGTTAGAAATTGTTGAGATTTACGTAAATAAATGGATTTGTTTGTGATAAGTGATGATGAATGTGGAAATGTTTTGTTTTGTATGGTTTAACTTCCATAGTGGCATAGCTGGCCTAGCAACTGCCACGTAAGTGTCAAGATTCTAACCTGTGCATTGAAACGTCCTCCTCTTTGTGCTTTCTTGTCATTGTATGTGGCAACCACAATTATTAATTGAAATTGCTTTTTTTTTTTTTAACCATATATTTTAGATTAAATGTATCGATTAATTTCTCGGGTCAGATAGAATTGAAATAGATGTTAAATTTCTCTTTTAAATTTTTATAATATTATATTGATACATTTTTAAATGAATTTGAACTATGATTTATGGTTAATCAATACGAGATCACTAACCGTTTTATTTCTAAGTGTTCTTGTGTTGCTCGTCTATTTGCATTGGATTAAATTAAATTACTTTTAGTTAGTTTAACAACAAACTAGCTCTTGACCCGCGCTATCTGTTATAGACTATCGATCAATATATTTTGATTACAATCAACTCAAGCAAATTGAAAAATAAACCATTCTAGAATATCATGTAGCATTGATCAATGTGACATACATGGATTTTTTATTAGAAAGTCAAACAGTTAAACAAAAAATCAAAGTATATTTTGAAAATTTTCTTTGTAAACTACATTGGATGTGACATAGCTATCTTCCCCTTCATCATCAACAATCAATATCAATCCTTAAAAGGATCTGAAGTCCCTCCGGCTATGATGCATGATGGCAAAAGTCAATATCTAAGGATGCTACAAGTTTGGCCAAAAAATCCTTGCATTGGTTTCCTTCTCTCAAAGTATGACAAGTAGTGACATTCATATGATCAAACAACTCCTTTATGTCTTGGACCAACACCGCATAAATGTGAAACTTCATTGTTGGCCCTTTAATTGAATTAATACAATGCATTGAGTCTGAATAGCAAACCAGATCAGCAACATTGTTTTCCTTAGCTAACAAGAGGCCCTGATAAATAGCAAAAAGTTCCGCGTAAAGAATGACGGTAGAATTATGAATGTAACCTGAAAATTCTGAGAGGTAGTAGCCTGCATTATTTTGCAGAAGACCACCATAACCAGCTCTAGGAGGGGAGCCAAGGCAACTACCATCAACATTGAGAATCACACAAGAGTGGTTGTTGTCATTCCACTTGGTGAATCTCTCTTCATTAGCACCATTATGGTTGACAGAGAAGCAATTTTTGAATGTTTCGATCATACTTTGGATGTTGAAGATGAGGCGGTTTAGAGACCAATTTTCCTGGCTAAGACACATGATGTTACGGTGACGCCAAGCCCACCAAACTATGGCAGCAAAAGTGAAGGAATGAGCTCCTAACAGCCCATCTTTGAGCCAATCATTAGGAACCAAACAATAAAAAAAAGTTGAATGATTAAAGTTGAAATGGTACCAAATATTCCTTGAAAATTTGCAGTCACAGACACAATGAAGAAAAGTCTCCTCATGTTGTCTGCACCTAGTACAAGTAGCAGATGTGGAGATGTTCATATGGTTGAGTAATGACAAAGTAGGGACCGAAGAATGGCAAGCCAACCAAATGAGGAATTTAATTTTTTCTGGAATTTTAAGTTTCCAAATCCAAGACCAAGAGTGATTTAGAGTGGAGGTGTTATGAGAAATCAGCCAACGATATCCACTTTTAGGTGTAGATACCGTTTTTATTGGTAGACCAGATGTAATTATCTTTTATGGCATCATTGAACTTCATATGCATGTTGTTAGTAGTATCAGACACAATGTGTGGGAGAGAAGTGTAAAGAACCTGAGTATGAGGGTTATTGTAGGATAGCACATCTTTGACAAATAAATGGATATCATGAATATCAATGTAAGGCACCAAAGTTCCTAAGTAACCCAGAGTGCTCCAAGGATAATACCAAAAAGAAGAGTTACCTGACCCTGCGCGCCACGAGAAACTGAATTTGAGACAATTTTTTTGCATGAATTATGGCGGACCAAGTGGATGAGTCACTAGGCCGAGCAGTAGCAGACAGGAGACGCGGCCCATCATAAAACTTATCGGAGAGGAGATCAACCCATAATTTGTTTGATGATTGGAGCATATCCCAAACTAGCTTCCCAAGGAGACATATATTTGTTTCTCTAGCTGATCTGATTCCTAGGCCACCTTGATACTTGGGTCTGGCAATTTTTTTCCAACCAACCAAATGAATACCTTCGTTGTTAGCATCTCTCCAAATGAAATTTCTAGTAGTTTGGTCAATAATGTCACAAATGTTTTGAGGTAGCCAGGCAATCCGCGTGTAATATGATGGGATGGATGAGAGGACAGATGAAGCCAAAGTTAATCTTCCAGCTTTGTTTAACAATTTGCTTTTCCAAGAAGCGAGCCTTGATTGCATTTTCTCTATGATAAAATGGAAATCACTACGCCTTGCTCTCCCTTTGAGAATAGGAAAGCCCAAATATTTATCTTGGGAGGTCGTGCTTCTAATAACAATGAGGGTAGTAAGCTTGTTGATTTTTGCTTGAGGGGCACCTGCTGAAAAGAAAGCCCGGGACTTGGAAATATTAATTTTCAAACCTGAAGCCTTGCTGAATCGGACAAATAACTCAGTGATGAACTTAAGTTGAGAATTTTTTGCTTTTGAGAAAATTAAGACATCATCAGCAAAGAGAAGATGAGATAGCCTAGGACCGTTGGTAGTGGTGTGGATAGGGTCACAAGCTCCTTGTTGAACTGCATTGTTGATAGCAATAGAGAGATTTTCCATACAAAGAATAAACAAATATGGGGAGAGAGGATCCCCTTGCACGAGACCATGAGATGGCTTGAAAGAAGGCATCTTATTCCCATTCCAAAGAATAGAGAGTGGATGAGGTGACACAATGCATGATAAGTTTTATTGTAATGTCCGGAAAACCAAATTCATGTAGACAAGATTGGAGAAAAGTCCAGTTGACGTTATCGAAACCTTTTCAAGATCAAGCTTAAAGGCCACATAACCCTTTTTCTTTTTTGATCTTCTCATGTGATGGTTGATTTCCTGTAAAACAACAACATTGTCAGTAGTGTCTCTACCTGGCAGAAAACTGCCTTGGTAGGGGCCAATAATAGTATCCATAATTGGTCTCAGTTGAAGGACAAGAACTTTGGTGATAATTTTGTATATGATGTTGCAAAGGCTGATGAGTCTGAAATCATTGTAAGTTGTGGGGGGTTCGGTTTTGGGGATGAGAGCAACCAAGGTGTCTGTGAGAGATGGATCAAAATAGCCTCTGAGAAAAGCTAATTTGACAAGTTGGAAAATATCTTCTCCTACTATATGCCAATATAGTTTAAAGAAAATGCAATGAAAACCATCAGGGCCAGGAACTTTGTAAGGTTTCATGAAGTTGAGGGCAACATCGACCTCTCCTTTGGTAATATGGCTAGTGAGGGCTAGAGTGTGTGCCTTCAAGGAGGGAATGATTGTGACCTTGTTGATTACTACAAAAGAGGTTTTTGAAGAATTGTTGAGCCTCATTTTGGAGAATGGTGTTATCATCTGACCAAATGCCATCGGGAAGTTTAAGTCTATGGATTCTATTTCTTTTTCTTCTGGTGATAGTTTGGACATGGAAGAAGAAGTTATTCCGTTCACCAAATTTAACCAAATTATCTCCAGATTTTTGATACCAATGCATTTCTTCTTGGAAAAGAATGTGGTTGTACTCACGTTGAAGCTCTTATTCCAAGAGAACATGATGGAGGGAATCTACACGGTAGAGATATTGTTGGACCCCCTTCAGTCTTTTTTCAATATGCTTCTTGCGTTGGAAAATATTGCCAAAAATTTAATATCACTTTAAATTTTAATGAAGAATAACATTTTTGCATAATGTGTATTTTTTTTCTTTACAAAAAGAGAAGAGAAAAAGCCTAAGAAAAAATTAATAGAAGGAACAGACAAAAAAGTTTAAAGTAGGATATTGTCTAACAAAATATACGTATAGCATATCAGCAAGTGGTATGAAAGATTTTTGATGCATCAAAGACCTTTTCATATGTCAATGGTAATGTTTTTCAGCAAAACCACTTCTCTCTTAAGCGAATGTATAATGATTTACGAGGTGATTTTGCTAAGGTTAGTTGGAGGAAAATGACATGTAATAACACTGCTCCTTCAAAATGTTTGTTTGTTACTTGGCTGGCTATTCATGGTAGATTACCAACTTGTGATAGGTTGAGTAAATTTGAAATACAATGTGCCCAATTGTGCACTTTGTGCAAAAAAGAGAATGAAACTCATTCTCATCTTTTTTTCACTTGTGAGTTTTCTAAAACTGTTTGGGAAGGTGCAACGCAATGGAGTAACAAGAACATTAATACTAGTAATTGGCAGGATGTGATGCTATATATTCAAAGTCAATGCAACATGAACAAAGCTACACATCAATTGAGTAGAATGACATTGAGTGTAACCCAGTATATGATTTGGAATGAAAGGAATACCATAATATTTCAGGGAATTCATCATTCAGCTCAGGAGCTCCTTCGCCAAATCAAAGAGATTGTCTACATTAGAGGCTTGAATACTAATCAGATGAAGAGCCTAGTATTAAGATTGTGAGTTTGTGGCCTTTTCTTGGGCTTGTATGAGCTTAGCTCTGGTTTCCTTTGTTGTTATGGTTCATGTTGCCATGTAGTTTGTAATAACAGTTTTTGGTTAATGAAAATTATCTCTATTTACCACAAAAAAAAAGTGGGATGAAAGATACTTTAGGGGGTTGTATCTAACATGATTAATCTCTTAAAGCTTTTAGTACCTAATTTAGCCAAACAATCAGCAACGAAGTTGCATTTCCAAGAAAAATCACACACATTAAGGATTCAATCATGACTAAAGAGCTTCTTAATCTTTTTTTTTTTGAACAAGCGGGCTTCTTAATCTAATTAATCGAGTTACCGAATCTACGAAACGCATTCAGGAGACACCCAAACTTTGAAAGAAAAATCATTGGTGAAAAATCAATGGAAGACTCTTTGCTAGGCTCCACACATCATAATGAACATAGTTTAGGATTCTTTGTTTTTTTTTGTGCTTCCCCAACCAAACACAAAACTATTTTTCAAGTAGACAACACTTGCAAAAATCCATCTTATAAGTGCAAAAACTCTTCAATGGATTTCTCTTATGAAGTTCCATCATCCCACGCTCATTGAGATAACCCAGATGCATGAGTCGGAGTTTGGTTGCATTGTTATCAAAATCAACTAACACTATATCACCTACAACAAAACTTCCCAACTACTTGTAAATGTTACATGCAATCCTATTTGCTCTCATCAAAGTCAAGGAACAATTAATGTCATTATCTCAATTGGATATTCAGGACAAACCATTTGCATGTAAAGTACCTAAAAAAATCAATTTTTTTCTCACTTATGAAATATATCTAACATCATTCAACGTCCACATGTCACCGTTGTTATAGCAATTTAATTTCTTTCACTTTGATGATAGAACATGATTTATCATCCCTAAATTAAATAAATTCAAAACCTCTTGACCTGAATGTAGTGAACCACTCTCGATACGACGTCATGTGGCAAAAACAACCAAAGAGAATAATCCATGCATTTGTGCACTTGTTGGATAAAGCGCAAACTTTTTATCTTTTACTACCAGAATCGTCGATTTGGACCACATTTGCATAACTAGATGAACTTTGTTTAGTTTGGACAATCTATCTTTCAATGGTCGATATATTTGAAAACAAGGCACGCAGTTGTTTTCATGTTCTTTGATTTATACCTCTTTTTTCGAGTCCATCTTTGCTCCATTTAAGTTTCTTCAATTTATTCCTTTTCACTTTATTGATGTGTGACATGTATCAGCACTCCTCCTCCTTCTTCCTCACCATCATGGTTGCCTCTCCCTGACACCGGTACCGCCGCCACCGCCGTTGATTGACCTCCGCCGCGGCGATCTCTCCTTCTTCTTCACATACAACCTCACACAACTCGCCGCGATTTCCTGTCGGCACCGTTTATCCCTCAAATCACTTATTTATTGTGGATCTGAATCAAATTCTGAGAAACTTGTAAAACTCTGAAGATTTAATTGATTTGCAAATAAGGGTGATTCAATTCAAAGATGTTTTGAGCTTTGATTTTTAGTGGTTGTCTTGATTCATTGCAGTTTTGTTTGCGACGACGAGACTGAATGACGACGGCGTAGAGATAGACAAATACTATAATTGACATACATGATTTTTTTTTCTTTCAGAGAATTATCGACATAGATGATGAAAATGAATTAAACCATTTATTTTGGAGGATTTCCTATTGGAAAGTGATAAAAGCAGTGAAATCTAATTGATCAAAAAAGACGACAATATCCCAATACAGAAACCACAACACCAAAATAATCTTCTTACGGTGAGCAAGAAATAAATTGAGGAAGAAGAGTGAGTGAGCGTTCTTCAGAGAAAGAAAATAGAGAAAGCGCGTGTGTTTTGTTGGAAAATGGTGTATTTTATTTTCCATTAAACAAATGTTTATGCTAGAGCTTTTAATCCCAACCTTTCTTTTTATATTTGCCACATGTCACACATCAATAAAGTGAAAAGGAATAAATAGAGGCTTCCTAAATGGAGCAAAGATGAACTCCTTTTCTCCATACCTGGCTCTACCCTTGTTTCACCCACGATCTTAACTCGCCTTCAAATACATATCATGTTTTGAGTTCCTTCACTTATATCCTGTCTCCTTTGAGAACGAGACAACAGTACAGGAGTAATCACATCAAGCCTGATAATGTTTTCACATAAGTAATAATAATCACCATGGTGGTATAAAACTCTTATAATGACTTAGTTGCCTACTAAATTGAGTCAAAAACATACTGAATATAATGAAGATGATTTGTCATCACAACCCGAAACTTAAATTGTTGGCTTCCTCAAGTAACGAAACAACTAAACTTAAAATTTGCAGAGAGGATACATTTTCAGATACGGTGCTTAAATCACCATTCATACCATTTTTAGACTTTAAGTAACTTACCATTTCAATGCAAGCAAGACAAGATTATACAAGATAGTTCACACTTTCAACCACACTTTTTTTTTTCCAACATATCATCCTAAAGTTTGTAGGGTTGGTCATGACTAATTGTTCACTCAAGTTGACATTATAATACACCTTGCTATGAGCTTGAAGAAATTCTTTTTTTTTTTTTTTTGAAAGAAGCTTGAAGAAATTCTAACGGTCATTCAAAGTCTAACATTATATATACACTTTAGAGGTTTTTAACGGTTATAACCTGGTTTGTGTTAAAAGAGATATATATTTATTTTATTTTTTTCTTTCTACCAGACTATTTAAAAGTGAACAGGTGCATAAATCCAAAATTTAAACACCAACCCCAACATATATAAGCAATGTCCCTACTTGAATTATGCTCACAAAGACACGAACTATTATTTTGTTTCTTCTATTAATTAATGGGATAATAATCATTTTGATTCTTGAATGTGTAACAAGTAGGTGCAATAGTCTCTCAATGCATCGAAATTTTAAAATAGTCTTTAATTGTGTACTTTGCTAGTCAAAGATGTTAAAACAGTCCCTCAATGCTGATATTAACTTTTTTTCATACTGTTATTGATACGACAATAAGTACTTATAGAAACTAATACGATAATAAATAATTATATTGATGGACTATTTTAACACAAGAGATTATTTTCACCAAAATATTGTAAAATGAATAACTATTTTAAAATTTTGATTCATCGAAGAATCAAGTGACTATTAACTCCGTAATTAATTTTCAAAACACTAGAATATGACCGTTTTTGCCTAACGTTTCACTTTCACTTCCGGTTCATTTCATTTCATTTCTGCACAAACTCACCTAAACGTAGTCGTTTTGAAATTGACGAAAATTTCCCGCCTTTCACGATTTTGAATTCAATAAACTCACCAAAACTTCAAACTCTCCACTATCACTCTCTCTGCAACGCAACACAACGTTCACCACCAAAACGCTACCGTTTAGGGTTTCCATCTCCAAAACCCTAACACACGATGTACATCAAGGAAATCTGCCTCGAAGGCTTCAAATCCTACGCAACACGTACCGTTGTTCCCGGATTCGACCGATTTTTCAACGCAATCACCGGTTTAAACGGTTCCGGCAAATCGAACATTCTCGATTCGATTTGCTTCGTTCTTGGAATCACCAATTTGACACAGGTTCGTTGTTCCAATCTTCAAGAGCTTGTGTATAAGCAAGGTCAAGCGGGGATTACCAAAGCTACTGTTTCAATTGTGTTTGATAATTCTGAAAGGGGTCGCAGTCCGCTTGGGTATGAAGCTCATTCTGAAATTACCGTCACTAGACAGGTAATCTTTGAATTTATAGTTTAATTGTGGATATTATGGTTTAAAGTTTGGGTTTTTATGTTGTTTTGATGAAATTGAATTGTGGGTTTTTAGTTTAGTAGATGTTTGAATTGCTTTTATGTCACTGTTTTGGTCAATTTGGTATGTATTATAAAAAAAGGTGATTTTGATTTTCAATAAGTTAGTTAGAGATTAATTTTATAGATTTAGTCATTTTAGTGATTTTCAATAAGCTTAATGTGTAAGATGTCGGAATGCCTTTGATCTGAAGTTTTGGTGCTAGCTCACTGCTCGAGTGTCCTTTTCAAGTGAAATTAGTGGGTTTATTTGTTACAGATTATATAAAAAATAATTTAGATGCTCAATAATTTAGAGATTTTTACAAAAAGCAGAAATTGTTGTGTTTGTTGTGATTGGATATGAAAGCCATTTCGAGATTGTGGTTACTAGACAGGTTTTCGTTTGTTTTTTAGATTTATCTTTGAATTGATAGTTTAATTGTGTTGTTTTATGGTTTTTAAAGTTTCTATTTTTACGAAATGGAATTGTGGGTTTTGAGTTTAGCAGCTGTTTGGATTGATTTATGTCACTTTCTATGAAGCAATGTCAAACACATGTCACCGGATACAACAACAGTAATAATTTAATAAAATTAAAGCTATTAAATGTGTACATGTGTAACCGACTCACTGTCGTCGTGTGGCATCTAACACTTTATAAATTGAAAATGTGTCAAACAGAGGACACACTTTTGATTTGAAGTGTTAGAGCTACATAGGTCACCGCTCGAGTGTCGTTTTTCAAGTGAAATTAAGGACCGTTTGTTACATATTATAAAAAAATTGATTTTGATACTCAATAATTTAGAGATTTTTTTACGAAAAAGCATAAGTTGTTTTGCGTTTGTTTACCAAAACAAAAATCATATATATTTTTTTAAATCAATCATTAAACAAAATGATTTTTATGAGAAGCTTATCAACACAGCTTCTGTTTGAAGCAGTTTTTAGATTATTTTAGATTTTAGATTCTCATTTTTTTTTAAGAATCTGTAACAAATGGGATCTAATTTGTGCTTGCAATTTTTTGTTTTAATTTTATCTACAAACATAGATTTAGATTGCTTCATTGAATGGTTACATAGATAGTTTAAAATAAAACTATAAGCGTTATGAGTTTTAGGTTTAGCTTATGCTTGGACTGGTTTACTGGTTCATTTTCTATGTTATGTGATGTAATGTGATGGGGTGCAATGCAGATTGTGGTTGGAGGTAGGAACAAGTATTTGATAAATGGGAAACTTGCGCAGCCTAGTCAAGTTCAAAACCTTTTCCATTCCGTACAACTAAATGTGAACAATCCACATTTCCTCATAATGCAAGGGAGGATTACTAAGGTTTTAAATATGAAACCGCCAGAGATATTGTCTATGCTTGAGGAAGCTGCGGGGACAAGAATGTACGAGACAAAGAAAGAGGCTGCTCTAAAAACTCTTGAGAAGAAGCAGAGTAAGGTTGATGAGATCAACAAGCTTCTTGATCAGGAGATACTTCCAGCTTTGGAGAAGTTAAGGAAAGAAAGGACACAGTACATGCAATGGGCTAATTGTAACGCTGAGTTAGATAGGCTGAGAAGATTCTGTATTGCTTTTGAGTATGTTCAAGCGGAGACTATCAAAGACAATGCTATTTCTGAGGTGGAACAAGTAAAAGCCAAAATAACTGAGATTGACGACATGGCTAAGACAACTATGGTGGATGTTAAAGAAATGGAGACCAAAATAGCTCAGTTGACTGCTGAGAAAGAAGCAAGCATGGGCGGAGAAATGAAATCTCTGTCGGATAAGGTAGATGAACTTTCCCAGCATCTTGTGAAGGAAACGTCTGTACTAAATAATAAAGAAGACACTCTGAGGAGCGAAGAAGTCAACAAAGGAAAAGTATGTTTGTGATGTTATGGATTCAATCTTGTTCAATTTCAAGAATATTGCTGTTTTTTTAAAAACGTTTGTGCTACTTATGTTTAAAACTTATCCATTTTTGTGAACCTGATATTTGGAGTTCAAACCTTGATATTTTGAAGATTGTTAAAAATATTGAAGAATTGAAGCAATCTGTAGAAGAGAAGGCCTCTGCCATTAAAAAGGCTGAAGAAGGAGCAGCTGATTTGAAAAGTAGAGTTGAGGAGCTCTCAAAGAGCCTGGAGGAGCATGAAAAGGAATATCAGGTAAAGGAAGCATGTACTGGTTTAATGATATTAGGATCTATGTTGTCTATTTGTGTGTCTCTGTTATATTGGGGTGTTTATTTACCCAATTGCTCAAAACTATGGATAGGGTGTTTTAGCTGGCAAGAGCAGTGGCAACGAGGAGAAATGCTTAGAGGATCAACTAGGTGATGCAAAGATAGCAGTTGGGAGTGCTGAAACAGAATTGAAACAGCTGAAAACCAAAATTAGCCATTGCGAGAAGGAACTGAAAGAGAAAAAGAATCAATTAAAGTCAAAACGGGATGAAGCTACTTCTGTGGAAAATGAGCTCAAAGCTAGAAGGAAGGATGTTGAAAATATCAAAACAGGATTGGAATCTCTTCCTTACAAAGAGGGTGAAATGGAAGCTTTGCAAAAGGTTTGATTGCTTTTTCCTTTGTTAGTTTCTTTTGAATCTAAAAAGGTTCACAAGTCTCATTTAAGTAATGTAAATTTTTCCTTAAAATGATTTCCAGGAGCGCGAATCTGAGAGGGATTGTGTGCAAAAGTTGAAGGATGAAATACGCAATCTTTCAGCATACTTGTCTAATGTTGAATTTTCATACCATGATCCAGTCAAGAACTTTGATAAGTCAAAGGTGAAGGGTGTTGTTGCAAAACTCATCAAAGTGAAAGACAGGTCCACCGTGACTGCCCTAGAGGTTGACAACGTGACAACTTATATCCGAATTAATAAATGAAAATTCTGACGTTAATGACTTGAATTTGACCATTTTCAGGTTACAGCGGGTGGAAAGTTGTACAATGTTGTAGTTGACACAGAAAGTACTGGAAAACAACTACTACAGAATGGCAAACTTAGAAAAAGAGTTACAATTATACCTCTGAACAAAATACAATCCTATACTGTTCCCTCAAGAGTTCAACAAGCTGCTGTTAGATTGGTAGGTGATTGCAATTTTATATCTGAATTTTTTAATTTTATTTTACCATGTCTTGATTATTAATTAGCCTTACTGAGGACCTTGGCTAATTTCATTACAGGTGGGCAAGGAGAATGCCGAAATTGCACTTTCTTTGGTTGGTTATCAAGAAGAATTGAAGGTTTGCTTCTTTGAATTTCAATTATTTATTTTATAATAACATTTACTGCACATATTTTTAAAGTTTTAATTTTTTTTATGGCATCTGATGCTTACATGGCATTTCCCATGTCGTTTAATTTTTTTTAATAATCTTTTCCATGGAAAATTTGATTAATTTTAATGTTTGTAGTTTTATCTAATTTAATTTAAATTAATTTTAAACTTACTTTTAGCTAACTAAGTATCCTATTTGTTCTAGAATGCAATGGAATACGTCTTTGGCTCAACCTTTGTTTGCAAAACTGTGGATGCTGCAAAGGAGGTAACAAGCTACACCTGATTTTCCTGCTGAGTTATGTATCCTTAATTTTACATTGAGGCGTAAACCCTTCACTAATGGTATCTACATGTTGCACTTTAGATGCATTTCTTCACATTATGTATTTATTATTTAATAGCTTGATGGTCCAACAATAACTGAATAAATTATTTACAAGATAAGACAACCTACAATAGACCTATAATGAGTTCAATTCATCCCTAGATCTTGCCATGGTAGGAGTTTTATAGCACTTTGTTGCGCTCTTTATAATTGGTTACTTTTATGTACAAATATTGGGTAACTGTTGGATAAAAGAGTTGAATAAAGTGTAGTTAATTAGGAATAAGGGGTGGTTAGGTTAGTTAGTTGAAGAGGTCCAAACGAATAAGTGAACATAAAAGAAGTGTAGAATGGCATTCAGATTTGCTTGTTTGGAAAAACAGAGTAGTGGCTTAGTTATAGAAGGGGAAACCCTTGGAGGAGAGATCTCTCTATTCTCATTTACTCATTCAGTAAGCTTTTTCTTTCTTTTCATTTTTTTTTCAGTTTCCACTTTTGCTTTCTGGGTTTGTCGTAACAGTGACTTTATGCATATCTTGTTTAATGTTTTCATCATGTCATGTCTTGTATTTTCTTACTGTATATTTTTTTATATACAGTTTCCACTTTTGCTCTCTAGGTTCATAACTATGACTTTATGCATATCTCATTTAATGTTTTCATCATGTCATGTCCGGATTTTCTTAATGTATATCTGCCTAATGCAAAATATAATAAAATTGTCACTTAATGGTCTATTTAAATAGGTGGTTGCAAATTGTTTCCACTGTGACACTTATCTTTTTTGTTGTCTATTTTTGCATATCATCAATTCTCACCCACCTATATAGATGCTCAATTTGACTTGCATTTTGTTGGATGTCTGATAGGTGGCATTTAGTCGGGAGGTTCACACCACAAGCGTCACTCTTGAAGGAGATATATTTCAGCCAAGTGGTCTACTGACTGGGGGAAGCCGGAAGTATGATTATACTTCTTTTCATCGTTACAATTATTACTGCAATATGCATGTATCTCTTATTCTCTGACTAATAGACTCTGACCGGAGATCACAGAATATTTTGACAACTTATACTTTACTTTACATGTTTTGTTCTTTACTAAGTGATGCAATCACTTAGTTATTTGCATAACTTAATTATTGAATGTTTGTATCAAATAATATTATGTTGTATATGCTTTTCGGTATGTTTTGACGGGTTGGTTATAACAGGGGAAGCGGTGATCTGTTGAGGCAACTTCATGCTGTGGCTGAAGCAGAATCAAAACTTTCAGTGCATCAAAGTAGGTTATCAGAGATTGAGGCAAAGGTAGCCCCTGAGAACCTGTTTTTTTATTTCCATAATGACACGTAGACTTACATTAAGAAAAGCCTGTAAGATATGGAATTGACATTGTTAAACAAGCTGCAGATTGATTTTTGCAACTGCCTTTTTTCTAATTGTTCTCTTTCTTCTAAATTGCATATTACCTTTGTTACTGCCATTGTTTGGTTTGGTTTGCAAAACTGATTTTAAATCATGTGTGGTTCATTAACTGCCCCATGCACATGCCTAGTCAGATTTGCTATTTTTACTTTCTATAACCTTGTATAGCCCAGTCAATTTCTATGTCAACTTCTTGTGTCTAAAGCACATGGTTTCAAACTTTTCGCATAATCTCAATCTTATTCGTCTGTTTTGTCTTTGTATCTTGACTTGCAGATCACACAGCTTCTTCCTCTTCAGAAAAAATTTAAAGACCTCAAAACACAATTAGAACTCAAGTCATATGATCTTTCATTGTTTCAGAAAAGAGCTGAGCAAAACGAGCATCATAAGGTATTTAAGTTCTTTCTCCTTGAGTTTGTGTAGTTACAGTGTTGTTTTGCTCCATGTTATTGTGATTTACCTCTCTTTGCTTGCTCCCATTTACCCCCATCCTCTTTCTCTTTGTAGCTTGGTGAATTAGTGAAGAAGATTGAGCAAGAACTTGAAGAAGCAAAATCTGCAGTCAAAGAAAAGCAACTTTTATATGAGAACTGTGTCAAGGCTGTCTCATCACTTGAGAAAACAATCAAAGAACATGACAATAATCGTGAAAGTAGGCTAAAAGGTTTGGAGAAAAAGATAAAGTCGATTAAATCACAAATGCAGTCATCTTCAAAAGACCTAAAGGTATACCTGAATATTATAATTTATTTGTTATTATTTGTTATTCATTCAAACTTATTTATAACAATTGAATAATTGCTGATTCTAACGTTAGGATGTTCAGTGGTTTGGGTAATCCCCCAACCCGCGGCCTGATACAAATTGTGGTGTTTGGTTTGAGAATTTCATGTGAAAGGGTTCAATCCAGTAATTGATTTTGAATCTCAAACATGTGATCCCGACCTAAACCGTTTAATTTTCTTATTCTCCTATCGTTACATCTAAGTTTAGTAAATAACATTATATTTGAGAATTATTCTGTTTATTTAATCATTTAAATTTTTATTATGTTTTTGGCTATATAAAATGTTGCAATGTTAATAAAGAAATAACAATTTGTATAATGTGTCAAACTTGTGGGTTAACTTGTAAACATGCTTGAGGTTTTGTGCAAACTAACATATTAAAGATTGCTGATCTAGATTGTGGAATCAACTATCAAGTAATAACTTCCTTCAGAAAAAAAAAGTAATACTCCCTCCGTTTCTAATTATAAGAAAATTTGACTTTTTAGATTCATTCAATTAATGATGTATGCGGTTCATATGGTGGACCACACACATCATTAATTGAATGAACCTAAAAAGTTAAATTTGCTTATAATTGAAAACGGAGGGAGTAACTATTAAGCAAAAAAATTCACGCTGTCCCAAACTTAAGGCAAAAGTAGTGAGAGATATGGTTTACAAGTTTTTGCTGAAGAAAAAATTATTGGGATGGAATTTCACGATTTAAGTGCTTGTAGTTAAATAACAATATAAAGGAAATTAAATAATAATCTAAAGGACAGAAGGTAAAAAGATAAGTAAATAGCACTGCTTAAGATACTTAATTGGTTGTTCGCTGGTTTAGGGACATGATAATGAAAAGGAGAGGCTTGTAATGGAAATGGAAGCTGTTATCCAGGAGCAAGCTTCCTTGGAGAATCAATTAGCATCAATGAGTACACAGATTAGCAATCTTGCCTCAGAAGTAGAAGAACAAAAATCTACAGTAAGTATAGATAACTATTTTGATTTGATCTCTTTCTCTAAAGCAAGAATTGTTTCCTCAAACCTCCAAGGTGTAGGTTGCTGCTGCGAGGAATAATCTTGATGAAGTTCAGTCAGAGCTGAATGCAGTTCGTCAGAAAATGAAGCAGTGTGATAAGGAAATCAGTGGCATTGTTAAAGAGCAGAAAAAGCTTGAACATAAACTTAGTGAGAGTAATCTTGAAAGGAAGAGGATGGAAAACGAGGTAATAATTTCCATACCCTTAGAACTTGTTGAATAAGAGAGAAAAGAGAGACATGTGTGTGCTGAAACCATGTTTTTGAATAGCACTACGGAAGGTCTATTATATAGGAGATTATTCACTTAATTATAACAGGAACTTTCTACATAATATTCTAGGCTAAGTAGCTTAGAGAGTAAGCTAGAATATATTTACAACGTAAATATAATTATTTAGTATTTATTTAAATCTCAACAGAACTTGTGTGCTAAAGAACATTATCCTCATTCTATTTTGTTCCAGGTAAAACGAATGGAAATGGAACAGAAAGACTGTTCTGTGAGGGTGGATAAATTGATAGAGAAGCATGCATGGATTGCTTCTGAAAAACAGTTGTTTGGTAAAAGTGGGACTGACTATGATTTCTCTTCTCGTGATCCTCGTAAAGCAAGGGAAGAACTTGAGAAGCTTCAGGCTGAACAATCGGGGTGTGTTGCTTTAGAGATATGATTTCTTTATTGGTACCATTTCGTGTGCAACTATAAATTGATGTCTACCTTATTTACTATGCTCACTCCTTTCTGTTTTGTTTTGCGCAATCAAGGCTTGAGAAAAGGGTGAACAAGAAAGTAATGGCAATGTTTGAGAAGGCAGAGGACGAGTACAATGACTTGATGTCAAAGAAAAATATAATTGAGGTGAATTTCAATCTATTTCAACATTTTCTATCTTTCTTGCTAAAATGCTTAACCTATTATTCTTTTGCCTAGAATGACAAGTCTAAGATCAAGAAGGTGATTGAAGAGTTAGATGAGAAAAAGAAAGAGACGCTAAATGTTACCTGGACCAAAGTGAACACGTAAGTTTATTTTTTTTCATGTATTAACCTATTTTTTTAATAGATATGCTAAGGTGTTAAAACCATTAATAAGCGTTCACCTAAAAGTTTAATCATTTTTGGTAGTTGAATTGGTTCTTAGTGTAGTACGAGAGCCTTTGTGATAAACTGATCAAGAGGTCAAATCTTGAAACTAACCCACCCTTCTAAGTAAACAACTGAATTTCAGCGTTGAACTTTGTGAAATATCACACTTTCAGCCTGAAGGGTTCTTGTGTTAAAGGACTTGTTTTTTTTTTTTAGATATAAAACTACATTTATCAGCCGCCATCTAACAGTTTAAGCTTTTGGAGAGTTGGTTCTTAACAATGTCATTCATTGATCATTCTATTTTTTAATTATGATATTGTATTGTTCCTTTAGTGACTTTGGATCCATATTTTCTACACTATTACCGGGCACAATGGCCAAGCTAGAACCTCCAGAAGGATTCAGCTTTCTTGATGGTCTTGAGGTTAAAGTTGCATTTGGAAGTGTATGGAAACAGTCGTTGTCTGAACTGAGTGGAGGTCAGCGATCATTGCTTGCACTTTCTCTGATTCTGGCACTGCTTCTTTTCAAACCTGCTCCACTTTATATCTTGGACGAGGTAAGTTTTATATGATTTTCATTGTAATTTTTTCAGAGAATCTTAGTTATATTGGAAAATGGTATTTTGATTAAATTGTCCTTTCTGTTAAGAATTATATATTGCAGAAAATTTGACTGGCATTGTATTCATTTTTTTTAATATCCAGTTTCTTTAATCATAAGTTCGGTATAACTATTTATTACCTTACATACAATGATCAAAGATATACACAATTGATTGAAAATTTATCCAAGCAACTTTTGATAGGCTGGAGAGGTTGGAAGTTATACAAAAAGTTTTAGAGATGAAGAATAATACTCCCTCTGGTTCCATATGTAATTAAAAGTTTGGCATTTTTGGGGTACTGATTATAAGAAAAAGTCACAAATTTTAAGATGAATTAATTGTTAAAATTACTGATATCCTTCCATGTATATTGGAAAAGCATTCCCATGTGTAAGTGGATGTAAAAACATTAAATGTCATGATTATATTTGGAATGAACTTATAAAATCCGTTTACTTTGTGAAAACAATTTCTAAATTGTGTTAACCTTACTTGCATTCCCTCTTGATGATTTTTCTTCTTATATATGGGACTAGAAATAGTATTACTATTGGGTTGTGTATGAACACTGATTGTCTTGGAAATTCAAAGTTCATAACCTAGAAGTGGTGGAAACGACAAACTTTGTTCAAGAAAACATGATCTTTTGGCTTGTTGACCTAAATGATGGAAATTTTGAACTGTCTCAGAAACGCGCGATCTTCTGGCTTGTTGACCTGTGTGATTGCTTGTGTATAACTTGTTTTTCGCAACCAAACTTAATAAGGGCCTTTAGCATTCTTGCGGTTTTGCAAAATGTCCTCATATGCTTCCACTCTTTGAATGAGATTAGTCCTCAACCATGGCTTAGTTACATTTAGTGCTCTTCATCCCCTCCTCAAAGATGTGTTTTTTAGGGATCCACCATTGGTTCTTCTCCATTCACGACTTTATCGTGTGCTGCTAACTGAGTCATATCTGTTGGATTTTTGAATAAAATTATTACAATGCATCAACTGTTATTATTACATAATTTACATGTTTATACTTTTGAAGCAATGATTATTGGTTCAGCCAAATGTTAACTGTTATTATCCGTTGCAGGTTGATGCAGCTCTTGATTTGAGCCACACACAAAACATAGGGAAGATGATAAAAAATCACTTTCCACACTCCCAGGTAGAGGGTCATTTTTGTTATTGTGATGACTAACTTTATTTCATGCAATCTTGTGATTTTTCAATTCCAGAAATAAAAACCATCAAACTTTAGTTGTAGAATATCAAGATACAAACATTTGTCTTGGTTGACACAAATATTTCATGTGTAAATTCAAGTTATGTCTTTCTTTAGGGTGTGCAACTTTTTTTTTAATCAATTTTCTTTTACTATTCAAATTTCTTCAGTCCACCCACTCACAGTTCTACTACTCCCAACAAGATGAATAATCTAATTTCTTTTGTTTCTTTTCATTTGCAGTTTATTGTGGTGTCACTAAAGGAAGGCATGTTCAATAATGCAAATGTTCTTTTCCGGACAAAATTTGTCGATGGTGTTTCAACCGTTCAGCGAACTGTAGCTAAGCAAAACAAGTGATATATTTTGAACATCCTTGTTCTTGCTTCTGGATATGTTAGAAGTCTTAGAAATGTGTTAATCTTCTGGGAAAACAGATATGAAGATAGAATCTGCAATTGAATGCTTATGTATTTTGAACATCCTTGTGGGGCTGATGTGTCGTGGTATTTTGCTTACTTATAATGGCCATTCCTCATAATGTAACTAATTAGGTCAGAATTTCTGCAAACCCAAGAAGATAACCGTTGCTTGTAAGTTATTTTGTATTTTTAGTGTGGTATATATTTGTATTGATTATGTCTATGACCTTTTAAAATAAGATAAAATTGTTTAGTTTTTCATAATTCTATTATGGATTCAGATGAATGTTGCTACCCTAATTTGTGGTTTGTTCGAACTATTCACCCTGATTTTCAAAATTATTAATTTTTGCTCTAATCTAATTATTTTTTTTGGTTTTTCAACTTCCATTTTTAATATATTTTCCGTTAAAGACAGGCATAGATTTTTAGTAAGTTATTCAAACTCTTTTTCATCGGAATGGCAAACCAAGGCTTTGCAGATTTTATATAATTTGGTAAATGAAAATGGGATTGATTTGATAAGAATTGTAACGATTATAAGTTGTTCGTATCAATTAAGGAATTGTATGTATGAACTGAAACATCAAATTGGTCACCATTGTTATAAACAAATTCAGAACAATTCAAATGTGCAATTGCAAAGTTGACAATACTTAAAGCTGGAGTCATTATGGTCTCTTGTTAAGTTTGATGTTTTTCGGGATTTCTTTTGTATGTAACAGCTAAATTGTTTAATTGAATAAAGTTTGTTTGATGATTGAAATAATTTAAAATTTGAAAAGCGTCTTCATTCTCTTCCTCGCTTTCTAAATTGCAGCTGTTTGAGTTCTAGCTGTGGCATCAAGATGCAATAGAATTGTGAAAGTTCATGTGAAAGAGCTCACTATGTGAGTCCTTAAGCTCCATTGTTATAGCTTCTTTATGCGTTAGAGTTCATAATGTATTGATTTGGTAACTTGTATGTTTTTTTTTCTAGAGGATTTGGTAACTTGTATGTTAATAGTCTATTAGTCTAAATGTTTTGATGTATTTTTTTTTTCCTTCTATATCTTAACTTTTACAACTATAAACTTTACACTAAGTCTTTATAGGAATATGAATTTACGGTTACGTTCGTACAAATCATTGAATGTAATGCTTTATTTAATCAATAACCACCTAAGAAATTAGAGGTTTGGTTAAGATAAAATGATTAAGAATTCTAAAATGTATGACTCAAATAACTCTTGTAGAACATTTGATATGTTGGACCATGGATTCAAATCAACAATTTCTACTTATGAGTTATCAACATTTAGAATGTGTGAATTTCATTAGTAGACTATTTATTAATGATGTCACAGCTACATCAAATATAAATCGATTACAATGTGAAATAGTAATGCCAGAATTATAATTTACAAGTAGAACAATGGGCTCACAATAATGCTTCTTGGTCAGATGAACTACAAAAGTATAGGGCATAAATATTTCTCCTTCATATAAAAGTGACCAATGTAAACATTCACATCACCTTTCAACAAGCCAAATCGTCAACAACGATGGCAATGGTCTAAGGAAGGACAAAAGGAAATGGTGAGGGGGTGAGGGTGCCAACCTAAGAAAGAAAGAAAACCATCCTTATCCTTTATATAGGGTAAAGTAGTTAACTAATACCACTGCAAGAACCAATTTATAGACCTTCACATTGAATGAATCTTAGAAAACAAATCATGGAAAAATCAATATGCCAATAACCATCGGTTGAAAGCCTAAAATAATTAACACAGGGAAGGCAAAGAAATAAATGTTAGAAGAAGCAACAAATACATGGGTGGTCTATAACTAGAACACATGACTTTCATGGATATTAGTAGGCTTCAAAAAGATTCAACTAATTATGGTTGTATTTACGTAATCTCCAATCGATGTAGGAGAGTTTGTCTGACCCTAAAATCATCCGTCTGCCTAATCTTATTTAACAAGTTATTTTTTAAGTGTAAACACAATTTAAATAAAATGTAAAATTGGAAGAAAAAGTTACATCAAATTTTACTATTTGCTTTATTGTGTCAAAATATATACGATTATTATCATATATTTTTTGACAGCTCTTTTCCCACCCTATTAGTTTCTCACGTCCTATAGATTTTACTATTAGTCCTCAAGAAGAAAGGAGGGTGGGAAAACAAATTTCGTTATTTTGTTGGAAGGATAGTTTGTATTGAAAATAGCCCATAACGAAATACCGACCCAATTGACATTCACTACAAAACCCTAGTTCTCTATTTCTGCATCCTTCTTCTTTGTTACATCTCACACAGAAACTGCGCGCTGTTCAACCAGGTATGCTGCTACTGTTCGTTAACATTCTTTGTTACATCTCACACTATGATTTGGTTTGGTTATTGTATTTAATGTTGTATGCTTTTGTTCAATGTTTTTACGGTGTTTCATGTTTAGATCTCTACTGTTTTTGGTTTGTTAGGATTTTTATATATATGTTTTGTTTTGTAGAGACAAGGTAAGATACGATGGCTGTTCCTCTGTTAACTAAGAAGATTATCAAGAAGCGTGTCAAGAGGTTCATCAGACCTCAAAGTGACAGGAAAATATGTGTCAAGGTATGTTTTTCTTTCAATTTTATTGTGTGTTTGGAAAGCTGTTAAGGACACCTCACCTCAATGGTATGCATGTTTGAGCTTTTATCAAAAACAGATTCTTGTATGTTTTGAGATTTCTCATACAGATTCCTAAAGACACTATAACTAGATTGAATGTTATAATATAAGCCTTTCAGGGTATGTAGAAATGTTTTTTATTTCTTAGGTTTTTGTTTCATTGCTGTTTTTGGAGGGGATGGCTTATTTTACATGATGTTCAATTGGTTCAAATTTTTTACAAGTGGAAGGGAGGAGTAGAGTAGAGAATATAGTGAAAATTTGTCAGTTTTTTTTTTTTGGAGGGGAGTGGAAAGATGCTGAAATATGAAGATCATCCTAATTGTGAAAAAAACTTGAGCGGGTTATGTGAATAATTGCCATTTAAATGCATTGGGTTCTACAACATATAAAAGTAATAAGTTGGGTCCAATGCTTTTTAACGATGAGATATTCGCTGAAGCCACAAGTGTTTTTACAATTGAGATGATCCAAATCTGTTGCTTTCAAATTATTTTGTTGCTTATTGTTTTGTTTCACTTCAGTTCAATTTTTTTCCACTATTTTGATGCGTTAATTTCGTTTTGGTGCTTACTTTATTGCGTTAATTTAGTTTTATATACCAAAGACAGACATGTTTTTTAAGCATTGTATGGATAATAAAGTAAATTAGTTTTAAAATCCCTCCCCTCGCCTCGCCTCCCCTTTGTTGAACCATACAGGCCCTCATACTCATATAGATTATTTTACATAACAACAAAATATCCAGATTTCAGGCTAAACTCTAAAGTTTAGTGTCATTTCCCTGTTTTGTCCTTGTACCAATTTTTCTTTTGCATTTTGTAATACAAAACCTCTTCTCATGTTCCTACTGATCCCTGTTACCTATTATTTTTTACTTTCATTCTATTTGCTGTTCTGTATACACAGGCTGTATATGTTTTTGCAAATTGAATCCTCATGTCTATAATATTTTAACATTGTTACTGTTATGGTATGCAGCAAAGTTGGCGTAGGCCAAAGGGTATTGATTCCCGTGTTAGGCGTAAGTTCAAAGGAGTTACTTTGATGCCAAACATTGGATATGGCTCAGATAAGAAGACCCGCCACTATCTGCCTAATGGTTTCAAGAAGTTTGTTGTGCACAATGTCCAGGATTTGGAACTTTTGATGATGCATAACAGGTAACTGGTTTTAGGTTTGCATTTTGATTCTTAATTTCTCATTGACCTTTAGTAGCTGACTTGGTGTATTTACGTGGAAAAACCTCAGGACATACTGTGCTGAGATTGCACACAATGTGTCAACCAGGAAGAGGAAGGACATCGTTGAACGTGCAGCTCAATTGGATGTTGTTGTCACCAACAAGCTCGCCAGGTTGCGCAGTCAAGAAGACGAGTGATTGTTTTTGCAATGTCAAATTATTTTTGCTTTTGTTGTTTATGGGGTGAACATGGCACACAATTGTTCTTAGAATTGTTGTCTAATGGATTACTATGTTTGAATCCTGGAGATTTTTGTGTTGACTACTTTAGTTCTACTTTGTTAAGAGTATTTTGGCACATTCGTATTGATAGTCATTTAATCTTATGCTCTCTTATTAGATTCTAGCTCTCATGTTTGATTGTTTTTTGTGCTGCTTGTTTTTCATTTGTTATAATGCTATCTATTAAAAAATAGTCATTCGAATGAATGGATTCTTTGGCAATAATTGACAGTAGTTTAAGAAGTCAATTATTGAATCTGCCTTTGAAGTATAAACATGTTTTTTACTCGAGAAAAATGTTGTTTTCTAAGAAGGATGTTATTTCATACACATTTTATTGTCATGATTTGTTTATTATCTAAGGTCTCAGAATGATTTGCAGTGGTAGTATGGTCAGATGGTTCTTTGAAATGTCACAATTTTGTTCTAATTCAGTATGGTTGGAGTTGTGTTAGTTTTCCACGATTTGGCAGAGAATTGAAGTTGTTTTCACCAACATGTTTTCATGGAAATTTTATCTTGTGTACACGAAATGCATATTAATTTGTCGTTTGCCATTGCCACAATCAAATGGTGTGGACATATGGATCTAATGGACAATGTTCACAAATGATGTTGAGTAGATGTTAGATTGTATAGCATCTTTTGTGCAATGTGGCATACTTAAAGCATTCATATTCATCAAACATGGAAAATTTGGATTTATCATAGTCTTGGAATATTTCAAGTAATCGAAACGGAGAAATGTGCAGGCCTATGTGTAGGGAAAGCTCACTTGTGTAATCATCGTTTGTGTTGGGGTGTTAAGTAAGAAAAATCCAATATTTTTTGTACCGACAATAAATTGTAAATAGTGTTTGAAAAGACTTCATCTCCCATGCTTGGGATTTTAACATTCACATATTAATTATCTTTGAACTGAAGTAATACCTTGGAACTCCCATGCCTTGTAACTTTACATTGTATAAAACTATTTATAACTTGCAATACCTTGGAGTATTTGATAAAGTTAGAAAATATATAGCTTTGGAAGGTTTAGCAACAATAACAATAAGGATACTACAGTGGCTTCAAGAGCTTTCTGAGTAGCTTTCAAGTGGCATTTTCATTTCGTAGATGCTGAATGTGTAAAGTAAGATCTCATCATTTAAAATGTAAGCGTATTGGATTCTTTTTTTTGATGATGAGATCTTACTTTCCTATTAAAAAAATTAAGTTACTCCTGTTTGTTTGTGTACCAAATTAGTAAGAGAATTAGGTTATTAGTTTGGATTACTACATTCTGGTGCTCATGAATGGATCATAATCATATCATTTTTTTATGGTAAATTGATTGATGTAAATGGCATGGCATCGCAAATTAAAACACCCTTAAAAAAAAAAACTAAAAGAATCTCTTGAGTTTGTT
>Ga0228710_1002086_pt1 | contig 31085 bp, 15 predicted proteins | sample MedpolnodulmetaG_FD_177995 | JGI IMG/M metagenome (GOLD analysis project Ga0228710, IMG submission 177995) | Root nodule microbial communities from Medicago polymorpha collected in Santa Monica, California, United States - pink nodules | ecosystem: Host-associated > Plants > Roots > Nodule...
CGTTTTTGACAGTTGTCCAAAGTCTCATTTGATTTCTCTTTTCTTCTTAAAAATAGCCAGAACGTTCTCAGAATGTTCTGTATGATTTGCCTTGCTTTGCTTGCACTGTAGCTTGCTTGCGAAGGAGCGAACCAGCTGTAATGAGCTGTTTACTTGTTGTCCAATCTGATTATGTCATTGTCCTTTGCTTTAATGATGTCATGCTTTCATAACCCATGTGCTTTTATTCTTAATGGGCTTTTTGCATCCAAATGGGTTGAACTCTTTTTCAATGGCCCAAGAGACATCTTGCAATTTCATATTCTGCCATGCTTTCTTGTTGTGCAGACTTATTCACTTTTGATGTACTGTTCCAATTTCTTCGTATTCGCCAGAACGTTCTGAGTACATTCTCATGAAACAAATTCTCACAAAAAGAATTAGTAGATAACAAGATTAAATAAATATAATATGTTTGTAATCTTTAAAACATCAAATAAGGATTTTGTCTCACAAGTGTTGTTGTGTGTTTTGTATCATGTTCATTTTAAAGAACACTCCCAAGCATAAAAAACATCATATAATTAAAAATGTGGTATAAACGAGTCAGGATCCGTTGACACTAAATCATAACCCTTGATCTCATTTAATCCAAAGGTTCACATTATTTGACTTATTTCAGCATGAAACACTCACATTCTCCTGTCATCAGTCTCGTCTATGCATTATGTGGTTTTCCTTCATCTCTTTCTCCAATTCGTTTACCTGTTTCGTTCATCTAATGTGCTCATACAAATCAAAAACTCACAATTCAACTAGAAGTGGAGATGAATTGAAACGAAAAATATAATTATATTTAACCTAATATCTTTTATGCCTTCTTTCCCTTTTCAATGATGAAGAATCACGAGTTTTAATTTAAAATCCCTTAATTCTTTTCTTTCCTTCAGAAAATTTATTGATTCATCTTATTCTAATTTATGGCCATTTTTATTGATTTTATTAAGATTATAAAATCATAAGAATTCACCACCGCCCATAGCCAAATTGTAACTGAGCAATACTTTTTAAATTTATAAATCCAATTTTCATGGACTTATTAGTCAAAACTACCTAACAATTTGCCATGATAATTTTTAATTCTTTGGGTTGATCGATATGGCTGGGAAAGTATAGAATCAAGACAAGATGTTGTTTATAAGTATAGAATGGCTTGTTCAATCGTATGTGAAAGAGGAGAGACAATGTATTATAAGTTTGACGCACAACATTGTAAGCCATTGGATCGGTTAGATTTAACGGCTAAGATTTGGTGTCAACGAATCTGTTGACACCTGGTGTCAACGGATCCTGACTCAGTATAAACATAAGCAATGTTTTATTTAATCAAAAGAGTACAAGCCCAAAGTTCATTACATTGTACAAAGTTCAAATATACAATAATCAACTTATTAACAGCGTAAAAATAAACATCTATCTACAATAACAGAGGCGTGTCGATCACTCATTCTCCTCATCTTATAACTCCTTTTCAAGTGTTGTCATCCCGTCATACATCCGCACAAAGGGTCATATAAATAAAGTTGTCATTTCCAAACAATGAATTATAGCATTTTTTTTTAAGAAGCTAAATAAACCATCTAAGTTGACATTGTAAATAATTGAACCTGAGACCTTGAGGAGAAAATATTATAAGGTCTCAAGCCATTACCATCAGGTCAACTCAAATGAGTTAAATTAAATACACAAATCAACACCAACATATTTCATTAACAAAATCACATACATCAACATATAATAAGAATTCAATACATTATGCATGCCAATGACAACTACAACCTTTTTTTTCCAAAGCCTTTGCATACACATTTATTAACCAGCTAGAATCGTGTTGGTATACAATAACTCTTTCTTCTTTCCCTTTCTCTCTTGCGAACCGTCACCAAAACCCTAGATTCTTCTCCTTCATTCACCAAAGAAGGGTGATTTAAGGTCAATTTTTGACCCAAAATCACTCCTCTAACTCGTTTTTTCTTTCCCTTTTATTGAAATAAGTGATTTTCACATCTATTTAATTTTTTATTTTGTGATTCAGTCGTCTTAGCGTGACATTGGTTTGTTCGTCGTCTTTGTACGACGTTGTTTGTCTTTCTTGTTTCGTTCAAGTATTTGTTAGGTTCAGATTGCAAAATCAGATTCGATTCAGTGCAAATCCAATCATTGACTTTGGTGTCGTCCTCATTGCAGATCTGGAGACATGATATTCTGGAGAGTTGAATATAGTCATATGTGTAGGTTTTTGTACTTTGTCGTTTAATGCTATTAACAAGGATAATGTGAGTATGTTCGCAGATTCATCCTTTTTGTTTTTAACGAATTTGCATTGTATCGATGTACTCTATCAGTTTGAATGAATGAATATCATTTATTTTTATAAAAAAAAAAACGACTTCTACAACCTAGTCATAAACTATTGCGACACAAAGATCCGAAGACTTTGGATTAGTGTAAGTAGAGGCGCAACCTCTTGCCTACCAAAAAGTCTAGTCATAGTGAATCAACGCCCTAACAGCGCTCTGCCTTTAGGTAAGACATTTTTACTTATACCCCTTAAAACATGTTTCAATTTCAAAATAGTGGTATACAAGTCTACTCGGTCGTAACAAGTAATAAAGTGAAAAGGAAGATCTTTTCACGAGAATTGAGGATTAATTATAAGTTTCAACTATCAAAGATCAGTGAGTTTATTATTAACAAAGATGATAAAAATTATTGAGGTTTCAATAGTGTTCAATTTAAAAATAAAAGATTTAAGACAACGATTTTTGAGATTATAAGTGATGAAAAGCAATTGGGAAAATCAAATCTACCTTAAACCAAATTTTTGGTTACCGTTACTACAGAGATTGCTACAGCAGTTTAAGCCATACAAAAATATGGGGTTTTCCAACACACTCATAAGGGTTTTCTTTAAATTAAGGATATTTAAAATAAATTATAATAGCTTCTTCTTACTTAGTATCATGATTTTTCCATAAAAAACATGGGAGAGATTTTGATTTACCAACATTGGAAAAGTGAAATTGAAACAGTTATGGGTTTCTCTACTAAATGTTGAATTAGAATAAAAGTTTCACTTTCACCTATTGTACGTTTAAATTGTCTTACTTTGTATCTAAAAAATCTTATTATCAAAATGGTGTTGACAATGTGCCAAGAAATGTATTTATGCAAGCTTGAAAGAGATATACTAAAGATTGAGTAATGCTCATGAATAATGCTTAATATAGTAATACACTAAAGATTGAAGAATGCTTAAAAGAGACATACAAAATGGAGTTGACGATAATGCTTAAAAGGGAGATGTATTTGTGTGACTCTAATGAACATGATGATAACAATCAAGTAATTATTAGAACCACACCATGTACTGCACTAAAACTAACTAGTAATCACTAATGATAATATGATCAAGACTTTTGCTATGAGTACAAACTAAAACTAATTAAGATACAATTAAGCTGTCTTTAAATTTCTATTAAGTTATTCGTGCAAAACGTAAATTTTGTGAAACATGAATATCATTAAAATTTCCTACTTACAGGAAATGAATGCCCAAGTAGCTTATGGAGTCCTATGGTGATACTAGTTTACAAATTTCCCTATTGTAAAATTGAACTACATTTTTAAAAAAAGAGAGATTTCACTTCGGATTGGAAGCCTAAAACCGTTGTGTAAAGTAAGTGATTTCACATCCGTTGCTTTGTTTAACTGATGTAAAAATGCTCGTGTTAAGTTTTAAAAAACACTTATCACCTCAGTGTGTTTGGTAACTCGATATGGAAAAGAATTTATCACATCCGGTATGTAGCCAATGTGAAAACGTGTGACATACCACATCACCTTTACTCACATCGGTATGTACCTGATGTGAAAAGTCTGTTTCACCTGAGGTTAAAACCCTTTTTTTAGTATTGCAAAGTAAAAACAAAAATTGACTGAACTATTTGTTTGGTCCTATAAGTAAGTGGTATCCACACATATTTGATTTTCATTTTGTACTTAATTTTGTGTGATTGTTGTGTGATTGAGGCATTGTTCATATCTTGTCTTAGTGCAATGATATTTAATTTTTTCCTATCTTGTTGTGGAAAACATTTGATTTTGATTCGATGACTTGGACGTGAACGTTATAAATGTGGAGATATGACTATTTGATCACTTTAAATACAAAATATAATTTTCTGTAATTTATATATTGATGATTAACTACACTTTTGTATGTATTTTTCCTGTTTTATGTTATTATCTTATATGTTGTGAGTTTATTTGTAGATTTTTTCTTTATCATTGTATAAATTATAAATTCGTGTTGTTTTTCATGTATTTTTATCAAATTGAATGTAATAATATTTTTAAGTAAAAACAACCCCATCGAATATAAGACGAAAGTTTTGGTTGTGTTCATGATAATCCTAAGTTATTAGAATTTGGCCACCTTTATTATAAATTCCAACCTTTCGAATATAACTTCTCACTCAGATATACACCATTGATTTATTTTGTCTTATAAACCAACTGGTTCGACATTTCTTCTTTTTCTCATCTATCAATTCTAACTTTCGGTTTAAAGGTCAATGCTCATTTTGTGGGCCGGTGCACACAATTGCCATTGCTTAAAGATACGGTAGAACATATTTATTCTCTTTCCACTACTTGCAGTTATTATTTTCTGACGTACTGGATAATAAAGTTATTTCCAACCAAAGTTGTCACATTTATATAGGGTGAAGATTCTCTCTATTTCCTAAATAAATGGAGATTGTCAATTACTATAGTTTTGAAGTAAATATGTGATATTAATGTTTTGTATAGTAATTGACAATCTCCATTTATTTAGAAAATGGAGAGGATCTTCACCCATTTATATATACTATAGATTATGGTATATGCTATAGTTATCCATGATTGGTTTAAGAAAAGTCGACTTTGCCTTTAATGTCATTACCTTGCAAAATCTTATCCTTTAATATATACTAAGTGCATGTTGATAATAAAGTTATTTAGTTCCAAACAAACATACACTGAGTTATAAGAATTAGCCGATTTTCAAGAGATCATTTGATTGGATCAATTTTATGGTATTTTATTCGAGACTTAGCATCTTAAAAAAATTGTAAGAATTCTATCTCTAGTTTCGTCTTTGAAATTAATATTTTTTCTTGTCATGAAGACAAAAATATCTTTATGTTTGTATCAACAAGAGTATATAAATATTATTTTATTTTTAAAAAAGGATATTTATTGCATTTCATTAATATGCAAATGCGTTATACATGTTGGTACATCAATAAAAAGATTTTAACTGGTTAAAATGTTATTACTCATGCTAGCGTATGAGCAACCACATTTGTTTTATCTCCGGTTAAACTCAACACGATAGTTTACAAATTGATAAGCAAAACTATTTTTTCATTCTAATAATTCATACCCAAATTCCGCAACGTTGTCTATATATAGTTTTGATTAAAGTGTCCAAAACTATTTATGTATGAATCAAGTACAAAATCCACATTATCAAAGTGTATAACTCTCAATCTTTGGCGGCTCATTTTACACAATTCAGTTACTTTGGTGGCTCTTCAAAGGTTCGTCAATCAATTTTACAGGTCATTTGGTATGCTAATGTATGGCAACTCTGGAAAGAAAGAAATAATAGGCTGTTTACAGATAAAAATTGCTCGGTAATTCAGGTGGTGGATAAGATTTAGTCTCTCACTTTTATGTGGTTGAAGGCGAAATTTACTACCCTTCCCTTCAGCTTTGATGGTTGGTAGTGATAAGTGTCAAAAAGGAGTTAAATAGACTATATATTTTAGGCACTTTGATTACTTGGTTTGCAAGTTATCCAGCGAAAAGCTCACAAATACTGAAGAATCATTCAATTATGCTTTTCACATCTAATGCCAACTCTTTGTAAGAAAATGCACGCCTGAACACTTTAGAAGCAAGAAAACATGAAGAAATGCAAAGGTCAACTCGCCATGGCGAGCTCAAAGGCGAGCTGAGGCAGAAAGTTGAAGTTACTCGCCTCCAACTCGCAATGGCGAGTAGCAAAAGCAAGCAAAGGCAGGAAGGCATAGTTACTCGCCTCCCATGCGCCATGGCGAGTGCAGGGCGAGTACAACTCGCCATGGCGAGCATATTTACTCGGGAGGCGAGTTAAGGCGGTCTAACCCCTCAGAGCTGACGTGGCAGAAACCCACTGGGGAAGAAAGCTCAACTCGCCATGGCGAGCACACCTACTCGCGAGGCGAGTTGAGTCAAAGAAAAAAGTATAAAAGGCCTTTCAATCAGATCAGATCATACAATATATATTATTAGGGAGATCTTATGCCACTAGAGGAAGAGAGAAAACAGGAAAAAACACAGAGAAACTCTAAAGAGCAAGGAGCACAAGGATTGAAGGAAGACACAAAATCATTGAGACATCATGGCTTGGTTCCATTCCATCTCTTCTTTTCTCCTTGTAAGGTTACCATGACAATGAGTAACTAAACTCTTTTTGTTGGGATTAAATGTAGTTAACTCTATTAGTATGTATTCCTTTTGATTGAGATGTTGTGTGATTCTAATTTGTCTTATGATATCGATATTATTCTTGCTTCCTATGTGTTGATCTTATGGATTTGAATTGTGATTGAAAAATACCTTTTGAATCTAGGTTAGAATAATCTTCTATCAATACTTTTGTTCTAGACATGGAACTTAGGTTGGTAATCACTTTGAATATTGGAACTTAAAGCTTTTGTATCATTGTATAGTGCGAGACATCGACGATACAACGATACAATCGACTATTGGACCGTTTAAGAGTGTGACACATTGACAATTAAACGATCCAATAGAAATCACGATATCATTTGGACAAGAATGATGTTGTTGAGCAATATGTGATAATATCGATTGATTTAGAATCTGCAACCCAAATCCGAGAATACGTACAAGTAGGTTAATGAAGTTTAATCCAAGCATACTCATCTCCCTGTTAACTCTCGTCCCATTTATAAATTCTTAGTTTGATAGTTTATGAAACAAAACCATCGGAAAACCCTAGCTCAGAACGATATCGATTGTTGAACGACTAAGAATATCGCACCAGTCTCTGTGGATATGATAACAAAAATACTTACTTTTGATACTACATCAGGTAGCTTAGTCCGTTCACAATGTTGAACATAGTTAATTGTTATTTCTGTCTATAGTATTATGTTTGTGTACAAATCTATTGTAAACACTGTTTGGACTTAGATGTTTCTTTGTTAGTACACCTTGTGGTAGGAAATACTCATTGTTTTTGTAATATATTTCATTTTAACTTCTTAAAAAAAATGTGCGAGTTTTTATTGCTATAATTTTTATTGGTACGCACAATTTGAATTGCATATATATGCATGACTCAATAAAACAAATATTTACTCAAAAAAAATAAAAAATAACAAGTATCCACTTCTATAATCGTTAACAACAAAAAATTAACAGTACTCCATGATTATGGTCTTGAATGTTTTTGCAAAAATACGAAAAAAAATAATGATTGCAGTCCTTTTAGTAATATGATTCTCTTTTTTTTGAGGGAAATAATATGATTCTCTCTTGAGTGGACTTATTCTTTTCACACGATAAAATTCACTTGTACAAGACTAACACCGAACAATTAGGACAATTTGTAGTCACACTCCCAAAAAATTCTTGCTTACTAACTCAAAATGACTAAAAGCCCTTAAAATAAAATTAATTTTCAATTGTATCCAAAGTCATGTAGCACAACTGAGAGTTTACGTAGCCTAATTAAACATAGCTTACACATTCTTTGTACGTAAACTAGCCTGCTTAAACTCGGTTTATATACAATGTATACATAAGTTGAGTTTATATAGCATGTCTAAACTAAAATTACGTAGCCTACGTAAATTCAACTTACATATTTTATTGTAGCGAGAGATAATATCAAGAATTAGAATTTATCGTGAATGCATGGCCACCGTTAGATCTTGATTTGCCACAATGCATGAGTCAGTGGATGAAAATGAGATGGTTTTTGCTACAATACCAACTAGCATTGTGCTTTTTTAAAAATCTGAATTTTGAGACTAGATGTACAACAATTACGATATTATAATTAAATTTGAATAAAAATTCGGTGTAACCGAAAATTTTTATGGTGTAACTAGAAATTGTTAACAATTGGATATTTTTCGTTTGAAAAATGTTTTCAAAAAATTGGAGAACGAAGAAATTATTATTAATTATAGTGCTATTAATAATTTTATAATTGTTTTTAAAGAAATTTCAATTTCGACCCTTAAAAGTTGATAACTCTTGAACATACTTGTTTTATGAGAACTCATGAAGATGTTATAAAATTAAAATCTTAGACAAATTATACATGATACATTCACAAGTATAATTAATTGCTCTATTTCTATCACGAAAACTCAAACCTTGGATATATATAGCTAAGTAGTCTTAGAGTCTATTTTAACATGAGAGAAACGTGACATAAAAATATGAGTGGGTGCAGAACTTCTATAATAACACTTTATCATCCACCCGCAAAATAGAAAAGAAAAGAAAAGAATAAACAAGAAAACTAAGAGGGGCCACAAACAAATTAAAAGAAGGAAATGAACCATGTGTATCACCAAATTTTGTTGTCTTTTTATACTATAGGTAACATTTCGAAAATGAAAACGAAATCAAGCTAGCTTAATTTTTAAATTACAATTAAATGGAGAGTTTTAAAATATTTATAGATGTCCAAATATCCCATATTATAATTGACAGCGACTCACATTAGAACTGGGTATACAGATTAATCCATCAATTTATGTCTAACTTGCACTAAACCGCAACTTAAACGAATTAAGAGTTAAAGAGGCATCCGCACAGCATAGCCTGCAGCCAAATGAACTAGCCTACTGTCTCTAAATAGAAAAATGACAAAAATTAAATAAAGTGTAAAGAAATAGTAAAATGATATATAATTCCAAAAATTACAATCTTTTTTAATAATGATCGAACACAACTTCACACACTTCAAAATATGTCCGGTGAAGACGGAAGGAGGCAACGGTAACAGTGTGGTACTCTGGTGCGGTGGCGATGAAGTCTTTGCGGTGGAACGGAGGGTGCCTATAGGCACGTTAACATTTCAACGTTTAAGTCAGTGTGGGAAAACTGAAACGTACCTCGAGGGTGACGCTAAGTCACCCTTATATAGAGGAATGAGGCGCTGACCGCTTCCGTGAAATGTGGCGCCTCATCAGGAAACCGTTGGAAGCCATGTGTACGGCATATGATGCACGAGAGCGTGCTTCAGTAGGTAGAGTGCATTGATACTAATGTGCTCACTCAGGTGACAAGTCTTGATCTCGTGGACTTTCCATGTGTCACCATAGGATTAACGTTCTGGCCGATATAGAACACAAACCATGATTAATTAAAAGGGATAAATGCAAAAACGATATGATATAAAATAATGCAAGCTAGCCAATAAGTGTGTAAATTTTGCTTAAACCACAAGCTAAATTGTCCAGAAAAAAGAGGTCTACAACTAAATTCCGTCCGTCTTAATTATAAGCAAAAATCTACTTTTAAAATTCATTCAATAGTTAAACAATGATTTTTTTTGCGGTAGCAAAGATCCACAAAACAAGTGACCACCTCCATTCTCTTTTACTACTTTATAATAACTCAAAAAACAAATATGAATTATTTGTGGTTACTAAAATCCTGCATTAATGAAGATGTAGCCTCGTTGACGGTTGAATCAAGATCAAACGATCTAACTTTTAAGCAATTTTTTTAAATTAAAATCTAACTTCTAACTTTGAAATATGGATTGTCTGATCTCGATTCAATAGTCACCAAATTATGAGTGTGGGGAATCCATATTCCTCGAAAAACAAGTTGAATATTTTTATTATTTTTTCATAGAAAAGGAGGAAAACTGGTTTGAGTACACACAAATTAAACATAGTCAAAAGAAAAAGTGAGGGTGACACTTTCTGTTAGTGGCCGTGTGCCATTCCCTCTCATCCAGTCATCCTAGTTGGTACTGTGTTACTTTGTGGGGCAAAAGACAAATATTCTTCATATATATATATATATTTGTACGTAGAATGAGAATTGAAAATGGGAAGAAGAATTTCAAGGACTCAAATTCACGCAATGCAGGAAAACCAACAACTATCAAGCATTAGTTGCACTACTTTTAACATTCTTGCTCCAATATACAAGCGTCTTAACCAAGAGGTTCTTCTTTTCTTTTTCATCATGTAATAAATTTGCATTTTTCATTTCACTGCATGTTTTCTTATAATGTTTTTGTGATTTATGTTTTGGTTGAGCTGAAGCAGGATCAGAGTTGCCGTGAAAGTGAGGATAGAGGATGTTGGTTGGCTAGGAATCAAAGGATATTAGATTGGTTATTGTTTGAGAGATCTTCCATTATATGTCTTCAGGTTTGGAATTTTCGTTTGTGCGGAGTTTTAATGAAATTTATTGGAGTTAGGTTATTTAGCGTATGTTTGGATTAACGATGAGTTTGGAAAATCGCGACGGCACCTTGATTTTGTTGAAGTTTCAAAGTGTAGCTTTTGTCAAAATTATGGTGTTTGACCGTGATTGTCAATTTCATCGTCAATCCAATCATGCAGTGCTAATGAGCTATTGATTATGCTAAAAGCTAATAGTAGCATGCTATAGTGAAATTGTATTGCAGAAAATTGAGTGAAATTAATGTGGCTGATGTGGCCTCAATTGCGACTGCAGAGACATCAAAAACCTTGGTGTCGCAGCATGGGTTGTGGTCCCGGGCCTAATGAAAAATTTGGTTTTTCTCATTATGATGAAATCTGTTTTTGATATGTTGGAATTATGCAGGAATTTTGGGTTGGAAATGAAGAACTTGTTAATATGTATGAGAATAGACTTGGTGATGCTGGTTATATTCATTTTAAGCTTGGAAGGACTAACAATCGTGGTGATGGTATGCAAACAGCTTATAGCTTATCTGAAAGCAGTTTGACTTTAATTCATCTTTTGTTAAGAAATAGCTTATATGGAAGTAGTTTTATGAAAAACACTTAATTAAGCTGTTTATCCAAGCAAGATACTTTATAGGGCAATGGTTGATAAGCATAAGTTAGATACTCGCATATGCTAATATTTCAGTCTCTAATCTTCAGGTCTTCTGATAGCAGTACAAAAGGAATATTTCACTGTTATTAATTATAAGGAGTTGCATTTCAATGACTGTGGTGATAGAGTAGCTCAATTGTTGCATGTTGAGTTAGCATTTCCACTTTCACAGTGCCAAAACAGTGGTATTAGGCAAGAAGTTCTCATTGTCAATACTCACCTACTATTTCCACATGATTCAAGTCTATGCCTTGTGCGGCTGCACCAGGTATATGATAAGCACTTAGTTTTGGAATCTAAGTGGTATTTTTGTTGCATACTCTTTTGGTATGATAAACATTAAATTTTGTTTCTGTACAGGTTTACAAGATACTTCAATATGTGGAATCTTATCAGAATGAGTACAAACTTAAGCCTTTACCAATTATACTATGCGGGTAAACTTCAAATAAAAATTTATTTCATGTTTTATTTTAAGGACACTAAAAGCACTTATATTATGTTACGTAGCATTGACACTTCATATTGAAGATGTATCCGGTGTCTGATATGTGTCCGTTCGTGACTGACACTGATACATTCAATTTATTTCATTTTCTCAAACTACTAATATATACCAGTGTCAACATGTTAGTGTCGTGTCCGTGTTTCATAGCTTATATGTGATTTTTTATTTTGTAGTGACTGGAATGGAAGCAAACGCGGACATGTTTACAAGTTCCTAAGGTCTCACGGGTTTGTATCTTCATACGATACTGCACATCAGTACACTGATGCAGATGATCACAAGGTAATATTTTCAAAAAAGATTGGGGAAGGATAAATTATCATTTATTAAAGTAACACTAATGGTCATTTTACAATTGTCTGAGAGGATTTAAACTACGTCCGTTGAGATTGCACAGTCAAGCTTTTAAAAATCAACTATCCTAGAAGTTATTTGATAACTTTTACAGAAACCTTTAACCAAAATTACCCTCCTGTATTGGATAAATTTTCAAGAATGGTTTTGATAACTCTTCTTTTGACATAAAAACTTAATGTGTTAGATAAAATCGCGTGAATTGTCCTCATCATTTTTCTTACAATGTTAATCATTGATGCAGTGGATCAGCCACCTCAACCATCTGGGAAATTCATGTGCTGTTGATTTTATATGGCTTCTGAATCCTGACAAATATAACAAACTACTAAAATCAAGTTGGAGTGAAGCAGTATTCGGCATGTTCAAGGTAACCTTTAACAAACTTTGCAATAACTTGTAACATGTATCATTATTTCATTGTGTGAAAAAAGAATTTGACAGTGAAGTTAATATGAATTTTGTTGTTGTTGTGTGACTGACAAAATATTTTGTCCATTTTGATTTATCAGTACCTAATGCGAAGAGCTTCACAGACAGAGAGTGATGCATTTGCTTTTCTAAAGGCTGACGATGAAGATTGTATTACATATTCTGGTTTCTGTAAAGCACTTCAGCAAGTAAGTGTGTACTTGAATGTTTCAGATAATGTGATCTCTTCTTTGACAAAATCTCATGTTAAAAGTTGTTGCATTTTGTGCAGCTTAATTTAATTGGTCCTTGCTATGGTTTAAGTGTTGAAGAGACAAAGAACTTGTGGTTCCAAGCAGATATAGATGGAAATGGTGCAATTGATTATAAACAATTTCTGGTAAAGTATTTCAGATGAACTTACCATTTATTTAAAATTTCATTTAAGAAACCTATGATGCCTTCACTAATTTTGGTTAAATATTATATTTAGACTTGTCTAATCAAATATATGAGGGGAAATTCAGGATAAGTTGAGAGTGTGACCTCGAAATCTAAATGCTTTCTCCATAGGGCATAGCAATGCCTTGATTACAGAACCCTGCTATTAGAAAGAAAAAATAATGAAACTATGGTACTTTATCATATGTATAGCTCAGATGAACAATTTCTGACTCGTGTAATTGGTTATAGAATGTGATTGATCATCGATTCAACTTGTCTCAGACTCTGATAAACAGTATGATGTGTAGAGAGGTAAAATGATATAGTAATAATTAACATCTAGTAATATACCTTGCCATTGCATTGTCTGAACAATTGTTATCAGTATCTTATGATACACGCGAGTCATCTCGATGTGATACTAAATTGAAGCCAATCTTAGTGTAGCCAACTACCTTTTTTGTCAACTTTGGAAAAAGAGAGAATGAAAGGATAAGGATAAGAATTATAGTCCCGCAAAGGGGCACCCTTATAAACAACTCTATAGACAAATCATTTCAACAGTAAGGGTGCTTCTGTGCCACAAGGCACAATCATAGAAGCAATGAAAAAGAACCTTTTTTGTAGTCGGACCATCTGCTCTATCCGTTATGTAGTTGCGTACTCTTTAACCCTTCATTACCCTTGTCACAGGCATCACCCCAACCGTTTTTATTTTGTCATTTGACATATGTCATGAACCTTGAATTATTTTGAGGTTCATATATGATATATCAGCTTATAATTTTGTTATGTCATTTGTTTTTTACTTCAAAGTAAGACCTTTTTTATTGGCAATGTATTTTATGGTTCATAATAAGATTCGATTCATGATTTGAATCTCGATTTGATAACCATGGTCTGAGAAATTTAGTTCTTCTTACACAGATTAGACCATTTGGTTTTTCATTTAATACATATTATTGTCTGGTTGCAGCATCAAGTATGGAATCCAACGGTGTTAGATTATCAAAGAGATGACAACAAGAACGATAAGCAAGATGATGGTCCAAATGATAGTGAGAACGAGGAGGAAGAGGAGGAAACAATTGGTTTTAGTGTAAAAAATGCAGTGTTGTTTCCTCCAGAGGTTGAGAAAGGTAGATGGCCAGAAGACTATTCCCTTTCTGATCATGCAAGACTAACTGTAGTGTTCTCACCAATAACATTGATATGCTCTCACAACATGTTTTCTTGACAAAACTTGAGAACACTCTTGTTTACGTTTTAGTGTTCATGATTTCTGTAAATTAATAACACAGAAGAGTGAGTGAAATGATAAAACTCTAACAGGCAAGGAAAAATACAATGATGATTGCTGCAATATCATTGGCTAGAATTGGTCTCACTCTCATAAAAGGGCAATTTGAAGGTTGACAACTATAGTATTCTCGATTCTCATACATACCTTGTATTACTGATAGCATTTACTGTATGAAGAACTAGTTGTTTCTTGTCACAGATTTTTCATTGATTGAGTTGTAGAAAGAACAATTAAGTTTAGAACTGCTTATAAATCCAAAAGAATGATATAAACATTCTAATTTAACAAAATGCCAATTAAAAGTAAACTAAAATCGTAATGATATAAAAAAAAAAGAAGCTCTTGAGACAATAACTTAGCTCCATATGGAACATATTAGTACATGTTTGGAGAGGTAAGCCACGTATTTTAGATGATATATATAACATAAAAGATTATTTATTAGCAAAGCTCAGTTTCAAATTTGAGGTTAATACCCATGCGGAAAAGCTCCTGAGACAATAACTTAGCTCCATATGGAACACTGGCCACCACAATCTCATCGGCTGATTCACAGAATCGGCAATAGGGGCCTCGTATTTTTCGGCCACTGGATACCGGTCTCAAGATCACATTTGCAAGGAGACAATGACGAACAGTGCTCGTAGAGAGAGTAGTGGTCGTAGGAGTGGTATGGAGGGGACCTCCCAGACGAGTGCATCCCAGGTTGTGGATCCTCCTCAAGACAAGTACTATGTCACTGAGGAGCACTACCAGGATGAAGAGCAGTACCGGCCGGAGCAATCTGAGCACCATGAGCAGCCTGAGGATCACGACGCACATGTAGTCCCATCAGCACCGGATGCTTTTTCCGGAGGCCCTTCCGATCTTTCACTGCTAGCGTCATTCAGTAAACATGTCGCTTGCAAGATTTGGAGTCACGAACATGTGGTCAAGGCATCATTCAATAAAAGTATATTTTTATATATATTTTTTAACGGTTAATATATTTTTGCTTTGTGTTAAACATGTCAGTTAATATATTTTTAACAGTTTTTAGTTTTTGTATTTAAGAGTCACGAACATATGGTCAAGACTCTCGAACATGGGAGGAAGATTGGTACACTTACACGTCCAACATCGCATTTCAACTGGTGCTGGAATCCAGTTAGTGAATCCGGTCTTTTCCCACTACTTCAAATGTGTGTTCATAATAATTGAAAAAACACTAAAAAGTATTTAAAAAGTATAAAAGTTGTGAGATAACTCGAGCGACTTATTTCGAGTTTTTAAGAACTTACACCATTGAAATGAAAATTTGCTAAAACAGTTAAAGTTGATGTGATATAATATGGCGTACATCAAAAAGAAGTTAAGCAACTTTAATTTAGTTGCAGCACTGAAAATGCTCTACAAAAGAAAACTACTTCTAACTCCAATACTCATGTAGTGGACAGAAACCCTACATTTTGTAGATATCAATACTTTATTAGTTTGAGCATCAGTTATCCACTAAGAAAAAAGTTGCATAAGGCTGTTGATGGCTAAGGTGATAAAAAGTTATGCAGATTGATTGGAACTGGAGTTTAACTTAACTTCCACATTTTTAATGACAATTGAAAAGTGCCTTTCCTACTTTCTTTCCTTTATTTTTCTTCCTGTCTTTCATTGGCTTTTAGGCTATAATGCTAAAAATCATAACCTCAAAGCAGGGTCATTTCTGTTAACTAGAAAATAGAAATAACAAGCTAAGAACAATACTGAGAGACAAGGACAAAAACTAATGGTACGTGCAATCTATGAAGCAATGACACAGACAACGAACACCACATTGACTCATCAATACCAGTAAAATAATTGAGAAAATTAAGTTATTAAATGTAATCAGACGTGTCCGTGTCTTGTCAATAGTAGACAGTGACATGTTTTGACACCAAACACGCCTTCAATATGAAGTGTCGGTGTTAAATAGCGTGCAATTCATAACCATCAGTTTAAAATCAAAATAGTGATGATGAGGGCAGCCACTGATAGAGATAATCCAAACATAAATTTACTATAAGGAGCCTAATCACTGTCATATTGTCAAAGCTTACTGGTTAGTCAACTAACATCTCATTTACAGTCCACAGAATTTCAGTACTACAGATGTTTTAGTTTGAAGATGAGATCATTAGCATCACTTCTCTAAAAGTGAATAAGAACGTGCAAGACATAAATTCTTAAGACAATAAACACTAACACAACATCATATCACATAACCAAACAAAAAAATTAGGACGCAAACACTTTTGGTATAAAGATCATCCAAAAGAAGATCAAAATCTCCAAAACAAACTAGTTACTAAACACACTTTCAATCTGAAGTGTCGGTGCTATAGAGCATACAATTCATAACCACCCTGTTAAAATCAAAATAATGATGACGAGGACAACCAGGATGACAAAGATAAACCAAACATGTATTTAATAACTAGAGTTTTAATATGATATAACATTATGGCGTAATTTGATCTTGTAGCCGACACCACTAAGTGGGATAAGGCTTGGTTGTTGTTGTTGTAGAATTTTAATACTGAAAATATTTTAGTACAAGATTTGATCAGAAGGTCTATAAGTCTAAAAGACTTCCTTCAAAAAAAAAGTCTAAAAGACTAAAACTGAATAACATGTAAAATCTTACAACAATAGAAGGCTAACACAGCACCATATCGCATAAACAAAAAAAAAATAGGATGCAAATATTTGGAAATGAATCATATACCTTTACAATGGTACATTACAACATTGAAACTATCAGTATAAAGATCATCCAAGAGAAGATCAAAATTATCCCAGGAAGACACTAGTTACTAAAGTATGATAATCATTTTACTCGTCATCATCATCATCAAAATCACTGTCTTCATAATCAGAATCTGATTCATCGCTCCTTGGTCGCATCAATGAATTCATGTCAAATGATGGTTCCGTTTCCATCTCTTCCATATCGATAGTGTCATAGTCCATTCGTTGCTCAAATTTCTCATCAGAACAATTAAGCATCCATGCCAGAGAACACTTCAGTCCTTTCTTAGCAACCATGTTATGCCTAGGTTTTATAGTTGACTCCAAACCATAAGTGAAGAATGCTGGGAATTCAACCAAATCTTCCAAAGGCCTTTCCATCTCACTTTGGAAGTAATCGAAGCTAAGTTTCATGATATCAATGTTTAAAGCAAGTAGTTGAGGGCATCCAACAATCATCTTCCTCATTTGATCCACAGAAAACCCAAAATCTTTAAGAAAATCAACGTGCTTCAGCATAGGAGTGCTACTGAGGCTAACTACCTGCGGCATCTTCTCAATGATTAAGCCGAAATCCTCAGCATCCAAATCAAGCACAGAATTGAGCACACTTCTCTTATCTGCAAGCTTCGGCTCTAGGTCGGTTCCAATGATGTCAGGATACTGAGCAATTATAGAGGCAAGGGATGTCTGCCGAACATTAAACTCTTCGAGGGATTTGACGTTTGGCTTCACTTTCTCGTCCAAATCAAATCCAAGAATATAAGGTTGTGTCTCTATCAGTCTAGCAATAGCTAGCCTTGGAATACCCAAGCTTTCCAGATACTCCACAAAAGGCTTGATGACTCTACCAACCCGCATCCCCAAAATCTCCGGGAATCTAGTTAAGATACCTCCAAGTTCTCTTCTTCCAACACCGATTCCAATCAAATAAGCAACAGATGTACTCATGGTTCCTTCAAGTTTGAATCCCAACACTTCAGGATACCTCTCAAGAACACGAGGAATATCATCCGGCTTGATATCCATCCCCTGAAGATACTTGACCACCGGCACAAGATCCACAACCACACTAGAATGAAGCACTTGTGGATATCTCCGCAAAAACTGCGTCAACGTGGATTTCCTAACTCCCAATTTACCAAGGTAATCAAGCACAGGAACCATATTCTTCTTGACACTACATCCCAATACAAGAGGATAGTTGTTAATGTCTTCAATCGTAAGCCCCAAACTATGAAGAAAATCAACGCGCTCCTTCATAACATCAACCGTAACAGGAAGGTCAAGACCATCAAGCTCATCAGGAACAATGCCAATTCCTCGTAAGAACTCATAAACAATTTCACGCAATGTCGCCTTATCTTTCTTCATTTCAGCTAAACTCGGACGAGCATAACCAGCATACAACGACGATGCCCCTCCCCGTTTCCTTTGAATTTCGCCAGAGTCCCGTTTGGATCCCCGCGAATCACCAGCACCGGTCTTATAACTATCCGTCCTATCAGCAACAGAACATTGAAGCTTTGTAATAAACCTTATCTTCCTAATACAATTACATGGCAATTGAAGAGCTAGTGTAGCAGCAGTTAACTTAGAATGACCAAATGTTAGAATTGGCATTTCTGTTTGGGGAAGTGGGAAATTGGGTTTTGTTATGGTACCAGAAAAGTTCATATTTTTAAGAATTGGGTACCATTGAATCTGCATAATAAAACAAAAAGTATCATGTTACAGACATGGTTGAGACATTGTTGAAGATAATTGAAACCAGCAGAAAATAAAAATTAAAACTTTGAACAAACAGTGAAATTAAACACTGAATAGAAAGAAACCCAAAATTTCATTGGTTTGGATAAAATCATTCAACACTGTAAAATTTCTGGGAAATAACAATCATTGTTTGAGAGAGAGAGAGACTTACAGAGAAGGGAAAGTGAGAAGGGTGTGTTGTTGAATTGATGTTCGGTCCTTTGGTTCTTCGTTGAACAATGGATAACACAAACTGGAAGAGGGTTTTTCTGCACTGTTTATGTTGGGAAAGTTCAATTTCGTTTGAGAATGAATAATAATGTTTTTTTTTTCTCATTTTTTATGACACTGATTATATTTTTTTTAGAAATTATTTATTATTTTCTTTTAATATTTTTCACTTAAATTTTGTTGGATAGATAAAATGACAAATAGTCTTTGAAAATCCACTCACACAAATGAAAAAGTTGAAATCAAACCATAGTCACAATTTCAACATTTTTATCAATGCGATAAAATTTTTGGACCACTTAAATTATATTTGACCACACAGTCAATGTAGAATTTCTCAATATGTTATTTTTTATATAAAACAAACATTTTTTCTATGTTTTTGAAAAAATATAGCAAAAGAACATGATATTTTACAGATTAGTCTTTATTTTTTGTCTCTATATTTAATAAAAATATTTTTTTAATTCATAATAGAAATTAAAACAACGCATATTTGTGATCATTGTTTAGTTGGCAAAGACATTGCAATATATAATAATCTGGATTTGAATTTCAAATTCCTACTTGATCATCCTAAGGATGAAATTATAGTCTATTACTTGGAAAAAAATAATATTAAAACAACATATGTCTATAGTCAACATTAAATGTTGAGGCTACATATATAAAAAATTAAATAGAAAACATGTTATTTTTAGGAAACAAATATTGATTTAACTTCTATCAGAAATATTGATTTAACTTATTAAAATAAAATGAGGTGAAGAGTAGTAAAAGCTGATAAGATATTTTTTGTGAATAGCCGATAAGAAATTAGACCTGCCTATTGCAGTGTTACAAACTGAGCTTACAATGTTAACTTCATTGTTTTATGATCAATATGTGTTTCTCTGGTGAAATAAAATCTCTAAAGTCGTATATCTTTGATATTCTACAAGAGTAGATTTAATCAACAACCCTGCTATGGATATTAAAGGGGAACGAGACATAGTCAAAATTGTTCTTCAACATTTTGGTTTGTATCTCTCAAATACAAATTATGTAAAACTTTTTTTCTTTTAACATTTTGATTGGATTTTGAGGACAGAAAAAAAACAAACATTGGATTAAAATGCATATATAAATAATAAAAAATATTAATTCTATCATACTATATAGAGATTGGTACAGTGAGAATTAGTTATCGTGGGTTCGATCCTCGGCACCCAAAGTCTCTAACCCTATATAGAGATTGATGTGATTATGTGGTTGAGCTTATATATCTTACCTACAAAAGTCAGTTACCCTTGAAAACCTCAACAAATCATCATATACCATCTCCTATATATATACTCAAAACTTCCCTCTTTTTTCATAACTCTTTGCCACTCACACTTACAGAAAAGAAAGCAATTCAGAAAAATGAGTGATCTACAGATTCAACAAGAATCCATGTTGATCCCTAACAAACAGAAACAATCCATGATTATTCCAACATCATCAAAGCTTCATCATCATCACACTCATAACAACTCTGTCAAACGCCGTTCAACATCACCATCTTCTGCTCACCAACCATCATCCAAGAAGCATTCTTTTGACGCAAGCAATCTCCCCCGTAATGGCTTCTCCGCCATAACACTTCCTTTAAGTCTCCGTGGGAATGCTCTTAGCCGCTGTGTCTCTGACCCATGCACCTTGCCGGATCAATCCATGCCGGTAAAAGGGCCGTCAACTGCTTTGCAGCCTCTGCCTCCGATCAGCAGATGTATATCTGAAGTTATTGATCCTTCTGAGGTTAAAGAAGCAGTTGCTCGTTATTTGAACTCTGCTGAAAAAACCACCCCTGAAGCTGATTCAATGGTATGTGTTGAAACTTATGTTTCTTGCTAAAAAAGTAATCTTTTTTTGATTTGGAATAATGGGTTTTGTTTGTTTTTTGTAGAGGCTTAAGAGGATGAAGGATCGGTTAAAAGAAATGAAGAAAGTGTGGGATGAAGTTGTGGAAGACGAGGAAGAAAATGAAAAAGAACAACAAGAAGAAGAAGAGCCCTCTCCTGATGCTGAATATGAAAAAGATGAAAAAGAACAAGAACAAGAGCACTCTCTTGACTCTTTCTTTGCTGAAGATGAAAAAGAACAAGAACAAGAAGAACACTCTCTTGACTCTTTTGTTGCTGAAGATGAAAAAGTCATATCTCAGGTATATGTCTTGAATCTTCAACTGTGATAGTCTTTTTTATTGTAATCTTCAATGTATTTGGTTCTTTAATTGGTACTTAAAAGTTATACTCATAAATTGAGTTGCACTTACTTAATTATGTAGGATTTGGGGGTTATGGAAAGGTATTGAATTTGATCATAGTTTCAATTATAATCATAGAATATGTGCAACAATTTTAACAACTTAATTATCTAGGATTTGGGATTTATGGGAAGTATTTAATGTTTCCTTGCATGTTCACGTAATTTCTCTTCTGTAGTTAAGCAATAGTCAAATACGTTAATGCTAGTAAGTAGCAAAGTTGTCCATCACAGATCACAGAAAGTAGTGGTTTGTTCAAATTCGGATACGCTGCAGTACTATAGCCGATATTTGGTGACATTTTGTACTAAATTGCGTATGGCAGAATAATATCTATTCACACCTGTACAATCGCGTAATTGGTTATATCAGAATATCTGAATAAATAATGTATTAGAATGTAATAAGTAGACTTTCCCTTATCAACATGTACATATCTGAAGTAAAAAAAATATTTGATCAACTGTGTGTTGTGCTTCCCTCCACTACATTTTTCCTTTGGTTTTTAATTTACCGATTCTAGGTAAGAATAAATACTCTTCCTTTCAAGAATTTTGTGGGCAATATGTTAGAGTTAGAGGCTGCACATTGAAGGGTAAAAATGCTAAATTTTAAGACAGGAACATACTGAAGAATGAAGATGACATATTCAATTATAGTTTCATGTGTAGTCTAGCTACCTTTTGTTCCACTTAATTATGTAGGATCTGGGGGTTTGGCTAAGAATCACAATAAATCACTGATATGATCATAGTTGCATTTGTAATCATGGCTTTAAATTATGGTTGCAGTCGCATTTGTGGTCACATTGTGAACCTTTACATTGTGGAAAAAATGCAGCCGAAACTGTGGTTGTGACACCGTTGTAGAGACCTCAAAATCTGTTATATTGTGTCTTCAATTGCTGTTGCAGACGGAAGTTAAAACTATATATATGACTCCTGGACTAATTGTTGTTTCATGCTGAAGGAATTCATTTATGTTTTTGTAGGATGAATTGGGAAATGATTATGAAGAAGCTGTCAGTGTGGAGTGGATTGATAAGTGCTTAAGCCTTACTTTCAAGTGTCCATGTGGCAAGGGATATGAGGTTCTTATATGTGCTAACAATTGTTACTACAAGTTGGTCTAGAACAATCAGTGTGTTTGATTGATTCCTTGGGGATGGATCACTTTTGTTTATATTCTGTTTTAGTTTGGAAAAGTCTTGTCTGTCTTCATTTGTAGTAGTATTTGGTTGTCACGAAGCAATTTATATTTGAACATCACTTATATTTGTTTTGTAAATAAGTTGTTATGTACTACCTCAGTCTAAAATAGTGTCATAATGGATTGTTTCAATGCCTTGTGAAGTATGTATTACTAGTGCCTTTAGAGAGTTGACTGCATAGTTGGATTAATTTGGCAACTATATATAGGCTTTAGACGGTAGACACATTTTTTCTAGTCTTCTACAATGCTGTATGTATTACAATTTTTCTATGTATTACTAGTAGAGTTCTATATCCACTTGTTATAATTGTACTATATACAATAGAACATTAGAAAGAAACCAGATAGAACTAGGAACTAACCATTTCATCGGTTGGTTTGACTCCGATTATCTTGCAGTCTGGTTTAACCATTAAACTACGGATGAACAAAGATTGATTTGGCCGATTTTTAATTTATAAAACTGGATTAGCATTTGCGTCGGTGAATGGCAGTGGCGGTGGTACACGCACACAAAAGCAAACTTCAAACTTCAGATTGAGAGATAACAGTGACTAAAAGTGAGAATGTACTTGTCGGAGTGTTTATAAAAACAAATATTTCAAAACAACAAGGAAACGGAGAGTGGAGAGAAATTGTGCTAATCTCTAATGTTACTAAATAAATTCAACATATTGATCGTATCTTGAAATAGGTTTCTTTTAATTTGGACAACCTAAAGTTTGGGTTCAACTGGACCAGTTGAATATAAACCATTGATATAGTAAAATTTTAAACCGACGGTCGAGATTGGAATTTTGGAACTTGCTGTCCAAGTTATAATTATGTGAAGGCTTATGTAAGCATGATTGCACTGGATTGTTTTTGGGCCCGTTTGTATTAGTTTATTTTAGAGCTTATATAAAACAGCTTATGCAAATAAATAAGTTTTTATGTATTATTTATAAGTTCTCACTAGCGAAAATTGTATCTTCATAAACTGTTTTTTCATAAACAACCTTAAAAACTTATAAATAATACATAAAAACTTATTTATTTGCATAAACTGTTTTATATAAGCTCTAAAATAAGCTAATCCAAACGGGTCTTGTCAGTTTGTAAAATAGCTTTTGTGTGTTGCGGAAAATTACCAAAATGGAATGGGACTTTGCATACGTAATATCTGTGCACAACGGATTGCATTTTCAACCGAGAAAACAAAGAGAAAAAAATTTGATTTTTAAAGAATTTTTTTAACAATAATTTTTTAAAAAAAATCTAGGGATCCCTTTTAGTGCCCACAAAAATCACTTTTTAATGAAAATATTTTTAACATGTTCATATGTTATATCGTTTTTGAAAAGAAAAATAGTTTTTTTGAAAAAAAAATCCTAGTTTTTTTTTATTTTAGAATCAAAACTGATTTTCTTAAAATTTTTAAACAAATACTTAAAAATAAAAAAATATGTATTTTATTTATTTTTATTAAAAAGATAGATTTGTTTCTAAAAAAATATAAAACAAACGCACTCATAAGCACACACAACAAAATACATATAACATGATTATTTTGAAAATACACATTATTATTATTTTTTTGTCGAAAATGTACATTTGTTAATTCTTTTCTTTTTCTAATTTAATTAAAATATACTAATGTGACAAAAAATGTTTACAAATATACCAACCTCTGTATCAACCAGAAAAATACGAACTGTGTGTATTAATGTTTTTTTAGGGGAAATCTGAGGTCTGATGATGATTTTACAATGATAAATGTATGTGTACACTATACAATGTATTAGGAATCTAATGACTGATTCATGACATGTAATATCAGGTAATTGTAGTGGTCTAAATTCTAAATTGGACTCAAACTATAAGAGGTCTAAATTAAACGGACCCTTGAAATATACTCTTTTCTTTTTAGCCACTCATTTACAAATTATACATCAATTAAAAATCAATTAAAAGAACAAATTCATTAATTAGCAGTCGGAAAAGCAATTTCATAACACATAAGGTGATGAATATCGTTTCACACCCACTTCCATTGTCCATTACTCTCACCACTAGAAACCTTATCAGATTTAACAACCACCTGTGTTCTTGTTTTCCAATGTTGACGTGGATCTCCGGTATTGGAGTTGGTCGGCCGGGCATGTGTGGACCTGGAACAACACGATCTTTTGGATTTCTTTAGCTGGTATAGCTCAAGTGATCTTGTATTCTCCGGTGTGGCGGTGACGGAGGATGAAGACAAGTAAGGTTGTTTTGTTATCCTTTAAATTAAATTAGGAACATTGCTGACTTCTTCTAGTTTGATTCCCTCTTTGTAGTTAAGTTTGGTTAGTGGCTAACCCACGTTTAAATGTGGTGGTTCTGGTGTAAGGCTAATGTTCCATTGAAGATCGACATTGTTGCTGGAAAATGGGTCGCCAGAGATACTCGGTTGCCGTGGTTTCTTTGAGAAATGAGATAAAAAAAATGATTTTGCGGCGAAGAAGGACCTAATAGTGATGTTTTAGAAACTGGGTCGCATTGATTTCGATGGAAAAGCTAGAAAAGAGTGAGGTTTTAGATTTTCCGGCGAATTCAAAAAAGAGCAAGGCTTTTTTATATGGTTGAAATGCAGAGAAACAGTGGATGAGAAAAAAAAATATTGTAGAAAGTGTAGAAATAGAGGTTAAAAATAGCAAAGATGATGATGATGATGTTAATGAGTTTATGGATTTTTTTATGGGTTTTTTTGGATATTTATTTTGAAGGTTTATGAAGTTAGTTTGAAGGGATGAAGAAGGGGGAAGAAGATAAAGAAAGAGGGAAAAAAATTAGTAGGTGATGGTGCACGATTAGATATAGTAGACAAGCATGATCTGATGGTTGTATTTTAAAAAAAGATCAAACGGTTTAAACGAAACAATTTAATAAGGTCTACGATTGACCACTTATCATATTGGTTCATCTTAGACATTTGTGGTTAAAGTTAGCCGAAGTAGACCAAATTGACTAACGGATGTATATTTGAGGGACGAAAAAGACAAAACTTAGAGTTATGGGACCAAATTGAAAACAAGAAATAAGATAGAAGACGAAAGGTTCAATTAAGCCAAAAAAATAACTATATAGAAAAATTATTCAAGTAAGCCAACTTGGAAGACATAAAAGGCTTCCTCTTTAGGGCCTGAAGTCTGACATGTTTATCTATATATACTTTTTAAAAAGTCTTAACGTAATCTGTTTAAAAAAATCTTGGTCTGATATGCGTCTGAAGTAGACTCAATCGTAATCCATATTAATCGGCTTGGTCTATTTTCACCCCGACCAGTATCCACCAAAACTTTAGGCTATATTTTTATCGAAGTATATTTTAATATTAGAAAGAAAGAGTCAACTACTAAATGATCATTTAAGGTGAAAAAGAATTAAGGTAATAATAATGGAAAAAAATTATGTAGAAAAAAAAAAGGACAATAAAGAGGAATTCCAACTGAGAATGGCAATGGTGTATACAAAATAAGGTTTTCCTATGTGTGATCTCCCAAATTCGATTTCACCCCATCGATCGTTTATATTGTGAGTAGCATGTATAGTTCATGTGAACAAAACAACAAATCAACATACATGATTGAGAGGTGTCATGGTGTGTGTTTTATCTCTTTGTTTGTTCAGTTACATGATGAGATATGTGTGAGAGGTAGGTGTGTGTATAGTTTGGACACAAATAGAAAATGAAGAAAACTATCAAACATAAGTCTCTGCTTGAACAACAAAACAGAAAAGGATAGAATACAATACACATGTCTCTTTTAATATATTTCTAGTACAAACATTCCATGTAGGGCTTTTGGCCGTGTATGATGTTGCAATGCAAGTGTCAAAAGAGACGATTCACCTCTTCACCGAACGATGCATTTTCTCTTAATTTTCATCATATCCTAACCTTCCCTCCTCTTTTCATAACTCTTTGCCACTCACACTTACTTTACAACCAAAATTCAAATCCAAAAAAACAGAAAAGAAAACAATTCAGAAGAGTGGGTGATTTACAGATCCAACAATAATCCATGATGATCCCTCACAAACAGAAACAATCCATGATTATTACAACATCACCAATGCTTCATCATCATCACACTCACAACAACTCTGTCAAACGCTGTTCACCATCATCATCTTCTGCTCATCAACCCTCATCCAAGAAGCATTCTTTCGACGCAAGCAATCTTACCCGTAATGGCTTCAATGGTATGTGTTGGATGTTGTAAATTTTGAGTATATTTCAAAAGTTTGTGTCCCAAATTTTCATGAGAATTATAGAAAAATATTTTAATAGATTATTATCAAATTATTATTAATTGTAATGTTTGACTTGGTTTTTGGCAAATGTGTCAAATAAATTCCTATTTATTAGCTAATTTTAAGCCCATTTATTGGCTGACTCATCGGTTACATTTGTTTATAAAATTATTCTTTCTACATAAAATTAGCCCTCTCCTTGATCAGTATCAAAATCAAAAAACCAACTCTCACTTTTATTTGCCAATTATTAGTAGTAGCTCACCTATTTTACATGGAAAAAAGCTCTACACATAACGTAGAGAAAAATCCCCTCATATTTATATTTTGAGATTTATACTAAACAAACAAAAAACCAAATTTCATCAATCTAATACACATTTCTGGGTTGCATTTCCTGTGTTTAACAAATTCGAGTTGTTCAGTAACCTCTTATATGATTCATATCAGAGAAGAACATGTTGTATCGTGGGAGGATATGCGCTTATGAAGCGGATAAATCCTCAAGGACAATGACTTCGTCACGCCTCATGTTATATAAAGGCTTACTTTTTGGCAGGTTATAGCGTTACCGACTTCAAATCACCGCAATTTCAAGAACAGATAAGTTTACTTGAAATCCCTCTTTTTTATTCTCTTTAATATTTAATTGATGCTTTTATTTATATGATGATTATTATTTATAGAGATAATTTATTCCTAATTATATAACATTGGATTAATATGAAACTTTTGTTTCTTGCTAAAAAAGTAATCTTTTTTTGATTTGGAATCATGGGCTTTCTTTGTTTTATGTAGAGGCTTAAAAGGATGAAGGATCGATTAAAAGAACTGAAGAAAGTGTGGGATCAAGTTATGGAAGACGAGGAAGAAAATGAAAATGAACAAGAACAAGAAATAGAGCCCTCTCCTGATGCTGAAGAAGAAAAAGATGAAAAAGAACAAGAGCCCTCTCCTGATGCTGAAGATGAAAAAGAACAAGAACAAGAAGAAGAGCACTCTCTTGACTCTCTTGTTGCTGAAGATGAAAAAAATCATATCTCAGGTACATGTCTTGAATCTTCAACTGTGATTAGTTTTTCTATTATATTCTTCAATGTATTTGGTTCTTTAATTGGTACTTAAAAGTTATGCTCATAAGTTTATAAGTTTTTACTTATTTATATGTATATCCTAGTTGCACTTGCTTAATATGAAGGATCTGAGATTTATGGGAAGGTATTGAATGTTTCCTTGTTTGTTCACTTAATTTCTCTTCTGTAGTTAAACAATAGTCATATACATTAATGCTAGTATGTAGCAGTCGATGACAGATCACGGAAAATAGTGGCACTGGTTTGTTCAAATTCGGATATGCTATAGTACAATAGCCGCTATTTGACAAGAATTTGTACTAAATCGCGTATCATAGAATAATAGTGTTTTATTCAAATTTTACTACGTTATATTGCCACTATTTGACAACACTGGTAAGCAAGAATGTCTACTCGCGCACGCACAATTTTGTAGTTGGTAATATTAGAATGTCTACATAAATAATGTAGTAGAATGTAATAATTAGCATCTAGACTTTCTCTTATCAACATATATATCTGTAAGTAAAAAGATTATTTGATCAACTTTGTGTTGTGCTGCCCTTCAGTGCACTTTTCCTTTGGCTTTTAATTTACCAATATGTGAGAAGCTGCATGTTAAAACTTAAAGGGTAAAAATATTTTTTGTAAAACAGAACTTTTATTCCCACTTCATTATGTTTGTGATAATTCCTGATATTTTGTGGAAAATTACAAACAGTGTGAGTAATGCGCCTATAATTGCGTTTGCAATATATTTATGGCGACAACAAGTTAAAACTATATACATGATTTTCAGATTAATTGTTTTTTCATGTTGAATGAATTCATTTATGTTTTTGTAGGATGAAGTGTTTGAGCCTTACTTTCAAATGTCCATTTGGCAAGGGATATGAGGTTCTAATATGTGCTAACAACTGTTACTACAAGTTGGTCTACAAGAATCAATGTTTAATTGATTGTCACTAGATCATAAGGTCATGGTTTAGTTGGTTCAATCATGGTTGAACCAAATCAGGAATTTTTTAATTATTAAAATAGTTTAAATAAATAAAGCCAAAAATTAGAAATCATGCCGTGGTTTGTATCATAACCGTTGAGTGAAAATTGAATGGTAAATTGACTGCACAATGATGGTCGGTTAAATATAGACTTTCTTAATTTATAATGCTTGATGCATGACAAACCAAAAATTGTTGTTCAATCCAGAAGTCCTAGCTCAACTGGTAAAATGCCGAAATTGTTAGGCCGGATGTCATGACGGGGTTCGAACCCCAGTACCTCCACTTGTGTGTGTGAGTTTATAATGGTTTTGCCATTTCGTCTATCTACAAAAAAAAAAAAAATTAAAGTTGTGGTATTGGTTTGCAACGACTTATTTCTGATTAATAATCATTGTTTTCTTCCAATAAACACTGCCATTTATATTTTTTAAAACGGGCTACCATTTGTTTCATTATATTTAAAAATAATAATTAAAAAAAAGAAATAAATGCAAACCTTTTGCTATGTAATTCTTCTAGTTATATAGGATTTGATGAAGACGGAGGGGTCAGGGCCATGCATGCCCTTGCCCTCCCCTGGCTATGTTCCTGCGAAGGTCTATAAGTTCTAACTCAACTTACAAAAGTATCGAGAGTTCGTTTTTAGCCTGATTAATGTAACCCATGAGATTAATGTAACCGATAAGGGTATATTGTGGGTCTATAAAGGATTTTTCTTTCTTAAATAACTTTTTAAGTAGAGCAAATTGCATTTCCCTCCCATATTCAAAAACACTCATCTTTAGTTTGAAAAAAAAACATTCACCTCCTTTAATTATTTCATGAGTGAGACACTTTCCCACTTTCCCACTAGTGCCCGGCCGGAGGAAGAGTAATAATAATGTTTATAATTCTACAACAACAGGTATGGTAAATAAAATTATACGAAAAGCAAAAGGTGGATAAGAAATAACGATAATGGATGCATCGGATGGACGTGAAGTGATTGATATTATAGACTAGAACTTCTTGTTTCAGGGGGTGAATCTATCAAACTTGATCAACCATTAACGAGTAATCCTAGTGTGGATGGATTTAGTCAAGAGTAAATAGGCAATTACCCCCCGAAATTGTAAGTTTCGTCAATTACCCCCCTGACGTTAAAAGGGTCGTCTACTGATTTGCAGCCTCTGCCTCCGATCACTAGATGTATATCTGAAGTTATTGATCCTTCTGAGGTTAAACAAGCAGTTGCTAGTTATTTGAACTCTGCTGAAAAAACCACCCCTGAATCTGATTCAATGGTATGTGTTGAAACTTGTGTTTCTTGCTAAAAAAGTAATCTTTTTTTGATTTGGAATAATGGGTTTTGTTTGTTTTCTTGTAGAGGTTTAAAAGGATGAAGGATCGGTTAAAAGAAATGAAGAAAGTGTGGGATGAAGTTATGGAAGATGAGGAAGAAAATGAAAAAGAAGAAGAAGAAGAAGAGCCCTCTCCTGATGCCGAAGATGAAGAAGATGAAAAAGAACAAGAACAAGAAGAAGAGCACTCTCTTGACTCTTTTGTTGTTGAAGATGAAAAAGTCATATCTCAGGTACATGTCTTGAATCTTGTAATCTTCAATGTATTTGGTTCTTTAATTGGTACTTGCTTAATTGTGTAGGATATAGGGGTTTTGGGAAGGTATTGAATTTGATCATAGTTGCACTTGTAAATTGTAATCCTAGTTTATGTGCAACAATTTTCACAACTCAATTATGTAGGATCATGGAAAGTAGCACTGTTTTTTCTTGTACATTAATGCTAGTAAGTAGCAGCGTTGTCGATCACAGATCATGGAAAGTAGTGGGATTTATGGGAAGGTTTGAATGTTTCCTGGCTTGTTCACATAATTTCTCTTCTGTAGTTAAGCAATAGTCATATACATTAATGCTAGTAAGTGTTGTCAATGACGAATCACGGAAAGTAGTGGTTTGTTCAAATTCAGATATGCTATAGTACAAGCCATGAACATTTTCATTTTAGACTATGTTTGAAATTAAGCAAATATGCTGAAGGATATGTTGCTAATATATCCTTATAACACAATCTGACTGAAATTATTTTAATATTAGAATAACATTCTCTAGCTCAAGCTAACTCTAATATGATCAGTCTCAAGATACATGGCTTATTGTTAAATTAATGTGTTGTAACCGCCACTATCTTTAGGAAGCATTATGATAGAATTGTAACCACCACTATCTTTAGGAAGCATTATGATAGAAGTGTAACCATCACATCATAATGATTGTCTTTA
>Ga0228710_1002088_pt1 | contig 31081 bp, 21 predicted proteins | sample MedpolnodulmetaG_FD_177995 | JGI IMG/M metagenome (GOLD analysis project Ga0228710, IMG submission 177995) | Root nodule microbial communities from Medicago polymorpha collected in Santa Monica, California, United States - pink nodules | ecosystem: Host-associated > Plants > Roots > Nodule...
GAAATTTCAAAAGAAAAAAAAAAAAAAAAAAAAAAAAAGACTTCCAATGCTCAAACAAACAAGCAAGATACTTATGATGTTTAAGCACACAAGCAATAGACATTTAAAGGTTTACTAGTAAACAAATTTGTTCTTACACTTGATATACAATTAGAGGTGTGAACAAAACTAAACAGACTCTAATACTTAGAATTTCAAAGATACAAACTTTGATAAGAAATTCTTAAATGTTCTATGCGCTTTTTGATTTGACAAAGTAAGAGCAAAATTTAAATAGAAGAGTCTTGTTGTCGTTCTTCAAGTCTTCATCTCCTTATATAAGCAAGGATTTGAGAGACGTTGGAGAAGAGTTCCATCACATTAAGAGCCGTTTATAAGCTTCAAATCAAGGACGTTGGGCCATTACTTGGTATGGTTAATATCGTTGATTAGGCATTCAAAATTCCTTGCTGAAAATGGAATTATCCGTTCATTCTCTTTGTCCTTGAAGTTCTTGGTTTGTTTCTACACGTAGTCAGAAGAGGGCAAACTTTACTATCAGAGTCTTGATAGAGACAACTACATAAGAGGACAAATCTGATGTGGCTGTTGGGTCCCTCAGGATCTTCTGTTCTTCAGAGTCTGGAGGTTTTCAGAGTCTGATGGTCTTCAGAGTCTGATGGTCTTCAGAGTCTGATGTAGATCTTCAGCTTCTCTTGTTGAATTTTCTTATGATCTTCTACTATAGTCTATTTAGCTTCTCTTGAGCTTCTGATGCTCTTTATACATGCTCAAACCTTGTTAAAATTAAATTTATGGTCCTGCACACTTGAACATATATTAGCATATCTAATTGTTCTTAAATACTTTGTAATCATCAAAACTCTAGAGGAATTGTACAAACTAATTTTATTCCAACACACCATTGGAGATCTAGGAAGTTTAGAATCAGTCTTGGTGATGCTTCTCCATTATTATTAACTCTCTTATGCCAGTTATGCATATCATGGGTAACTCCCTTTTACGTTGGAATTGGAAGTAAATAGTTATGAATATTGTTAGTTTAAATATATTCTTAATGCTTTGTCGACGATGTAATGTTTCGTAATTAATCTTTTGAGTTAGTTTGAGCCTAGTCAGCCTGACTATCTAAAAGGGACATGGTATAAATTATGCATAGGTACTATCACGTTTGAGATAACAAATAGGTCTATATTCATGTCATGAAAGTTTATCAAATGAATAAAAATTTAATGAATACAAAAAGAATGACTCTTTATGATCGGTAAGTTTTTTTATGTGACATATTTAGTAAGTATACTAAATGAATAAAAATAACACATTGATGTACTCAAGAGATATTTCATAATAATTTTATTTAATTTTTTACCTGAAAAGGAGAGGAAGTATGGATGAAATTATCAAATTTACTTATATTATGATTATCTTTATTTTCTTATTTCTTATTGCAATAAATATTGAAGGTAATCATCTTGATGATTTTAGAGTTTTCGTTATTTAATTCATACACATTATTTTATCGCATTTTAGTTATCTTTTTCATATCATGAAAGATTATAAAAATATTGATAATTTAGTAAAATCATAAAAAGAATGACTCTATTTTTTTTAAAACAAGAATGACTCTTTATGATTGGTAAGTTTTGTATGTGACATATTTATTAAGTATATTAAAGGGATAAAAAAAACACATTGATTTTCTTAAGGGATATTTTATAATAGTTTCAATTAATTTGTTACATGCAAAGGAAGGGAAGTATGGATAAAACTGTCAACTTTACTTATGTTATGATTATCTTTGTTTTCTTATTTCTTATTGCAACAAATGTTGAGGGTAATTATTTTGATAGTTTTTTTTTTTGAGAATATTTTGATAGTTTTTGAATTTCCTAATTTAATCAATATGCATTATTTTATCATATTTTAGTTACATTATTTTATTATTTTTACTCATTGCAGCATATAAAGTTAGATGTTTTAGAGATTCCGATTGTCCCAAAGAAATGTGTAGCCATCCTAAGATACCAAAGTGTGTGAATAACGCCTATTGCAAATGTGTTGTGGAAATGTATTTTCCTCCCAAATGATTATGTATTTAGTGGCATTCCTGGGAGAGTAAACAAATGTGTTGTGGCAATGTATTTTTCTCCTAAGTGATTATGACTTTGTACAATAAAGATGATGGTAATGAAATCAAATTTGGAAACAATGATTATTATTCATATTTTCTTCTTCTTTATTTTAATTTGATGGATGTTGGGATGGACTTTAGTTCAGGAATTTTACTTTTTATTTTATATTCAACCACCTATCAGTATATCTTTAATAGTTAAGTTTTTAATAGTTAAGTTTTAAAAAAAAAAGATGATGCTACTTCTAAACCTATAATTTATATATTTGTCATAATATTGGTACACTTAGAATTTTTTTACACTTCAATTTATATTTCTCTTAATTTTTTTTGTTAACATCCACGGAGGCTTTGTCTGCTTTTAAAAGATAGAAAAACTATAATGTCATTACAAAATTATAATAATTTAGTACAATCGTTGGCGATTCAATTAATTTTATATTTTGGTGTGTTGTCTTTCTTTATTAGATTTGTCTATAACTCTATGAAACAAACTCAAATTTCCTTGATAATTGCTCTTCTCCCATATGTTTTTGTTCATTCCCGTCAAAATTGCCAAGCGTGAATTAATTCACGCATGTGTATTTTCAGCTTAAGTTGACACATGCAGGGCGGGAATGAGGAAAAATAAAGAGAAGAGCAATTTTAATTTTCCTTATGTTATACTGATGTTTGTTTAGTATATGTTTGCATTTCAAAATAAAACTTGTACCACTAAATTCAATATGATTATGTAAATTCGAAGTCATAGTTTTCATGCAATTTTAATTGTTGAGTTTGTTGATTTTAAGATCCATTTGAATTATAAGATCAAACTCATATTAAATTAATAAGAATCATATTCTCCAATTTTACAATTCTTTAATCTTTCATTGGTATAGTTTCAGAGAGATTGTGAGCTTTCTTTCGTGATAGTTTCTATATATTATTATTTAGGGTTAAATATGTTTTTGGTCCATATAAATATACTAACTTTTCGTTTTAGTCCCTCTAAAATTTTCCTTCAACTTTTAGTCCCTATAAAATTTTCAATCACTATTTTTGGTCTCTATTTTTAAGTTAATTTTAGTATTAATTTAATGAAATTGTGCAGAAATGTTAGAATATTGTAAAAATATTTCCCAAAAAATATTAGAATTTTTTAACAAAACATAAATTTAATATGAATTTTTAACCATAAAAAATATAAAAATTCATATTAAATTCATGTTTTGTTAAAAAATTCTAAATCTTTATGGGAGAGATTCTTATAATATTATGAATTTTTCTGCAAAATTTTATTCAAAAATATGTATTCTACATATGAGTTTACTTTAAAAGAGGGACCAAAAGTGAAGATGGAAAATTTTTGGAGGACTAAAAGTTGAAGGAAATTTTTAGAGGGACTAAAACAAAAAGTTGGTATATTTATAGGGGCCAAAAACATATTCAACCCTATTATTTATAAGGTTTTGCTAGAAGACACATTTTATGAAGGTATTTTTTAGAAAAAGCAAAATTAGCGAGGGAAATTAGTGACGGAAAAAATGAAATTCCTCACAAATTTCTTAGTCGCAAAATTTAGTGAGGGAATTAGAGAGGGATTTCACGTTTTCCCTCACTAAATATCCCTCACTAATTTTTATTTTTTTAGTAGTGTTTAACAAGTTATTCTATGAGTATTTATTAAAAGACATCTTCATGAGTGACTTCTAGCGAAACCCATAATTAATCCCTTCAAAAGAAAATGTTATGGTAATTATTATTGCTTTTGTTTTTGTCGTTTATTAGTAATAAGCGTACACATAGCTATATTTAAGTATCTCTAACCATTTTAATATTTTGATGGGTTAAATATGTTTTTGGTTCCTATAAATATATCAAATTTTCGTGTTAGTCCCTCTAAAATTTTCCTTCAACTTTTAGTCCCTAAAAAATTTTCCATCTTCACTTTTGGTCTCTCCTTTAAAGTAAACTCATAAGTAGAATTCATATTTTTTAATAACATTTTACAGAAAAATTCATAATATTATAAGAATCTCTTCCAAAAAAATGTAGAATTTTTTTAACAAAACATGAATTTAATATGAATTTTTCTATTTTTGATGGTTAAAAAATCATATTAAATTTATGTTTTGTTAAAAAATTCTAATTTTTTTGGGGAAAGATTTTTACAATATTCTACAAATTTCTGCACAATTTCATTCAAAATATACTAAAATTAACTTAAAAATAGGGACCAAAAGTAGTGATTGAAAATTTTATAGAGACTAAAAGTTGAAGGAAAATTTTAGAGGGATTAAAGCGAAAAGTTGGTATATTTGTAGGGATCAAAATATATTTAACCCTATTCTAATTAATTAATTAATATGTATTTATTTTGATATATTTTTAGTATGTTGAAACTGATATAATTTAGGTATAAAAGAATGAAAATGAGCTACATATATTTAAGGGTTAATTAAGTTTTTAATCCCTATAAATATTCACAGTTTTGTTTTTAGTCCCTACAAAATAAAATCACACTTTTTAATCCCTGTGATATTTTCCTTAAGCATTTTAAGGACCAAAACTGTTGATGAAAATTTTTGACAGAGACTAAAAGTGTTGATGAAAAAATTTATAGGGACTAAAAATGTTGATGGAAAATTTTATAGTGACTATAAAGTTTAATTTTATTGTGTAGGGACTAAAAACAAAACTGTGAATATTTATTGGAACTAAAAACTTAATTAACCTATATTTAAAAAAGCATTCAAAATGACTTACATGTATTAATAATGTATATCTTGTACCTTATTATTTTAGGGAAAAAAACACAATTCTCTTCCCCAACAAAAATGGTCCCCATACTACTCCTCTCTTCTCTTTCTATTTCACAACATCAATTCAAAATTCATGTTCCTCCTAGAGAAAAACGTAATTCTCTTTTCCTACAAAAACACGATTATTTTCTAATTCCTAGGTTCATATGTAATAAATTAAAATACAATATATAAATAAATTAAAATAAAAAATGCAAACAACATGCACAACTCGTCAACCACATTTCTTACTCTTCGACCACCTAGTCTTTTGTCTCTTTCTTCCTCTATTATTTTTCTTTTTTCTATTACGGAACATCTTATGTTCTTTGTGATTTACTAATTTTTATATCTAAATAATTGTTGCTCTAAATATTTGTAAATAGTAATCATTTCTTACGTATAAAATAATTTCATCAGTGATTAGATTTGGTTAATCATCTGAGATGTTGGCGTAAGAAATGAGAGATCCAAAGCTCCTTGACACAGAAATTGGATTAGAGATTAGATCAACAATCTAAACAAAAACTGTATCCATTCGATTTGTTCTAACGTTCCTTCTAAAGGAACAACAGAACCAACAATAATGTTTATTTGTATCTTTCTACTTATCTCAACATGTGTAGATTTGCAAAACAACTTGAAGAGCCTCAAAATGATTGTACATCTTTTTCATTTTTTGACTACTTGTCTAATTGCTCCTACTTTGGCAATAAGATTCAATCTTTTTAATCATGTATTATTGCAATGGTTGTGCTAACCTCATCACGTTTTTTCTCCTGCATAACATTTACTATGCAAGTTGAGAATTTTTGGATCTTTTCTTATTTTTCAAGCATAACAAATGTTTAAAAAAAAATTAACTTTTAACTACATGTCATGAAAATTAACCAATGGTTAATAAAATTAAAATTATTAGGCTTAAATGCACTTTTGTCCCCCTAACTTTGTCAAAGTTGCGATTTTGGGTCCCTATTAAAAAATCACTTTCCAGCCCCTTAAGTTTTCCCCCTTTTGCAACCTTCAAACCCCCTTGATTTTGACTGGGTCAACGTCTACGTGGCTTCTCACTTAGACTATGTACAACGGTTTACATATTCAACACCCTCTTTTTTCACTCCACATCATTTTCTCTCTCTTCCATTTAATAATTCAACATTCAGTCAACTTTTACTCACTACAATGGTTTTGTTTAATAAAATTCAACACCCTACCCCATCACTTTTATTTCATATTCTTATTTTCTTTTATGTTTTTGTTTTTGTGATTATATATTAATAACAATTATTGATTGAAATTAAATTAAAATAACTAAGAGTTAAATAATTTTTTTCTAATTTAATATTTTTTTGAAATTTATATTCTTAATTTTTTTTCTTGCAAGTAATAAAGATGAGATATAGGGTAGTTGAAAGGGTTATTGTTGGGCTCCATTTCACTAAAAAGATGTTTAGAGCTACAAACAAGAGTTTATTGGAGGCTAAATAGAAAAATTAGAGGGAAAACATTCAATTTTTTTTTCGTGTCCAAATCAAATGAACCAACCCTCTATTTATAGACAAAAAAAATTATGAATTATGGTGAAAAAAAATTAAATAAAAATTTATTTACTATGAAATGACTGACCCCAAATAATTATGATTAGATAAAAATTTGAAAAATCAAAGCAACCAATAACATTTTGCCAAATGTTTTATGTGGCCCCCACTTCCTCTTCATTCAACATGTTGAATTTTTTCAACTCCAAATAATCCACCTCACTTTCAACACTCCATTACAACCATTCAACTACTTAAAATTTATTTCAACATGCCCATTGTAAATGATCTTAAGTGAGTTGGACGCCACGTAGATAATTTTCAAATTTAAAAAAGAGATAGAAAAATCCACATGTGATCTGGCCAGTTAAAAAAAAGGGAGAGAGGATGTGCACGCGACATTACTATTAGAAGGAACAAGAACAATTCTAAACCTTCCAGAAATCACCATCTTCTCCTTCCTCATCTTCCTCATTCGAGAAATCATAAACTTAAGTTTTATGGGTTGAAAAACCTAAAACTAATTTAGAGCTTTTTATTGGTTTGAAAAACCTAAATTAATTGGATTTTTTTTTCCACCACTTGCTCCTTCAAATTCAAATCCTTTGTTACCTTCATCTTCCAAATCCTTCAAACCTTTCAAAACAAAAGCAATTTTTTTGTTGAAGATTTTCAAAATTCAAATTAGGCGGTGTTGAAATCGAGCATGGAAGACAGCACATCTTCGCTTCGCTACCACAGTACCTTTAAACAGGGCCGGACCTTGGGGTGTGCAAACCGCTCAATGGAACTGGGTCTCCCTAAGGCATGAGCTAAAAACAAAATTATAGTCCAATAATACTGCTAAGTGTTAGGTTGGTGTGTTTTTAGGAGGGTGGTTTGAGGTTTACAGTAGTGATTTTCACCTTTGGGTGTACCGCTTATATTCGGCACCTTGTATTTACCTTTTAAAAAATTTAAATAGAACATTGTTCTTTAAAAAAAATAATTTTTATTTTATTACGGGTCTCTTCTCAACAATAGAACCGAACCTCCGGATTCGTAGGAACGGTCCTGCCTCTAAAACAGATCTGAACGGTTGATACGAAAATTCACGTCGTAGAAAGAGAAGCATGCTTGTGGAGTTATTTATGAGATTTTGATTCTCACGCTTAATTTGAGTTGATTTGAGAATAAGAGGATTGAAGAAAAAAAGGATTCATATGGGTTTGATTTGATTCAGTTTGGGTTTGATTTAATTCAATGTAGGTTTGGTTTTTCAAATTTAAATGATGATGCTGAATATGTTGTGTTGTGTTTGTGGTTGTTTGTGATGAAGAAGAAAATGATTGAAGATAATATGGGTTGGTGAGGTCCTGTTTGGTTTTTTTTAGAGAGAGAGATTTTTTTATTTTTTTTAATTATTTTGTTTTAGATAATAATACGTTAGATTTCTTTTATTTTTTAATTAAAAAATTATACAGGTGACGTCTGATTCATGCCACATATGCGTTGACCCAGTGAAAATCAAGGAGGGTTTAAAAGTAGCAAAATGGGGAAAACTTAAGGAACTGAAAAGTGATTTTTTTAATAAGGGGTTAAAATCGCAACTATGACAAAATTAGGGGATCGAAAATGCCTTTAAGCCAAATTATTAATTGAAATGAAGGTAATTTGCTGTAGTAACCCATTTGCATAGGTCCGACCTTTATTTTTAGCGGCCATATTAAAGGCTCCCTTTATTTTTACTATATTATTTACGTATTTTACATAATACTACCCCTTTTATGATGTAAATGTAACGAAAGGGAGCTCTTAATACGGAGCCTAAAAACAAAAGTCAATTGGTCGACCTATGCAGCTAACTTCCTACAAAAGGTTACTTTCATTTCAGTTAATAATTTTAATTTTATTAACAAAAGGTTAATTTTCATGACATGTAATTAAAGGCTAATTTTCTTGAAATAATTTTAGTACCTGGAAAATTAGAAAAGATTTAAAATTCTCAACTTGCATAGCTAATGTTATGCTGGAAACAAACACGATGAAAAAAAAAAGATATTCATTCATTCAAATCGACAGAGTACATCATTCAACACCACTAAAAACGTAAAGGATGGATCTGCGAACAAACTCACAACATCCAAGTTAATAGCATATAACGACATAATGCCTACAAAAATTTATGATAAAATTAAAGTGACTGGAATAACTATGCCTCTGGATCTGCAACGTTGACGCACAAATCTTTGATTGAATAATCAAATGAACACCGCAAGATGGGAAATCAAACAATGCTGCACAAGACGACGAACAACATTCCACCACCACACTCGGGTGACAAAATCACGAAGAAAAAAATAGATCTATGTGAAAACTCACTTATTTAGATTGAAAATAGAGAGAAAAAGATGAAGATAGGTGATTTCAGGTCAAAAATTGACCCACAATCACCCCTCAATGAAGAAGCTGAAAGAGAAAACCTACAGAGGAACAACTAGAGTCGGCTTCTTGGAGAGAGATGATTCACTTTTTTCAAACTACATGATTAAAAAGATTAAATATTATTACCAAAATAGGAGCAATTAGACAAGTCCAAAAAAATGAAAAAGATGTATAATCATTTTAAGGTTGTTCAAGCTATTTTGCAGATCTACACATGTTCAGACGAATAGAATGATACAAATAGACATTGTTGTTGGTTCTGTTGTTCTTGTAGAGGGAGCGCTAGAACGCATTGTAAGGATACACTTTTCGTTTATATTGTTGATCTAATCCGTTTACAATGTTAAGGAGTTTGAATCTCTCATTTCTTACGTCATCATCCCAGATCACTCTAATCACTGATGAAATTATTTTATATGTAAAAGAAGAGGCTTCTAATTTTTTTATACCATTATATCTGACCCTATCTTACTTGAGCCAATAATAAGATTTATTAATTCAATGATGAAAACAAACTTAGTCATATTAAATATATAGAACTAGCAGTTAATTATATCTAAATATATTAAATTGGTTGAAAATGTGAGATCAATTTGGGGACATGAGATATAAATAGTATCTCCCCTATGTTATATTAAAATAATATTAATATGTCAACAAAAATGTTACCCTATTGTTTATGTGAGTAAAACTTGCAAGTCCTAAAATATAGAATCAAAGCCAATAAAGTTCCAAGACAACAAAAGGAACCCCAAATGATAAAAGTGTTACTATAACATTCCATACCCATGCATTTCCCATGTTCATTCCCTTCACCACGGTAAATAAGTGCAGCTGAGTAACCAAACAAAAAGGATCCCATTGGAATGTTTGCCACAACTACATTATGGTTTACAGAAAAATTCTTTGTGCCAAATAGCTCAGTTGTTGTGGAAATAGCAGTGGAAGTGATTGCTCCAGTAGAAACTCCAATTACTGCAGTGCTTATGTATAGGGCAAGGTCGGTTTTGTTGAGAAGTAAGAAGAATGCACATGATGTTGGTGCCATAACTGCTACTATAGTGGCAGGTCTTGAAATTTTATGTTTTCCCCTGAAATTCAAATTATTATTTATTAGTATATAGTACTATGTAGTAGCTAGTAACATTGAAAATATAGGGAAAAAAATAGTACATTTTGTAGTAGCTACTAGCCAAGTCAATAAGAGAAGAGGCTTTTAATTTTTTTGGTTTGTTTGTCTTCATCAATGTAGATCAACCAACATCACCATTGTCATCATTGCATTAAATGATAGCATAAATGCCATGATTTTGGTTGGTGTTATGCTACATTTTAAAAAGGGATCTTCCTCGCGGACCTCAGAATACTAGTTAAGAAATTTTTAAATTAGAAATTTTGTCTTAAAAATTTAAGTTTTTTCTTTTGATAAAATAATAATTACACTATCCTTTTATAAAAATCGACCTAATTTGATTGCTTAACTGATGCTCTGAACACTAGTTAGCATTCTCCCTTAAAAAGAGCAATGATGTTTAGAGTTTAGACACAAAATGTTGACACTATACACGGACACCATATAAAAATATATTCAATTAAAAAAATATCAAAATTGTATAAATTTAGTGTCGGATGTCGAACTTTTGTGTCAAAACATTTTTTTAGGAAAATTTTCGTTGCAATTTAGGCAGCAACTTCAAGGTTCTTTACAACAATGCAACTATAATTTTAGTTGCATTAGAGTCAGACACATTTAACTGCAATTCTCTAGAATATAAATAAAGAATCATGTGACCTAAATATGCATAGAAATTGTTCCATATTACCTATAGAAGTAGTCCAAAAGAGATGGAATGAGACGTCCAAAAAATCCAAAAGCAGAAGACAAAGACACCAAAGATGAAGTAGCAGAACAACCTCTTGATTCAGCTATTTGTCCCAAATTGTTAAGAAACACCAAACCAATAGTTGCACCAAAAAAATACACAAAGAAATATAACCAGAAATTTATTCTTCTCAACATTAACTTCACTCCAATTTCTTCCATAACACCAATCTCTTGAATTTCACAACTATCTTCACCCTCTTTTACTTCATTCTCTATCCTCTCTTCACTAATATTCTCCTCCATGGTGAAATGGTAGATTCTTAAACTTTCTCTTTTTTTGTGCCATGATTCTAATAGTTCCTTGATCTTCACAGAGATTGGAAGCAATAGAGGTAAGAGAAGGGAAACTAGAATACCAATAAGCACACCAAGTGAGGATATTTTGTTTGTGAAATATTGCAAGCTACTTATCACAGCATATATTCCAGTGGCAATTGTAATAACAAACATAATAGCAAAACAAACACTAGAATGTTTAGGGTTTTTCACTTTCATTTCTCTTACTAGAGGAGCTACTATTATACCAACTACAACAGGTATAAGAGAGTTCAAGAAAAGAAATGTTTCAGCTTTTTTATCTGGAGAAATAAAAGCAACAATATTGGTATAAATCTTTGCACTTAATCCTTGATAACTAGTTGTTAATCCAACGGCAACTTGCCGATCGAATATAAAATTCCGTATGGCGACTACATAACAGACAGTGTTAATCCAACAAATGCTATTCCCAGCAAGGAAAGTTAGTAAGAAGACTTGCCAATATGACATATAAGAAATCTGGTTGGTTATGAAGAGATATTGTAGACCATAACCGATTAGTCCGAGAAACGAACCGATGATGAGGACGAGCCATAGAGGAAGGTAAATAGCAGCAAGGCCAGAAAACCAACCAAAAAGTTTGCCAGCATCAGATGCAAAAGCAAGGTTATTGAGCTCTACTTGTGAAATGGAAAGAAGTTGTTTCAGCTGGGAAGAGTAAGCTGGGAAATTTGTGTTTGTTCCATTTATGGATTGGAGCCAAATGATGCTAACTAGGCTTAGCCATTGAAGAGTAGAAGAAGACATTGTTAAGAAACTTGAGAAACTAAAATTTCTAAACTCTTAGAGGTTATATGGTGGGGGGTGTGTGTGAGAGAAATTAAATGTTGAGTAGAAAAATGATGGGCTAGAATACTAAGGTGTGCAACAAAGTCAAGAAATTAATATGGTGACATATAAAATGAAATAACGTGGCTGTACTTGTATGTCTAAAATGTGGTTTTGTATTATGGTTACCATTTATGTGATGCTTGAAAATATTAAGTGTGGGTGAAGAACACATCATATATTTAGGGTCGGTCCATTTATGTTAACCTATGGGTGTAGTAGTGAAGTATGAAAACCAAACAGGTATTTTTTAAGGACGGTACAACTATATATGTTGAGGCCTAAAAAAGGTTGAGAACTTCTTTTTCTATTCCTTAAGTTACTGCCCAAGTTCGTAAAAATAAGTTTTTGCCCTCCAAAAGTATACTTCCAAACACATGTGTGAACTTAGAAGCTTGGAGTGTGAAAAGAAGCTATCAAAACAATTGATGTGTGGAAACTTCTACATTTGTTCAGATATAACCTGAACGAAATTTGTTTATAGGAGAGATATATTTTTCACTTTTTTATAAAATTGAGTCAGTTTAACATAAATTTTAGTATAGTGCCATAATCTATTAAAAATAAGTTTGACCACTTGTCGGGTCATCAACTATTGAGTCATTTGGACAACACTCCGTATATCCACATGTGCAAAACAAAAATGGTCATTACTTTTTTCACCTTAAGAGAGTTTCTTGCGCGCCTATTTAGATTCTAAAACCTGACATATATTAACGTGTTTTGGAAGTTTTTACGGGTTCTTTAGGCCAATTAAATTATATAATCTAAATAAGATAGAACGTACAAGAAATCAATAAGATGAAAAAAGATGAGTCAACAAAAATGAATCTCATTGGAATCTTTGGGCTCATAGTCCCTTCCTTTGTTATAAAACACTACGTACTAGGTGTATGTTTTAGAAGGTTGTAATTTGTTGTTTCGTCAATATGATGTCATGCAGAGATAGATTTTTGAGGGCCAGAATATGATCGTTTTTTAGCCATATATATTGCATGGACCAACTTTGAAATTTAGAATCAAATATCGTATATATGAAGTAACTCAAATTCTTTGTATCAAATACATGGACATTGACTCATCCATAACTGTAAGTGAAGGAATTAATTATGGCTCAAATGTGAGACGTCTAAATTCTCCAAGCTAGAGATATACCTGATACATTTGATTTGACATGCAAAATACGACAAATTTTGAACATTGCTAATGTTGGCTCATTATAATGAACACTGTTGAATCGGTACATGTGGTTTACATTAGCACCTCAAGTATATATAGCATATCATTAATTAAGGTTGTTCAATTCCCTCATTTGTTTTTCAATCAATAGTAAATTGTAATTTGAAGATTCAACTAGTAGAACCATATATTAGAAGAAGGAACAAGTGTTCGTTAATTGAGGTTAGATGACTTAAGAAACAAATATTATCCTCGATATATCTTAGAAAGCCAATCTCATGAGGACATGTGGACCCAAAACCTTCGGAACAAGACATGCTTTCTGCACCGTACACGTGACCTCTAAGGAGCCGCCTGTCACGGAAGTTGTTAGCGCTTGCTTCTTTTATATAAGGGTGATTCCACGTCACCCCTAAGATACGATTGATTTCCCACACACGTTTACACATTCAACTTTATTCCCTAAACTGACTTGAGTGTTGGAGTGCTAACGTGTCTACAGATATTGTTCGTTTCACCTGCCCGTACCGCCATCGTTACCGAACAAATCAAAACCTGTTGACAATATTATTTTTTTTTAACTAGAAGATATAAATAATAAATAATGAAATTATAAAAGGAAGATAAGATAACGTTATTCTAATGAAATGAGATTGAGCACCGTTATACAAAATAAAACGAAACCTATATGACAGCGCCAATAAACGTTAGGAACATGGCATACTATGTATGGGAGACTCACACGACATTAACATATGCCACATTCATACATACGACAATGTATGTATTCCATTTCTTCATGTGCTTATTCCTACAAATTTGGGTTTAGGTCATTTAGACCGTTAAGAAGTTTGGTCTAACTTAGCCCAAAGAAGTTATCGGTTTAATGTGTGTGTAGGAGTAAATTTGGATTATTATGTTTTATAGTAAAAAAGGAATTTTGATTTTCTACTATCATTTACTTAATCACGTTTTTGTCCATCTGAATGGGTGAAATTTCGAAACATTGCTAACCAAAAATCAAATAAACCGCTATTTAGTCTCCAAACTTATCAAGTTGTATCCAATTTTGTCTCTAAATAATATAAATATAATAGGTTAAATTACACCAGGAGTCCTTCAAGTTTGAGGTTTATAACAGATTGGTCCTTTAAGTCATGTTGGTCACGCATAAGTCCTTTAAGTTTGAGGTTTGTAACAGATTGATCTTTTAAGTTATTTTGGTCACACATAAGTCCTTTAAGTTTGTAAACGTTTTCAATTTAGTCCTTCTGGCACATCATCATTTTGGTTAATAGAAGGACTAAATTGAAAATGTTTACAAACTTAAAGGACTTATGTGTGGCCATAATGACTTAAAGGATCAATCTGTTACAAACCTCAAACTTAAAAGACTTATGTGCGACCAAAATAACTTAAATGACCAATTTATTACAAACTTCAAACTTAAAGGACCCCTGATATAATTTAACCAATATAATATATAGTCTTTAAGATATATGAAACTCATCACGCTATTCATTGAAAATAAATAAAAAAACGTCAATTTAGTACGATCAAATTAAATGTGTTGTCATATCAAGTGTGAGTAAAAGTCTCATATTAAATGAAAAAATGGATGTTGAGCACTTGAGAGGACTGATATGTCTAATATCTTAAAGTTTTGAATTAAAGTGTGGTGTCCAACTCAGTGGTTTTGAATTTAAGTGTTTAGCTCTATTATGTTATATAGACGAAAAATAATATAGTTAAACAAAGACAAAATAATTCAAGTACCACAAAAAAATATGAAATGAAAAATTGGTTTAATGGTATGTAAAACAAAAAAGGAAACCTTGAGGTTGAGGACCACAAATGACTCGTGATCACCGAGATGGTTGAAGCGAAAAATATCCAAAAAGAAATAAACTTAATTGCACTTTTGGTCCTCGCGTTTTGACCAGCTCACGAAAATGGTTCTGTTTGTTTCAAATTGAACAAAACCGTCTCTAAATTAGCATGTTTTTTGCAATTTTGATCCTTACCACCATTTTAGCTCCCAAAAACGCTGATGTGTCACATTTTTTTATGAGTTGACATGAAAAGTAAAGATGTGGCAAAACAAATGTCTACATCATCAAATAAATAAATAACTATTTAAAATTTCAATTTAACTAAATTAATTGCTTAAACTACAATATTTTTCATCATCACCATCCTAACACCATCTTTCTTCTTTAACATTCTTGTCTTTAACCTCATAAACCTCAACAATATCATTTTCACCCATCTTTATCAAGCTTATTATTTGTTTTATTTAAACTATATCTAATGACAATAATAAAAATTCTGGATTTATGCAAAATATTATTATAAAGAACATCATCATCATATCAATGAACTTGAGTTTACAAAAAATCCTTAAAAGACCTCTTCCTCATCATCATCATATCAACAACATCAACATTTTTTGTTTACAAAAATAAATGTAAGAAGAAAATAAAGCAATTCATATTTAACAAAAATAATTCAGATCTGGTCTTCAATATTGCCATATTCCCTCTCTCTCCCACGCAGATTTCTTCGCCCACCACTACTCTCCACCTTGCTCTTCTCGTCTCAAGCATATTTTGGGTTCATATGTGGTTTTGATTTGAGCCGATCTAGAGATATGGCTTTCAGATTTGGGTTGATGCTACCCATTACCCCACAAATTGTTGTCTAGAGATATTATTTTTTATGGGATGAAGATTTTGTTTATGTTCTGGGTTTTAAATGGTAATTTTATATTATTATTGTTTCATTTGCTGATGTGGACATTAATTTTTCCACATGTGATTTGCCACCTAAGTGCTTTTCATGCCAACTCATCAAAAAACGTGACACATTAGCGTTTTTGGGAGCTAAAATGGTGGTAAGGATCAAAACTTCAAAAAACATGATAGTTTAGAGACGATTTTGTTCGATTTGAAAGCGGCATGACCATTTTTGCGAGCTGGTCAAAATGCGAAGATCAAAAGTGTAATTAAGCCAAAGAAATATGGTGATCAAAAACCAAATATCAAAACGCAAATATTGCATGAGCAGCTGCAATATCTTGATCATGGCTGATTTACCCCGAGTTGTGGGTCCTGTTACGAGTCAAGAAGGTAGTTGCAGCAATTGCATTTTTCAAATTCTGCAGAATTTATCTGGTGGTAGTGCAGTTATTTGCGTCTATCATTTGGAGTATATGGAAGCAGTACAGTAACAAGTTGTAGAATGATATTGTAAACGCGTTATATTGTACTAGAATGAGCATCTTCCTTGTTGTATGATTCGGAAGTGCGGCGAGTGTGGGATAGCGAAATGGGAAAAACCGAGTGTTGGAAGAATGAAATCCAATATTGACGTTTCATTCCCTAATCATGATAATAAATTCAGTATTGGCATGTGCATCAGGGATGATGAAGGTACTTTCATTCTTGCAAAAACAAAATAGTTTGAACCTAAGTGTGATGTGCATATTAGAGAAGCTTTGAGATTTTTGTCGGAACTTCATTAGCCTCATAAGCTTCGGTTATGACCTATTGATCGTACTCATAACCGCATCAGGTCTCCAAGGTGAAAAGCCTCTGGTCGATGGAACAATGTAGGCAAGGAAGTCGGCAAAATGGATCCTTAACCTCGGGAAAAAGATTGGCTCTGAGAGCTGGGCATGGGGGTCTCAGTTTCAAACCCGTCAGTTGTTAAAGGTAGACTGGGAACAGGCCCTTTGGGGCCTCTTCCCTAGGCATTAAACAGTCAACTCAAAACTGGTACGAACAAGGGGAATTCAATTGTTTAATTAAAACAAAGAATCACGATGGTCCCCGTGGAGGTTGACGCAATGTGATTTCTGCCTAGTGCTCTAAATGTCAACATGAAGAAATTCATACAAGAGCGGGTAAACGGAAGATGGTTGACAATTTTAAGTCTAGAAACTGTGATAACACATAATTTGGAGCTATTATTAATGATTGTAAATCTTTATTTACTCTTTTTTTTTAACTCTAGCGTCGATTTTGTGGGGAGACAAGAAAATGATGTTGCTCATGAGTTATCTAAGGCGACTACATTGTCAGATAGTTTCCAGATCTTGGTTGAACCATCAAGTTGTATTGAAGACATTTTAATTAATGAAATGATTAAATTCTTCTTTGTAAAAAAAGTAAAATAATGATTATCTAATCGATGAAGTGAAATATAACCGAAAAGCAAATCGGTTGCAACCAAAAAAGCAATATAGATCTCTCTAAAAAAAAAAAGCATTATAGTATCTGATCTTAAATTTGGTGAAGTGTAGTAGTGAAGAACAAGTGTGGTGTTCATGCTAGGAAACCCTAACATAGCATGTAGTCATGTTTCTCCCACAATATTTTTTTATTTCATTAAAATATCATTTTTAAAAATATTATTGAAAAATGAAATAGATTTGTTCCTAAATGTGGTTGTCAAGGGTCGACACTCAAAATACTAAATAATTTTTTTTAAGGATAAATAATAGATTTTATTTTAAAGAGTAAATAATAGATATTTAGCGAGTCAACTTTTATTTAGATAATTCATTTTGACTTCTTAAAAAAAAAAAAACTTTTACTGAAATGTACAAATAGAGAAAAAATAATACAATTTTTCTACTATTGGAAGTGCATTCTCAAACAAATTATATCGTAGGTGAAGAAAATTGTCCCGTTCTTATTTGTTTTTTTCACGGGAAATGTGTATGTGCGCGACAACATTTTCACATCAACCCCACGAGTTATGTGGCATTGAAAATATCCATTATTCTGTATTTAGTACATGTAGTGGCCTACCAAGTGGGGGTGTTCGAAATTTGGACTCCATTTCAATTCCTGCATTTACTATACCAACCGAGCAAATCTCACGTAGAATTGATTACATGGTGCCGGGCCCCATGATCTATCTCACAGTGCCGTTTACCTTGTGTGTTGATATGTCGCGTCAAGGAAATCAATTTTCCGGCATTAAAAACACAATGACTGAGAAGTGCTAAAGTTCTAAAACTAATTGAATCATACAAATTAAAGCATAACAAATTAAAGGAACAAAACAAAGCTAGAGAATAACATCACCAACACCATTGCACCTCATTCTCACACAAAAATCATGACAACGGGTTACAATTTGTAGAACAATTACCCACCTACGTTGCAAGAACTTGACAACAATTACCTTAGATGTTATGTGTAATGATTCGTTTAATTTCGTGCGTGCTGCTTTTTTTTACCGTATAACATTGCTGCTATCTGATACACTTAAAAGAGAGACTATTAAATTTAATTGACAAAAAAAAATTATTGTAAGGGACAATTTTTATTAATTAAAGTGGCACTATTGACCATTTTACAATCGTCGCGTTGAAATTGAACCAATACCTTAAAATTATAGGGCTAGGCTATGTTAAATAAATAATTTAAAGAGTTGGAGGCTGGACATCTCCCCCTTTAACCAGCCCCTTCCTCTCCGGCCACTTCGAAGTGCTGTATGCATCCATTAATCCAACACTTTTCCAATGACCACACGGATAATTGTTCAAACAACCTCCATCTACGTTTATTTTCCATGTGCAATTTTTGCACTTGTCATTACTTTCATCGTAAATGTCAAGATAATGAAAGTAGGGGCTTAAAGGCCATACAAAACTGCAGTAGAATAAAGTATTTTTAGTAATTGGAAATATTATTGGCCTGAATGAAAAGCTGTAGCTTTCTCCAAATCTTAGTGTGTGATTTCCAAGATCATCATCTCTGGATCGGCAATGAACGATGATACTTTGTGGATTTGGAAGTTCCACTACTTTATTGATAATAGTAACTGTTACCGGAGGATCTATAGTAGCTCTAACCTCAATTATAAGTAGTATAATTAAGAGTATTGAAAATTTGAAGATAATTGAATTTGATGCTGCCATTGTCGTAGGTGCAATGGTTGCAAAACTTACATCAATCTTAATTTATACTACTATGATTTGCAAATTCAAAGACCTACTTTAAAAGCGTGTAAAATAGCCTTGTTGACCTGTTAATTAGTCTTTTATGAAATTATTAATGGGAATTGATTTCAGCCAATATGGAGCTCATTAAGGGGGCATGAAAGATGGATTTGTTCAATGACTTTTCTCATTTTGGTTAGCAAGAATGAATTGTACTCTCTCCGTCTCAGATTAAATAAGTCATTTGTTCATTTCACACATATTAAAAAAATGTATAAATGTAGGAGAGCGAAAAATGGTTTTAAATGTTTTTGTTAAGTATTGCTGCATTCTCCACCATAAAAAATGCAAAGTAGATATTTATTATTTAAAAATATATTTATTACATTTTTAATCGTAGTTGAAAAATTAGACATTTCCATCAAGTTTTTTTAAGATCAAACCATCACATTTACCTTTAAAATGGCATTCAACTCACAATTTGAATGAATAAAACTTAAAAATGCATTCAATTCACAATTAAACATCATTTAAATCTGAAACATACGTTTTCACAATTAAAATGACATTCAATTGTCATGTAGTAATTTTATTTTATCATGATTGCATAATTAAACTATTCACATTTAACAAATTTCAAGTTAAAGAGATGGCGGGCAGGCCGGCCCCGTCCTTGCCTCATCCCTTTTTTCAATGAGTTAAGTAGGGCAAACCAACTAAAAGCAATGAGTTCAAAACTGCAGGGCTAAACGAGCCAGTCCGATATATTGGTTCCGTTTTGCCACCCCTACTTTCTCTAGTCTCTATTATAAGAGAAATTTCATTTTTTTTAAGCTCATTCAATAAATTACGTATCTAGTTCACAATACTCCCTTTGTCTCATAATATGTGTCTTATTTGAGTTTTATACGGTTAATAAGGAAATGATTAATAGTGTTGGTTTTAATGATAAAATGTGTATCATTTACTCTAAGACATTCTTATTAGTTATAGTTAGTGGAATAGTTTTTTTAAAGAGATAAAAATGAATTATATTGCTACTAGCTAGCTAACTTCCCAGCACAAGATGATGTACCTGAGAAAAGAGCAAAAAGATTAAACAATGTTTTAATAGTACGAAACAACAGTTAGCCAATACCCACAAATAAAAAAGGATTTTGGCACCAATTATGAAACTTATAATGAAAAATAACAAATTTAACTTTGAACTACCAAAAGGAAATAAACTTAATATTCTCCAAAAGCTGAATGAGAGAATTTTCTTTGCCTCGGAATAGCCTATCATTTCTTTCCTTCCAAGTCACCCAATAGATGATTGAATTATAATAAATAAGGGTATGTTAGTGGAAAAAAATAATAAATGTTGTATTGATATTATAAATTGGACAAATAAATTGAGACAAAGAAAATTAGGAAAAATGACACCTAATTTAAGACAGAATGAGTATAAACTAAATACATCATTTATTAAATAAATTTAAAAAGTGAACTCTCTCTTATAACAATACAGACAGTAGTAGTATGTTGTTTGCCTGAGTCAGTGATGTCTCCTTGTACTCTCTTTGATTAGGGTGCTGAACCATCCTTTTGCCTTTTGATATATTTTTTTTAGCCTTAGATGGCAATACATCCCTTGATACCCACACAAAAATCTAACACGTAGCCACGTGGACCCTACAAAAACCAGCTTTCTCTTTCATCTCCTCTTCTCTCTTCCATAGTGCATGAGGTGTACAAGGGCGTGTGAGAATAAAAGGTGTCAATGTAACATTTTCCTTTTTTTATTGGTCACATGGTTCTTTTCGGTTGTGGATCAGTGCTGAGCTCCGACATTTTATTTATTGTATAGATTTTGGCTGATGCTATGGAGAAAATTTATCGTAGAGTTAGTATTTGCCGTTATTTTTGTGATTGTTTAACTTTGGCGTTTGTTGTGACAAATATATAATATGGACACAACTCCCATCCAAAATTTAAACATTGAGTTATTTGACCCTCTCTTACCATTTTCGCAAGACTCTACCTCAATTGAGTTATGAATGAAATATCACCGAAATACTTGGTAAAAATAATTGTTAAGTAATAACAAATTATTTTTGGAGAGGGTTAAGTAATATATATATATATATATATATATATATATATGGTCATGCTAACTTGTGGCCTAAGAGCACAAATTAAACAACTTAAGTTATAGGATCCAACCTACGTCTACCGTGTATGTATTCTTTTTCGCTGAAGGCGCGGTACTATGGGAGGGGTGGGTCTCTAGGCATGATGGCACAGATAGAGGGAATGGGAGAATGGACTGAGGTTAGGTTAAGACATCGGAAAGTAATCCGATTGGATAGTCAAGGATATGACAAAATTATGGGTTTTAGTTGGCATGGAGGTTACAGGTACAAGAGAGGTTCTGAGTTTTGACATCAGCGACAGTTTGATAGGTATGGGAGTTCTAATCGCGGTTATGGGGAAAGGTCTGACAATCATGGTGGGCGATTTGGTGCAACTAAAGCACGACTTTAGGTTTATCGCACTAGGGTTTCCATTTCCCATGGGGGATCTTGCATTCGAAGAAGGCTTACTAGCATTGTAGATTTTGATTTGCGACAATGCATTTCTAAAAATAACAATCAGGTTCATTGCAATGTTTGATCAGGCATGGAGATACATGGTTTGGTACCAATTCATGAGAGTGTTGGAGGAATGAGGCTGAGAAAGAGCATAGCAGGAAGAAGGAGTTATAGATGGTGAAGGAGGATCCAGCTTGGAGTGAAAAGGAAAGGGAGAGGAGAGAGAGGTTTCAGCTGCGGGGGTACCGATCAGGGTGCAAAAGGAGTGGGAGGAGATTCCATAAACGAAATTGAAAGGTAGGGAGGTGATGTATGCATGTTTAGTGGCAGGGGAAGGTTAAGAAGGTAGTGGTGAGAGAAGAGGGGAAGTAAGAGGTGGCACCAGTGAATAGATGTTTTGTGTCGTTGTTTGAAGACATTAAATGGGCTTGCAACTATCTCAGCTAGGAACCAGAATGATGTCATTACTCCGGTTTTTCAACAAACTATTTCAAATGCGGGTTCAGTGATTTTATGGTGGTTCTAATGGGAGGCGACAAATTTTTTATGTACATTATGGATAAGGCGGAGGTGATGTTTGTTTTCACCGAAGCGGTTGATTTTTTCGTAATTTTATGTATGATATGGTGGAAAAATTGGATGGTGTTACATGTTATGCCTCAGGAGGTTGTTGATGATGCATGTGAAGTAGGAAAATCTATTGGGTTGAAGGTCAATGGAGTCATTGCCAATATGTTTAGTGTGATGTCAAGGGAGAAGGTGATGGAAATAAGAAGGGTAGAGTATATGACCCCGACTTGATTTATTAAATAAAAGAATATATTTAATTAAATGGATGTTACACATGCTCAACATTTCACAATTTCACAAAACAAACAAAAAATCATAAGTCTAGCAACAAAATAGTTTATCAAATTCAATGAAACAATTTTAGTTCTCATCATCCAGACAAATAAGTCACAAATTCCAAGAACTTTAACTCCAAAATACATAATCAAACGACAAAACCTCAACCCTAGTGTTACAGATCAGAGCACGTAATTCGACTACCTAATATTTCACTAATAAAATATAACGAAAGGAACTTCCATCGCCACCTTCTAATCACCCCACAACTAGAGCTCATCAACCTGAGTATTTGTATCCAATGAGTACAGAGACCACAAACAGACAATAACAACAAAGAGGGTCTTGCTAATGCAAGTATACATTGTCTCAAGTTATATTATAAAAAGATCAATCCCATAGGTATTGGGATGTTATAGCTTTAGGTAGATTTTCCGTGGTGAATTTGTTTACGTAAAAATAAAGGAAATCATTTGATGTCACAACATTGAAAATAAAGTTTTAAAAGCAATAACAATTTAGGAAAGTAGGTAAACATACTTAGAACTTAGAAGATTTCAAGAATAAAAGTGTCGTTTTAGACAATGAATCTATTATGATATTGTTTTGCAATGATATAAAGAGATATACGGCTTTATACAACTCTCTCTCTCTCTCTCACACACACACACGCGCGCGCACACACACACATACGATGTCTAAGGTTTAGAGCTTGTAGAGAGACTTTGGTGTATAGTGTCCATCCTTCGGTTTTGTGCTTGTTGTTTGTTTCAGTTCGATGCCTGATTTTCCATAGGTCAGTGCACATGTGTATCATTGCTTTTTCGTGTTCTTGTGACATGTCGTACATGTTTTTGCTCCGTGTTCCTTTTTAACGACCCTCATCACTCTCTCATGGTGTCAACAACATAAACAATGGAGAAGAGGAAAAGCACATCCCTCTTAACAGTGTTCTGGTTGATTGTCCTCCACCTCATCCACCGCCTCTTATGGTTGCAATCTCAATTTCAAAATGGTGCCCACCTCACACACACATACTAGTCTTAAATAATGTATTATATATAATATATGTTGGAAGGTTATCATGTTTAGTTACTCGGCCTAGCGGTAAACACTCCATTTCCCTCAACACCATCTGCTCTTATTTTTTACATTTTTTTTTAAAATCATTAATAAAAAATGGTTGTTGGGAGTCCAACCAATGACAGTGACAGGTTGCTAAAATAGACACTTCTAAACCGTTTTGCTATTGTAACTTTATTAATATACTCCCTCCATCTCTATATCTAAGTCTCCATTTGACTTTATTTTTGTCCCTAAATGTAAATCCTCTTTCAAATTACTAGATGCATTTATTATTTTTTTCTTAAACATACCCTTAATTAATATTACTAACCTATCTTGAAATATGAAAAGTCAAATTTAATACACATACAAACAAAGGACAATTTGGTAATATTAACGCATAAAACATACATATTAATTACACTGACAACATTTCTTAAGAAATGTGAAAAGGGCAATGGGTGCCTACATTAAGGGATGGAAGGAGTATATACTTTCTTCAAAGTTTTGCCACACTGGTATGGAAAGTCTGGGTCCGCCCCTGGATAGAATGTCTCAATTCATGATATTTTCATTGTACTATCTTGATTTTATATTTAAATGCAGCTTAATTTTTCGCTGAAAAAATAAAAAATAAATTGACTGGATTCAACCAATTTTTTTGTCAAGTAATCAGGTAATTAGAATTTACTTTGTATTCGGGGTTTGAACCCCGACCTCCACATATAACAATGCATTTGGTTATCAACAGACTACATATTAACATAGTTGGTTATGAAGAAACGAAGATATGCGTTAAAATTTGGTATCTATAATTTATTGAAATCCATCACTATGGACATTAAAAAGATACATAACAGGGAGATTAGTCACTTAAGTCCCTGAATAGGAAAGAAGTCGTCACTTTAGTCCCTGAATGAAGATAAATTGCAAAATAGTCCATGAATGTAGACTATGTTAGTCAATTTAGTCCTTAAATGCAGACTTTGTTAGTAAATTTAGTCCATGAATATAGACTCCGTTAGTCACTTTAGCCCCTGAAATTGACCAATAGAGTCTACATTCAGGGACAGTTTTGCAATTTCTCAGTATTCAAGGACTAAAGTGACTATTCTTTTCCCATTCAGGGACTAAAGTGACTAATTCCCTTATATAATAACCTTGACCAAAAAAAAAGAAAGATAAATAATAGTAATTAACCAAAAATTTTACCCTATTGTTTTGTAGAGTAAAACTTGCGAGTCCTAAAATGTAGAATCAAAGCTAAAAAGGTTCCAAAGCAACAAAAGGAACCCCAAATAATAAAAGTTTTACCGTAACATTCCATGCCCATACAACTCCCTTGTCCATATTCTTCCTTATGGTAAAGAAGTGCAGCTGAGTAACCAAATAAAAAGGATCCCATTGGAATATTTGCCACAACTATATTATGGTTTACAGAGAAATTCTTTGTGCCAAATAGTTCAGTTGTTGTGGAAACAGCAGAAGAAGTGATTACTCCAGTAGAGACTCCAATCACAGCTGTGCTTATGTATAGGGCAAGGTTAGTTTTGTTGAGAAGTAAGAAGAATGCACATGCTGTTGGTGCCATCACTGCCATCATAATGGCAGGTCTTGAAATTGTACGTTTTCCCCTGAAATTAAAATACTGGTTATAGTACTAAGAATGACCTATAATTTTTTTTGTTAATTTGTTTGATTTCATCAATGTAGACCAACCAATATCTCCATTGTTATTATTTGCATAAATGCAATGGTTTTGGTTGGCAATACAGTGTGTTTTGATGTTTCGTCCACCACAACACGACTATAATTAATGTTGCATCAAACACATTTGCCTGCAATTCTCTAAACTATAAAAAATTAAGCGACACGGACTTTTTGTGTTAAAGCATTTTTACGTTGCGAAAATTAGTAGTGCAAAAGCATCATTATGAATTACTGACATCTCCGACTATATATGTTAGCAATCCAACAATGGATATATGTTAAGATTACAGGACCAAGGCATTTAAATTAAGAGATATTCTAGGATTTAACATTTAAGATTAGAGTTATTCTGTGATGAAGAAGTAATATCATATTGTAATTGATTAGAGAAAGTCAAACAATAACAGTAGGAAGCATCCTTAAAAAAAACAGTAGGAAGCAATTATTAGGACAACAAATATGTTTCTATATGTATTACCAATTGGGCCACCTGCTATCAGGTTTCCGCTATCGGACCACCAATTATTTATGTACACGAACCAAACCCGATAGTGCTGGTTGTGAGGGGGAGTGTTAAGAGTCCCACATCGGATAGGTGAAGGCCTGAAAATGTGTCTATAAGTAGGGGCAATCCTCACCTCACAATCCGGTTTTGTGAGGTTGTATTAGGCCCAACCACGATTTTTAAGAATATAACTAGACTTTCACGGAAAAACATAGAAAGTGTTTGACATGGCCACATTACCTGTTGAAATAGTCTATAAGAGATGGAATGAGACGGCCAAAGAATCCTAAAGAAGATGACAAAGACACCAAAAATGAAGTAGCAAGGCAACCTCTGGATTCAGCTATTTGTCCCAAATTGTTAAGATATACTAAACCAATTGTTGCACCAAAAAAATACACAAAGAAATATAACCAGAAATTTATTCTTCTTAACATTAACTTCACTCCAATTTCTTCCATAACACCAACCACTTGAAATTCACAACTGTCTTCACCATCTTCTACCTCATTATCTGTCCTTCGTTCATGATTTGTATTCTCCTCCATGGTAAAATGGTAGACACCTAACCTTTCTCTCTTTTTGTGCCATGACTCAAATAGTTCATTGATCTTCATAGAAATTGGAAGCAATAGAGGTAAAAGAATGGATACTATAATGCCAATAAGGACACCAAGGGATGATTTTTTATTAGTGAAAAATTTTAAGCTACTAATCACAGCATATATTCCAGTGGCTATTGTAATAACAAACATCAAAGCAAAACCAACCCTAGAATGTCTAGGATTTTTCACTTCAATTTCTCTTACTAAAGGAGCTACTATTAAGCCTACTACAACAGGTACAAGAGAGTTCAACAAAAGAAAACTTTTTGCCTTATTGTGTGGAGAAACAAAATCAACAATATTGGTATAGAATTTTGCACTTAATCCTTGATAACTAGTTGATAATCCAACCGCAACTTGGCAATGAGATAGAAAGTTTCTTATAGCAATCACATAACAGACAGTGTTAATCCAACAAATGCTGTTTCCAGCAAGAAAAGTTAGTAAGAACACATGCCAATAAGAAAGGGAAGAAACTTGGTTGGTTATGAATATAAATTGTACACCATAACCGATTAGTCCGAGAAAGGAACCGATTATGAGGACAAGCCATAGGGGAAGGTAAATAGCAGCAAGGCCAGAAAACCAACCAAAAAGCTTGCCAGCATCAGATGCAAATGCAAGGTTATTGAGTTGAACTTGAGAAATGGAAAGAATCTGTCTTAGTTGGGAAGAGTAACTGGGGAAATCTGTGTTTGTTCCACTTATGGCTTGGAGCCAAATTATGGCAACTAGGCTGAGCCATTGAAGAGTAGAAGAAGGCATTGTGAAGTAGAGGCTTGATAAAACTAATGGAGTTTATATAGTATGCGGTGTGTGTTTGTGAGACTGAGGAATTAAATGTTGGAAGAAAAAATGATGGGCCAGATAACTAATTAATGTGTGCAACAAAAAGAAATTAATATGGTGACACATAAATTGGAACAACGTGACAGTAACTGTGTGCATGTAAAATGTTGCTTGTATTATGGTTACTATCCATGACATGCTTGAAAATATTATGTGGTTGAGGAACACAGCACCTATGTTTTCAGATTTAAGTGTGAAGTAAGAAAACTATAAACAGTTTTATTTGGGGTCGACGCAATGATAAGTGTCAAAAAGGAGTTAAATAGACTATATATTTTAGGCACTTTGATTACTTGGTTTGTAAGTTATCCTGCGAAAAGCTCACAAATACTGAAGAATCATTCAATTATGCTTTTCACATCTAATGTCAACTCTTTGTAGGAAAATGCATGCCTGGACACTTTAGAAGCAAGAAATCATGAAGAAATGCAAAGGTCAACTCGCCACGGCGAGCTCAAAGGCGAGTTGAGGCAGAAAGTTGAAGTTACTCGCCTCCAACTTGCAATGGCAAGTAGCAAAAGCAAGCAAAGGCAGGAAGGCATAGTTACTCGCCTCCCATGCGCCATGGCTAGTACAGGGCGAGCACAACTCGCCATGGCAAGCCTATTTACTCGCGAAGCGAGTTAAGGCGGCCTAACCCCTCAGAGTTGACGTGGCAGAAACCCACTGGGGAAGAAAGCTCAACTCGCCGTGGCGAGCACACCTACTCGCGAGGTGAGTTGAGTCAGAGAAAAAAGTATAAAAGGCCTTTCATTCACATCAGGAGGCATTATCAGATCCGATCAGATCATATAAGATACCATATTATTAGAGGCCACTTGAAGAGAGAAAGAGGGGAAAGACCAGAGAGACTCTAAAGAGCAAGGAGCACAAGGATTGAAGGAAAACATAAGATCATTGAGACATCATGGCTTGGTTCCATTCCATCTCTTCTTTTCTCCTTGTAAGGTTACCATTACAATGAGTAACTAAACTCTTTTTATTGGGATTAAATGTAGTTAACTCTATTAGTATGTATTCCCTTTGATTGGGATGTTGTGTGATTCTAATTTATCTTATGATATTGATATTATTTTTGCTTTCTATGTTTTAGAGAAATGGCGCCGCTGCCGGGGACTGGCGTTTAGATATTTGAAGTATCGCGACAATTTGTATTGTTTTGAGCATCTGTATATAGTCGGTATATATTTTTCTTACTGTATAGTTTTTCTGCACTAACCCCTCTTTGATATTCAAAGAAAAGTTTCTTGTTAGTTGTTTCCGTTTCAGGATCGTCGCACAAAAGAAATCATAGCTGATCGTGGTTACATCAACTTCTATACTCCACCCGAGTATGAACCATATCAACAATACCCTTCTGAAGATGAATGAGTATCAAACATGGAAAACATGTTGAATATGTTCATGCAACAATCCATGATAAACATGCAGGACACCACCCAAAGATTAAAGAATCTATCACTTCAGGCGGAGCTCATGCAGGCACAATTAGGTTTTATACAAATAGTCATGGATATGCAAGCCAACAATCCATCCACACACAGAGAACAAGAAGATAATTCAATTACGTATGAGAAAGTCGGAGAGATTGTTGAAGAAGGTGTTGATGAAACTGAGGAAGATACAACATTAGAAGGATGTGGTGAACTTGAAATTGTAAAAGAAATAGCAACACCACACAAAGAAGAATTTCCTCAAGAACAGTCAGATACTGAAGAGACCGAAACTGTTGAACATGAAGAAGTGATGAAGGTGATAGAGAAAAAGGAACGGATACTAAGCAAGGAAGAATTAATGGAAGAAAAGGGGAAGAAAGTGAGCAAGGTAGAAATTGAACAAGTAATAGACGAGATATGTGTCTTGTTCAACAAACGAAGATTAGGGAGGATATGGACTCCACATCAACTATACTTCAAATTCATGGAATTCCTCCCGAAGCGCAGGATTACCAAAGATGATGTGTTGTCCATTTCATTTCGTCCATCCTAACGAAAAAGGCGTCGAGCTAACGACGTTAAACAAGCGCTTGTTGGGAGGCAACCCAACCCGGTTTAAGTTTTTCATGCTTTGTTTTTGCATAGTAGAGATAGAGATTACACTGCACCCACAAAAAGCAAAGCAGAAGTCATATTTCATTTTCTAAAACTGTCATAACTCACCAAGCGAGCACATACTCGCCATGGCGAGTGTTACAGGTCTGAGTTGACCACAAACTGCTCGCAATGGCGAGCACATGCTCGCGAGGCGAGTTGCATTAGGTCAACCTCATTTTGATTTCTAGGCAGTCCAAACTTCTTTTGCATTGTTTGATTAAAGGGTAAGTCATTGATAACCCTTTTTGCACTGTGGTATGCCACAAGCTCCCGCTAACTTATGGTTTTCCCAAAGCAAACCCATATCAGGTGCATGGTTATGACACACATTGATTGAATTGTGCAAAGCCAAGGTACAATTTTCTTTCTTTTCTAGGTGAATACTCGAATTTGAGGTATGTACTTTTCATAAATCTTATTTCATACAGTTCTCCGCAGTAACATGTTTGTTTGTGAACCACTTAGATCCAGCCTAAATGTGAGGATACCTCATTATGCTTAACCTATATGCAGGAGACCGACATTCATTGCTTAACTCGGTCGTTTTATGTTAAATCCAATATTTGTTTTGAAATTTATGAAAGCATAAAAATGATCAAGGCAATTTTTGAAACTGAGTAAAAACTACTTGACCACAAATAGCCTACCTTGTGAGCGAGCGAGTATATGTTCACCCATCTGAGCCAAATGAATCGGAGTCCTCAATGATGAACTGTCAAACTCATAAGCACATTGCTTGATCAAATTGCCCAAGTTTTCAAAATCCAGTTCATTGTTGAAACACTACAGGACTCCGATATGTTTTTAATTGTTGAACCCTACACCTTCATGTTATTTGTCCCTTGCCTCAGGATAGGGGGACATTCAATAGGGTTATGTTTGGATTCAAGTTGGGGAGAAAATGGAGGTTAAATTAGATGTCAAGTGAATTGGTAAATTTTAATTTTTGATCAAGACAACTGTGTTATGTAAATACAAAAAGAAAAAGAAAATCAAAATGTGAAATTGAAAAAGAAAAAGAAAAGAGAAAAATAGAAAAAGAAAGAAAAATTCAAAAACAGAATAAGTTGTCGAGATTAGAGTATGTATTTTTTATCACCAAATGGTTTGCTTAGAATCTAAGGGGAATGTTGTGAATTTATCTTTTGAATGTATATAGAAAGAATGTTTCCCTATGCTTGGCCATTTGAATTCAATTTCCCACATAAGACAATTATTTTGTAGTCAAGCCACATTACAACCCTAACAAGACCTTAGTGATCTATGCTTTCATGTTTTTCAAAACAGTATGTTGGGTGGACAATAACTGATCAGGATGTTAGCATGAGTGTCGGATGTGTGTTCATGTCCCACATTTCATGATTTATATTACTTATCTACTTACAAAGAAGTATGTTAGGTGTGGTTCACTGATAACCGTGTTATTGGCTTGAACTGTATGACATAAATTTTGTGTTTAGGACGTGTTTCACACTCATAGTTTATTCCTAGATTAATGAGACACTTCAGACTTGCCTGCACAGTTCATATTTGAATCATGCCATCTGAAAACTTTTCAAACCTTTGATTTTATGCTTTGTACTTAAACTTTTGTCAAATGGTTGTGTATATCTCCGTTTTGAAATCGTTTTCTTGAGGAAAAGCAAACATTTAAAGTTGAGGAGAGTTTTGTAAGTGTCAAAAAGGAGTTAAATAGACTATATATTTTAGGCACTTTGATTACTTGGTTTGCAAGTTATCCTGCGAAAAGCTCACAAATACTGAAGAATCATTCAATTATGCTTTTCACATCTAAT
>Ga0228710_1002090_pt1 | contig 31078 bp, 9 predicted proteins | sample MedpolnodulmetaG_FD_177995 | JGI IMG/M metagenome (GOLD analysis project Ga0228710, IMG submission 177995) | Root nodule microbial communities from Medicago polymorpha collected in Santa Monica, California, United States - pink nodules | ecosystem: Host-associated > Plants > Roots > Nodule...
GTGAGAGGTTGAGAAAGAGATCGATGGCGGTGACGGCAACGGTGGCCAGTGGTGGCGGGGTGAGTGAGAGGCACAGAGAGAGAAGAAAGGGAGATTGGGTGAGTTAGACTGTTACAAGGCAGCATGAGAGAGAAAGAAGAAAGGGAGATCTAAGAGAGAGAAAAGGGTGAAAAAGAATAAGTTGTGTGAAATTACCAAAATAGCCGTGCCACATGGGGGGTGTGCCTTGGGGTGTACATGGAAGTGTGTCTATGTATCTTTTTCCTTACTTAATACTGATTCATGTATTACTATGTCTTTTATCATTAATGTGAATGTAATTTTTTTTTTTTTTAGTATGACTAAAAATAGGCACCGCCGGATACATAATCAATAATCTTAACCACAACAGCAAAATTTTGCCACCGTAGATTTCACAATAGATTGTATTATTTTAATATTAGGGTTTGTTTATTTGTATATGGGTTCCCGCGTTGAGGTTTTTTGAATTCTCGGTATTTTTTAGGGTTGTATATTGAGATTTGTGGCTATGTTTGGATTGGCACATGTGAAGGTGAGAAAAACACAAGAAGGGGGGGTTGAATTGTGTTTGCTTTTTCTTCGTTTTCTCCTACTGAAGTCACTGTTCAGAAGCAGATAGATTTCAGCTTCTGAATAATCAGAATCTAAATGCAGCGGATAAAAACAGAGAGAGAGAAGAAGAAAGACACAAAACAATTATACAGGTTCCTTCCACAAACCGAAAGTAGTCATGTCCCCCTTGCACTTCGAATGAGAGTTCACTAAAAATGTAATATCAAATTACAACTGCTCAATGCTACAACTAGCACGAGACTTCAAATTACTCAAGCACACAAGCAAGAGATTTCCTATGCTCAAGCACACAAGCAAGAGACTTCCAATGCTCAAGCACAACTGCAAGAGACTTCTAATGCTCAAGCACACAAGCAAGAGACTTTCAATCAAACAGAATTACAAAGAAATTTATTTGAGTTTGAACATTTGATATACAATCAGTGTTGTTCACAATACAAATCAGATACAGACTCTTAAGACTATAGAATTTCTAAAATATGGACTTTGATAAGAAACTCTAAGTGACTTTGAATGCAAAACAATAACAGAGTATGAACTTTGAATTGTTGTAAGAGTCTAGCTTTCATGTGTGTCTGTATTCGTGTGTATTCTTGTATTGTTATTCAACTAGTAAGTCTTCACTCCTTTATATAGAGGGGTGAAAGATACATTGGAGAATTGCCAACACACAAAAAAGAGTCGTTTGAAGCTTGTTGATAATCACCAATGATCTTTTGCCTGATATGGTTATTGTCCTATGCAGGATCAATTTCAAATGCATTCCTTGTATGAAGGAACATTTCTGCAAGCAGAGCTGTTATTCTTGTCTTGTTGCAGAGACACGAACAGAGTAGTGGAGGAAGTGGTTGTACAGTTCGTACAATTGTCCTTTGTTAACGCTCTTGATAGAACAAGCATCCAATGCTTTCAAATTCCTTCACAAGGGCCGTTGTTACACTCTTTCAGTCTTTTGCAGTTCTTAGGCGTGATAAAATCATTTGAACAACCTTTGAAGTTTTAAGTCTTTCTTTCATCTCCTGATGAACTTCAGCTTCTGGTGACCTTGCTTCTGATGAGGTGATTCTGATGAACTTGCTTCTGATGACGTCATCACTTCAGGAGCACTTATACTTTAGATGCATTTTTCTTCAGATGCTTCAAGCTTCCTTTTTGTTGATTCCTTTACTCTATTTTGTTCTTCCAGAACCTTATAAAGATATCAAATTTTTCCTATGGTCATGTACACTTGAACAAATATTAGCATATCCAATTGACAATTTTTAATACCTGGTTATCATCAAAACTCAAAGGGTAACGTATGTTAAATATTTTTCGTTTCAACAATCTCCCCCACCCTAAGGGTAATGTTTGTTAAACGTATTTTGTTCCAACAATCTCCCCTTTTTTGATGATGACAAACATTACTATTTAAAAATGTTCAATTGTTAATCTAATTAACAAGTTGACTATATGGGTTTGAGGTTTGTAAGCTCCCCCTGAGTCCAATAGTACTTTAAGGTGAGGTTTGTAAGCCCCCCTTGAGTTCTATCCATGTTAATTAAATTTATCATTAAAGGCGCAATAAAACTCAGAATAATCTCACATTAAAAGATTAAGAGATAAGAAGATGGTCCTATTAATTTAAATTGTTTATAATTAAATTAATGGGGCTCAACGCTTATAAATTAATGGGAGGGATGCTTAGAAATTTCTTGTTCGTGTTGTTAGGATGTGGGAGGTTCCAATGTTTTTGAATCCAGATCAAATAAGCTCTGTAGAGTTGGTTTTGGTGGATGAATGTGTAAGTTTTTCAAGTTTTCAAATAGATGGGGTTTATTATTTCTTTTACAATGTATCTGTGGTTGTATTTTAAACATGGCGATGTAAAATTGTTTTGGAACTACTGTTGTGTAGGGGGACAAGATTCATGCTAGCATACGAAAATAGCTGTTGTACATGTTTCATAAAAAAAATATTGAAGGCTAGGGGACGTGTACAAGTTATCGAATTTTACGGTGATACCTAATTTTGGATCTTATTGAACTACTAATAATAAATATAAGTTGATGTTCCAAATGAAGACAAAGGTTTCAGCTCATGCAAGCAGTTTGATTCCTGTTCATGGTTTCAGTTTCACCAAAATTATTGAGATAACCAGCACACCAAGGACCATGATGGTTTAGTTGGTTGGTTTATTTTTCATTGTTTCTTTCCTAATTCACTATGAATCTCACTCTATGTCTGTATTGATAAAAACTCGGTGTTTTTTTTAGATGTGATTGGTGTGTTGAGTGGCATGTCTGCTAAGAGGGAGTATGTCAGGGATGGGAAGGTTACTAAGATTATTGTTATAGAGTTAACTGATCACAGGTTTGTTTATTTTGAAGCTTATTGTATATAGTTTAAAAGCACCGTTGATGGGTGTTTATATTTGTAGAATTTGTCTAATGATTTATGTATAATGTGACACTGGTAAATGTGAGTGTGCACTATTTGGAGAGTATGTTGAAGAGATGAAAAAGCTTATTGGTAAAACTGTTGATAGAGGACCAGTTGTTGTTGTTCAGTTTGCTAAGGTCGAGATATTTAGGGGTTAGTTAAATTTTCAAATTGGTTTTTTTTATATTTCAATCTTATTATATAGGTTGGGGTAAGATAAAATAAAATTAGTCCTAATTATTTCTTTGTTGTTGATAGACAAAGCATCCCTGCAGAACGTCATGAGTACTACTAAATTTTTGTGAACCATGATGTTCTCGAGGCAGCTAAGATTAAAGAGGCGTGAGTTTTGTTGTGTGATTTTTTATTATGTAATAGATAACCTGGTAATTTTGTTTTTTTTTTGTTAAGTTTTTATTTTTATATTGTTGTAGACTCGCTGTTAGTGGATTTGAATCCAACATCACAGTTCCAGTGATAGAGCAAGTTGGTAGGGCATCTGTTGAGGACGATTTCCTTCGTCTGAATCCTAAAAGAACTATTGGTGAATTGGTTGATATGGATGAAGATGGGACATTTATTGTGTTTGCTACAATTATTGGTGTTGTGATTGGGAAAGATTGGTGGTACCCTGCTTGTAAATTCCACAAGAGTGTTGCACCTGATTCGGAGCTTATTATTGTAAGGGATGTGATAAACATGTTTTTAGCATGGTTCCAAGGTATAACAGGGAAAATTATAAAATAAATAATCTGTCATTTTTTAAGGTTTTTGAAAATAGGTTTGGTGACCGTTTATTGATAAATTCTTTGCAGGTTCAAGGTTAAGGTTGATGTTGGGGATGGTCACAATACTACAATTTTTGTTTTGTTTGACAGTGATGTTCTATACCTGCTTGGAACTCAATGTGTCACCTTGGTTGTTGAGGCAAAGGTAAATTATTTGGACTTTTTTATAATGATTTCATGATTTCAAAGTTTTTATTTATAAGGGTTTTTTGTTGTAGGTTGAGAACGGTGGTTTATATCCAACATAATTTTACAATTTGAAAGATAGGAAACTTCTTTTTAAGATTGAAAGGTCTAAATTTGGGAATATTGCATTTGATGGTACCTTTAGGGTTAAAAGGCACTACAAGAATACTTTGTAATTCCGAGTACAAGGATCCTCGGATATGCTAGTTACTTTGTGTCAGTCCGCGCAAATGCACAGTCTGCTGTGCAGTTGTCAAATCAATATTCCGAGGACATTTGCTCCTCGAAAACTTTATTTCCTCAGAAATTTCCTCGGAACCTGGATTGCAACCAATGATTTTCCGAGGACCCATTTTCCTCGGAATAAAGAGGAGAAACAGTCGTTTTCCTAGGAGTTATGTGCCTCGGAATTCCAATGATTTCTTGTAGTGAGGGTGTGCAGTGATGTAGATGTTATTGATAGGTTTGTTTGTGTTGTTGATGGTTCTAGGATTGAAGATAATGCAAAGGTAATGTTTGTGTTGATTAATGGAGTTTCGGTTTTTTTTTGTGTTCTGATGTTGTAACTATTTTATTTGTATTGTTGTAGGTTGTAGCTAATGTTGAAATTGTCCAAGAAACTGAAGTTGAAGAATTTATTGTTGATCTTATTGTCACTCTTGAGACCAATGCTACTGAGATCAAAACTCTTAATGATTTGAATGAAGCATGTACTTCTGCAAAGCGTAATCTTTCTAAAGATTTTGATGCGATTGCAAAAGAGTGACTTTTAAAGGGAAAATTGTGTTGCATGTTGAATTAGATATGGAGTTTTTACCGATAGATTTGATTAAATTTTGATCATAATGTGGAAGTGATGATGAAAAATGTGGTTAGAGTTGTAATTAATTTCTATCACATTTTTGTGTTTTTTTTGTTGAAAGGAAATATAAAACTCTGGGTGTTTATTTAGATATGAAAATAAGGTTAAATACCATGGCAATTTTTTGAAAAATTGTGAAGTTATTATTTATGGTTTGTCACATTCGTTTTGATTCTAGATGAAACTTTATACTTTGATTATAAATGTATTTTCCCATGGTTGATATTAGACTTTGATTATAAATTCATATGCATGTTTTTTCGTTTATGCTATTGAACATGGCTAAACCCTAAATGTATCATGGTAGGCATGTTTGAAGTTCTAGCAGACAATAAAAATTTGAGACAAAGTCTTACTATCCTTTTGTTGTATAATTTGAAGGGAAGTCCCTAAAAAAAATTGTTTTCAAGGTAAGGTGTATTCTTTGTATACTAACTGGTGTATATATCTATTTTAATATAGTTGATTATTTATGGATCGATTTTTTTTATAGGAAATGGTTGGAATGAATATATTATGATTATGTCTTTTGTGTTGCTAGAGTAGGGTGATCTAAAAGTGTAGCCTATCCAACTTTGAGGTTGTTTCCCTCCATAGAAAATTTTGAAAAACTTGTTTTCCCCCTTGCATGACATTATTTTGTGTTGTCCTGACTTGTTGTCTCTCTGTTATATATATTATGTATATGCATGCGATCAATATCCTTTATACCGTACAAACTTTTATAGGCTTTGATAAATATGGGTGCTTCAATTATTGATGGTGATGAGACACTTGTGAATGATAGGCTCGAATGCTCTCTAAAAAATTATTGTGTTGCCAAGTTGCCTCAAGTTAGGGGCAAATATGTTCTCAATCAGTTGTATTCTTGGCTAAATTTGATTATGTTGTGGAAGGGATTGATATGTGGTATAATGAGGTCATGTGTTTTGAAGAGTCAAGGTTTTAAATTTGTTTATTTAGTCGTATGAAAAACTTATAAAATAAAGTGGAATATTTTTTTTCTATATTGCTTTGTTTAATTTGCAATGTTTTGTTGGAGTGTTAGGTTTGGACTTAAGCTAAAGGTTGGCGAAGGAGGAGGCATCGCCATTATAGTTTTGTTTGATAATGATGTGAGGATGTTGGCTCCACAAACTTCTGACATATTAATGTCAATGGTAAGCAATACCATTCCTTGATTGAGTAGGTTAAACCTAATAATTTGTTTTAAGTTATGTTAATTAATTTCGGTTTCTTAATAGAGGGTAGGTTCATCTTTGTATCCTGAGGAATTGGATAAAATATAGGGCTCCTATATGGCTATCAAAGTTGCTAAGCACGATCCTAATGACTTCATTTATAGTAAATCTTACAAAGTATCTGGTATATTGTTGGATATTGAGTTGATATCTTTGTTCAAGGACAAATACACAAATATAAATGTATGTGTCTCCTTTATTATTTTTGCTATGGATTTGAAGTTTGGACTAGGATAAAATCTAATATTTTGAGGTATTTTTTGTATTGTTTTTTAGGAAAATGGATCCCATGATATGCGCAGAGCATCTTATATGAAAAAAATTATCCATCAGGCAACAAACTATTTTAAAACACCAAGTGTTCTTTCAAAAAGTTTTGCATATTGTTATTTGAAGATGCAATATCCAAAAGTGATGGAGACGATTAAGCTTCAAAAAATGTTTCAATATTACCAACTTTCAAAAAATGTTTCAATATTCAAATGTTACGGCCTTACGATTAAGCTTCTTGCCTTTTGGTTCAAAAGACACTTCTTGTACCTTTTGATCAATTTGTGGTACCAGTGGAATGTTTGCAGCTTTACTATCAATTTTATCATCAACATAAATTTTAAGACTACTATTAATTTACATATTGCGATCACACACAGATAGTAGTTCCTACAAAATTATTATTTCAAACAAAATAATCAATCATAATGAACTAAACTTAGCACAAAATGAACATGGCTTAAACAAAGACTTCAACAAAACTCCCAATAAAACAAACATGTTACATAGTTCAATAGAAAGTACAAGGTTGTGTAGGTTTAAATGGAAAGTGACACAAACACAACACAAATGGTTGTGTTAGATTTCAAGGTTGTGTTGGTTTACAATAGTAACCAAAAAGTTCCAATGAAATAACGACATGGATTCGAGCACTTACTATCAAGTTAGGGGTGATAGGTAACAACGAAATCAAAAGGAACGAGAATGGTGAACGAACGGACGAGGAGCGTAGAACGATGTGAGCAGGACATGAATCTAAATGAGACAATCATGATAATAAAAGTAATAGTGCATTAACATGGTTAATTTGCTTGTTACTATGTTAGGGTTTAGAAGAGACTGTCACGATTTCAACCTTTAGTATATTTGTTGTTGTATCGGCTTACATGTCATCATCAAACTTATCACTGTAAAGAGAGGAACGACGTGAAATATGAAACTGACTATTTAAGTCTCAAACTTAGTTTATTAAGGCGTATGGATCAGATGAAATTAGGTCATGGTTAGTTTATTTAGGAATGACTCACTAATACGTTTTTTACAGGTTGCAGGCTACCCATTGCCAATATAGGTTAGTCCTAATAGGTAACCTATTACTTAGGGTCAGGCTAAAAATCCTTGAAAAAAATCGGTATAGAATAATAAGAGTCAAGCTCTAAATTTTATACGGGTTAGTGGTCTAGTCTATATGGGCTAACCTATTTTAGAAACTCTAAATGAAGGTACCCAACTTAACAATATCAATCATTGCTAGTTGGGTTAGCTGGACGTAGTACCTTTTGAAGTAGATATTATAGTCATAAGAAAGGGGGTATAAATAACATTGTAAAATCTTAAGGATTTTTTCATAAAAAACATTGGATAATTTCTTAACTTAAATAAGAATTTGGTAAAAAAAACTTAAGTAAGCAATAATCCACGTCCACTATGATTAACAAATCCACAAGAAAATGAAGATTGATTGCAATATTTATTCAAAATCAAAATCATGGACATTAATTTCTACATCATTACTAGAAACCAAAAGAATCATTGACCACAACCAGTTGTTCAAGGGAAAGTTACATGTGAGTGAACAGTTCGCCGGAATCACAAAGAAAGGGTGAGACGATGAGAAATGGTGAACACTATGCCGGAATCGTGAACAGAACAAACATAATTCTAGTGAAACGTTTGGAATCGTGGACATTGTAGTCGAAATCGTGAATAGTGAGGTCAGAATCGTAAGGGCAAGAAACGGTGAGAAGATGCAGAAACGCCCGGAATCGTGAATAGTGAAGAGGGTAGGGTTTTGAGAAGAGCTTAGGTTTGTGTTTTCAAAGAAAATGGAAAATACGTTGCATTTTCAAAGAAGAGGGAAAAAAACAATTTTATCTGAAAGGCTTTTTCCCTCATGTACAATGCAGCTGATGTGAAAAATAATTTTCCAAAATAACGAAATTGCCATCGGGTTTTTTTTCCTACGGTTAATATATCAACTCAAGTGAAAACTATTTATCATGTAATTTTCCCATCAGATATTTTTTTTACTTATGCAAAAACCTTGTCGGAAAGTTCAGAATAATTTTGAAAATGCCACCGTGTCAACTTTCTCGTCTGGTATATTATTGACTGATGTGAAAACGTTTTTTTAACCCTGTTATAGAATGTAGTTTTTTCTACTAGTGGGTGTTGAATTGTGACCCTTTTTAATTTTAATCCTACACTTTAAAAATATTTCTCAAGTTGAAATTTGGAAGACCAAAGTTATAGTTGGCTTTAGAAAGTTCTCAAGGGTAAGTATAAAAGAGAATATGAAACCTAAATAATTTTGTGTGTGAAGTGTATATTGCAAGTAAAAAGTATATGGACAGAAAGCTAAAACACACATATAAAGTATTATGGTTCATCCAATGTAGGATACTTCAGTCCCCCACCTTAGGTGAGATTTTCTACTATGATGTTTGAGACAACCTTCTCAACTCATGCACCTTACAATTATGTTTCCTAGGAATGATTATAATATTCTCCGAGCTTCATCAAGCTTACAACTTTGGTTGCTAATTCACATATGACTTTACACTTTTCTTTCACTTAACTAACAGTTTACTAACTTAAAGCTAGCTAAGAATTTCAACACAAGGTTTTTGAGAGTTTATAAGAATGAGGACAAGAAGATTATCTTTGAGAAGATAAGAGAAAACTGTTACACACTAAAATTTTATAAATCTTAATAGTTGATTCATGTAATTAGTTACTTGAAGAGATTTAAACACTTTTAATAAGTTGTTTATGTATGCTTGTTAGTTATGTGTCTTCAAAGTGAGAGTTGATGTTCTTTCATAGAGTTTTGGACCTCAAGCAGTTGGTGGGACCTTTCCAATAGACTTTTGTAACGTGTCTTGGTGCTTAACAACTTTGCATTAAGTTCTGGAACAACATTCCAAGCTTCAGATTATTTCTGGGTTCTTCAGTATGAACTTTAGCATGTTTCTAGATTATCCTACGAACTTTAGAATGTTTCTTGGTTCTTCAGTATGAACTTCAGAAGGTTTTTTTAGGTTCTTTATATGAAATGTGTTCTTCGTATGAACTCCATAATGTTTTCTGGGTTCATTACCTTGCTGGCTGTCTGGGAACTAGTGCAAGAGAGAGGAAAGTGGAGTTGTCACTTCATGCTCATGCTTTAGGGCATTTTGCTGAAAGGTGAAATTGGAATGGGAAAAAAACAGTCCAAATCAATGTATTTTCTTTATATGTAGAATAGATACAAAACTATGTCGACTACATCACTATTTCTCGTCTTTATTCAAATATTATATATATAAGGGTTAATAGTGTTTCTCGTCTTTTTGGGTTTACCTCCTTGTAAAAAATAAATCTTAAAAACCCCCCTAATAGGTTATTCAAAAATGAAATTTATTTATTATTTCAGAAATTTTCATTTTTAATGGCCTATTGGAAAAAAAAATTACGGGGGGTAAACCAATTTTTTTTTCACAAAGGGGTAAAGCACTATTAACCCTATATTTAATTGAGGAGTGATATTTGTACAACTAATTTTGTACAACCTTTATGACAACCACTTTTTCTCTATTCTTATTGGACAAAAATAATAGAGAGAGAAAGAAAATGAGAGAGGATAAGAAAACGTGTGAGTATGAGAGAGATGGTTGTTTCAAAAGTTGTCAAAAAATGATTGTACAAATATCATTTCTCTATTTAATTATGCCAATATCAAGTGTGTACTAAACATAAGATATGATAAGTTGTTATTGTATCATTTTTCTACAATATCATTATCCATATCATTACCGTATCTTATTTTAATTCTATCATGCGCATAAAACAAACTCTGATAGATATTTTTTTTTAAAAAATGATCACAACTTCAAGTTAATCATACAATGTATCGTGGCGCTAAGTAATCACACTTAAATAACATATCGCACTAAATGTGACATGCGACAACTATACACACCACAAATCTCACTTTTGTGAAAATGTCACACAATATTACTCAATCACAATGTGACACATCAATTATTTTAAAATGAGAAATCCACGTGCAACATTATAGTTGAAAAATGTCATGTGGCATTTCTGCCACAATGTCACACAAGTGGGCCTCTACACACCATTGGTTGCAACCACCATTTATGAAAATCTTACATAGCAAAAACCTTTAAATTTACATTTACACCAGTGCCATATTAAATGCTTAATTTTTCAGTGAAATTCTAACATGTTGCTTTATGGCGCATGTGCCCTTATGAAGTAAGTTTATCTACGAAAAATAGAAATTATGTATTAGAAACTGTGCCAATTTTTTTCTTAAAAGTTTAAAAATTAAATTTTCTTAAAAGTTTAAAAATTAAATTTTCTTAATAAATACTTGTTCTTTTATTGCCATATGTCATTATGACATATGTTAACATGACTTATTTTTTAACCATTTTGATGATGTTAATTTCTTGCGAACAGTGTTGATGTATTCACCTGTAATCTTAGTGGAAGATATTTACTTAAGAATGATATAACTAATATTAAGGAAAATGGTATTTACTGTGAAAGCTTTTCACAAGAAATTGTCCCGACTTGTATTTCCATTTACACCCTCATCATGCATGGGGAAGCATCCACAACGAACAAGAGCAACAGATCCTTTGGAATCCCAATGCCTCCTGTCCATCATGAATAATCAATGGTCGAAGGTTACAAATCCATCGTCTGAAACCATTGAACAACGGATTACTCACCATTACTAGATGATTCCAACATCATACACTATAAAACAGGGCTACACATGTCCTCCAATATACAATCTTTCATACCCAAACTCTAACACTTTATATATAACATACTGACTTAAGTATGAGAGTGCTTTCTACATGTACACCTCTGTAGGGATGGATGTAGTATTGGTCTATGTGTGGCTAAATCCACACATCCAATATATCTAACAAGAAGTCACAACAATCTCTCAATGTATCAAAATTTTGAAATGGTCTCACATTAAAATGTCTCATTAACATTGTCATATAAGTCCAAATAAGTACTTACCACTACGAGAAATGTTGCATTTTGCCAGGAATCAAACACAAGGGCAAGAACTCCTGGCAAAAACACGAGGGGTCCAGCCAGAAGATGTGATGAGTCAATAATTAGTGTTTTTAATATAATATTTGAGTCCATTTTATTTATATTTGATTTCGTTTTATTTAATATTGTTTCCTTTTTAGAACTATATTACTTCAATTGCAATTTATTTAATTTCAGAAACAAATATTATAAAGATTGAGTCTTGGAGCAAAAGAAAGAGGATTTGGAGCTGATTCGGGCTAAAAATACGAAGATTGAAAACAAAAATATGTTTCCCCCAAGTCAGAGGCTTGGCACGGCCCGTGCCACCAGCCACACGGCCGTGCCAACCCCCAGGACCTTCTTTTGCTGCTTCTACTTCAAGGACAAGCTACCTATTAGTTTATTTCTGACCTAAAAGCCCGTGGTTTCTTGTGGAACATTCTACTGATGTATTTTTTAGGGTTTAAGTCAGTGTAAACTATAAATAGAGTAGCTAGCTATCACAACAATTCATCTTTTGTTCTCGGAATTCAACACTGACAATTGTCTTTCTTAATAAAAGTTCTTTCTTTTATTTTCTTGTTATTTTATGTTCTTCTTCTTCTCTTCTATGTCTACGATAAACATGAGTGAGTAGAATTTTCTTGTCTTGGGATTGTTGGATGAGTCTAATGACCTAATCCTAATCAAACCAAGCCTCGAACCCTAATTTTATATAAATCTACTTTATAATCTAATCTCACCGTTTTTATAATGAATTAACAAATACCAAACTCATAAAGCGATAGCAGAGGGTTAATAATTGTTAACTCATCATCACAAATATCAATTCATAAAGCGACAGCGGAGTTTTGATATTGGAACAAGTGAAATTAGACAAGGATTGCGAAACATGAGAATAGTCTAACAAACCTTGAGACACATAAAGTTTCGTTCTTCAAGGATTCTAATAGCAATCAACCATGAGAATAGGCGTTGTTGCTAGAGGAACACACGCAACTTGTCTTTAGAAAGTAGGTCCAATATAAAGTTTAGGTTTAGGGTTTGTTTTTGAAGGGTTTGTCATCAAGATGAACCAATAATCCCAAGGCTCTTTTTATTATTCTTTTTAAACCGTTAAAAATCCAATTTTTACAACTGAACTTTCTTCTAATCATCAAATAAAGTTAATTGAATTGAACAACTCCATGTTGGAACGATACTCTCTTTTTACTACTTCGGTAGAACCGTGCACTTGCGGTTTTACTCATCAAGTTTTTGGCGCCGTTGCTGGGGAGTTAACTAATTTGATTAACTTTTTCTTAGTGATTAGAATTTTTCTTTTTTTTCTTTTTCTTCTACTACTTCTTTCTTTCTTTTTACCGTTAACTTCTTGGGTTCTTGCTCTTTTATGCGAAGATCTAAAAGTCTTGGTGAATTTGTTAGCGAGATCGAAAGGTTCCTACATAAAAGAAAACGAGAAGCACGAAATAATATCGATATGACTGAACGCACTCTTATGGAGTATGCGACACCATCTACGGATGAGCCACATGATATTATTGTGTACCCAACGGTTGAGGGTAACAACTTTGAGATTAAGCCTGCACTACTTAACTTGGTGCAGCAAAACCAGTTTTCTGGATCACCCACTGAGGATCCAAATCTGCATATCTTAGCAAGACTCAGTGGAACCTTGAAAACGAACCAAGAAGTCGTAAGGTTGCACCTCTTTCCGATCTCCTTGAGGGATAGAGCTAGTGCTTGGTTCCATTCATTGGAAGTTGGTTCCATCACTTCATAGGATCAAATGAGGCAAGCATTCCTTGCCCGATTCTTTCCCCCTTCTAAAACTGCTAAACTAAGAGACCAAATCACTCTGTTCAATCAAAAAGGTGGGGAATCTCTTTATGATGTGTGGGAGCGTTTCAAAGAAATGCTTAGACTTTGTCCCCACCATGGTTTAGAGAAGTGGTTTATAGTCCACACTTTTTATAATGACTTATCATATACCACAAAAATGATTGTTGATGCAGCTGTAGGTGGAGCTTTAGTGAACAAGAACTATACAGAGGCATACGCTTTGATTGAGGACATGGCCCCAAACCACTATCTGTGGACTAATGAGAGAGCCATCATTGCTTCTTCACCCTCTAAAAAAGAGGCAGGTATGTACGAAGTCTCTAACCTTGATCATCTTGCTGCTAAGGTTGACGCATTAACCCAAAAGATTGAAAAAAATGAATGTTGGTGTTGTCACATCTGCTCTTGTATCTCATCCTTGTGAAATTTGTGGTGTATTTGGTCATATTGGTGTTGATTGCCAGCTAGTTAGTGCTATTGACGGTGTTGAGCAAATGAACTATGCTCAATACACCCAAGGAATGCCGCAAAATCAAAAATTTTACAAAAACCCTCAAAATTCCTATGGACAAATGGCACCACCTGGCTATGCAACCAACCAGAGAATCCCTCAGAAATCTAGTTTGGAAATTCTAATGGAAAACTATGTCATAAACCAATCTAAACAACTTCAAGAGCTCAAAAACCAAACCGAATTTCTGAACAATTCTCTTTCCAAACTCAATACTAAGATAGACTCTATTGCCACTCATAATAAAATGCTTAAGACCCAAATCTCCCAAGTGACCCAACAGGTGGCTACTTCTTCTCAAACACCGGGAGTCTTTCCTGGTCAAACCGAAGCCAACCCCAAAGCCCATGTTAACGTTATTTCTTTTGGGGGTAGTAAGTTAGAAGATACCATTGCTAAGGCTAAAGACATTAAGGGAGAGAGTGTTAAGCTTATAGGTGAGAGAGCCATAATAGAGGGTGAAAAACCGCTTGATAAAACCAAAGTCTTTTTCACATTAAATCTTGCTAAGCCTAACTTGGAGGCACAATTTAATAAATTTGTTAACATGCTTACGAATATTTGCATTAATATCCCCTTTGTAGAAGCTTTGTCTCGGATGCCTCTATATGCTAAGTTTTTAAAGAAAAAATTTTCAAAGAAAAAGACTATAGAGCATAATGAGACAATAGCTTTGACTAGGGAAAGTAGTGCAATCATTAAGAAGCCACCTCCAAAGCTCAAAGATCCAGGTAGTTTTTCCATCCCTTGTTTGATTGGGAGTGAAACCATAGATAAAGCCATGTGCGATCTAGGAGGTAGTGTTAGCTTGTTGCCTTTGTCCCTCCTTAAGAGGATGTGAATAGGAGAGTTGAAACCTACCGCAATGTCCTTAAAGTTAGCTGATCGTTCTAGTATCCAACTGGTTGGATTTGTTGAGGACATCCCCGTTAAGATAGAATCGATATACATCTCGGTTGATTTTATGGTAGTTGACATTGCAGAGGACCATGACGTCCCTATAATTCTAGGAAGACCTTACCTCGCTACTGCGGGAGCTATCGTTGATGTTAAGAATGGTAGGATTGTTTTTCAAGTGAGTGATGGGATGATAGGATTTGAGTTGGAGAATGTTATGAAAGGTCCTGCTCTTTATTCTTGTTGCATGATTAAAGATCATGATGTGAAAGAACGCTTCCTAGCGTCATCTGCACAATATGATCTCTTTGATCCTTTCTAATGACACTTTCTAGCCGTCAAGCTAATGACTCTAAACGAGCGCTTTGTGGGAGGCAACCCACGCATTTAATCGCTTTTATTTTGTTTGTTTTTCGTTGTTTTAAGTTGTTTTGTAGGTAATTATCCGAGTATGATTCGAGAAAACGAAAAAAATTTGAAGCCCCTAAGACCAGAGACTTGGCACGGCTCGTGCCTGTGGTGGCACGGCCGTGCCTGCCCTTGCCAAACCAAATCCACCAAAAGTCCAGAAAGTTGGCACGACCCGTGCCTGCAGTGGCACGGCTGTGCGCGACTTCTAGACCCCCGAAGCACCCGAACACAGAACAACAAGCATGTTGTCTTGTCCAGGGCACCTGGCGCCAGGAGTGCAGCGCCCAGCGTTGGCTCTCTATGAGTGGGCGCCTAGCGCCTTACCTCAGGCGCAGCTACGCGAAAATGAGCGTTTTCGCGTGTTTTCCGGCCACGGGTTTCGCCATTTTTCGCCCAAAAACGCCCAATTAAGTTTCCTATTCGTCCAAAATGATTAGAGGCTCAACCCGGGGCTTAAACACGTCGATTACACTCATTTTCCAACACATGAAAATAGTTTTTGAAATAATTAAAAAGGTTTTCTTAAAACACCAAAGTTTTCAACAACAACAATTCATTTCTTCCAAACAACACAAATCAACAACAACAACTCAACTTATCAACACCAATCCCATGAAATGGCTTCAACAACAACATTCAACAACAATCATATCACATAATCATGAATAGGTTCACAATTAAACAACAATAACAACATATATCACCAATTTGAACAAAATTCACAAAGTACCCATTTCTATATCATTTGGGAGTGCAATTTTCACATCAACAATTCAATTGTCATCAATTTCACATACCCAAACATAGCACTAAAACATGAGCACGAATTTCACTAATTATAATCACAATAATCACTTTTCACAAATAAGCACTTTTGAATTGAAGAAGAAAAAGAGATTATACAAAAGATTATGAATGAACACTAGCCCCCTTACCTCAATTGAATCACAAACCTAGCTAGTGCTTCACTTTAGCTCCAATCCCTTGACTCTCTACCTCTCTTGAAATGTTTTGTGAAAATGAACAAATGATTCTAGGTGACCTAATTTCCTCAAAGACTAGAGCTTAAATAGGCTCCTCACTATTGGGCTTAACCCTTAATGTCTTAATGGGCTCAACACACTCAATAACCAATTTAAAATGTTTCTACTCATTTAATAGATAAAAATAACGAATAGTTACCGGCTCTTCACTAATTACTCCACTTTTCAGTAACTTAGTAAAAATAACTATTCCTACTCAAAACACTACTTAAAATAATCTATATTGTGAAATTACTAATTTACCCTTGCTACAAAAAGACCAAAATACCCTTATGTCCAAAATGACTAAAATACCTTTCTAACACGAAAATCCACCAAAATGCACCCATGAACAATTAATCACATACCAGCATAAATAATTACACATAAAAACAATTAAAATAAATCTAACGAAAATCGGGTTGTTACACTTTATTGTGTGGAAATGATCTCAAACATTTAAGAAGGCCAAATTGGGTTGTTACACTTTATTTGTGTGGAAATGATCTCAAACATTTAACAACTACTCATATACTAATGTATCCATGTTTTTAAATATAAAGTATTGCTCTACATGTATAATAATGTTATAGATACAAGTTGTGTTTTATTTTAGTTTCTACTTTGTGAGCATATTGGTATGGCAATACACATATTGATTACTCTGAACTAAGACTTTGATATATGAATGTATCCATTGTTGTAAGACTATGTCCATTATTATTTTTAACTTTAATTAGTATATCAATATCAATTGATATATGTCTTAAATTGATTTTTAAATTGATGTATGTTTTAGTGAAGTAAGATTTTGTAGGTTGATATATGCTATATGGATCCCATCATTTGTCATGAATTGATGCATGTTTTATTAAATTGATATATGTTCATGATTTTTAACTTGATTTTCAAAACTGTGCACATAGTGGCAATATGATTAACTGCATTTTCTGGGAAAGATGTGGATCTAAGTTCCTAAATTACTACAATCAAAACAAAATGGCTGGAATGGTTCAAAATAGCTGATTAATGATATAGTCTTAGTTAGTTTGGTTTTCAAAATTTGTTGCCATTGTATCCTTGACTAACGTTTATGGCAACTATTAACAATTTCAAATGGCGGGAATGGTTCAAAACAGCTGATTAATGAAAATATATTTTCTTGACAGTTGCTACATATCCAAACTTTTGGATGAGGGATCAGAATGAAGGAATAGGTAAAAAAACAATCGAAGAACTTGACTGCTCTTGCAATTCTGCATAATTATGCAGAATTTTGTATCGGTACACGAATTTGTGTTTTTGTTTGTACTTATGCTATAGGTTATTAATAATTGCATGGAATGCAAAATTATTATGATGAGTGTGCCTTCACATGGTTTGTTGAAAACGGAGTCATAGTACTTTTGATCAAATAGAGGTAAATGCTGACCTGAGATTCATATGAAATAGATATAGTATAATGCTACTGTACTGTGAATGATTCTTTTGGTTGTTCCCGTATTTGTACAGGCGAATTCAATTTGTATGTGATGTTATTAACCTTATATGCTTCGTACAGAAGAAACCAAGTCCCTGAGTTGAACCACTGATGAGCAATACATGCTACTCAATCCGTTTGTTGGTTTGAATGGCATAATATTTATTGGTATGTTCAAGTTGACATGGCAAATTTCAAATTGAAACATTATAATGTTTAGTTATATATGTTAATATAAACACACATGTGTCTCAAACTGTTGATATTTTTTAATGTTTGCAGGTGAATTGGGAACTAAGTGAGCAGATTTTGATGTCATTATCACTACAAGACACATCAGTCAATATATGTATTGGAAGTCTATTCCATGACATTGGAAGTGCGTTATGATCGATATGCTTGAATATTGACTGTGTATGTTCAATATTACCAAGTGCTTGAGACTTATTGACAGTGAACTCCATTTATCAGAAAATCACATTAAACCAATTGTATTATTTGACAAGTAATTTGTGGGTATTTTATATCTCTTTGAGTTGTGTTTTTACGCACGGGTAGACGAACTAGTTGTTGAGAATGTATATGTTTCTTATCAATTTTTATCAATGTATTGTATTAATTTTAAAAGAAATATCTATCTAATTAAAAAATAATTTTAAATTGTTTTTTAAAATTATTTTAATTATTAAATTTTAATATTTTGATTTTTTAAACAAATAAAAAACGTTTTTTTCTTAAAAAATCGTCTGCATTTTTCCAGGGGTTAACCCCTGGCAATGTTCCTGGCATGGTTTTAAAATGATTCAAGTGATGCTGACACATCCTGCAAAAGCTTGCATGCATGCTGACACAATTTGCCAAGGGTTGAGCCAGGGTCTGTGCCAAGAGCGAATTTGCCAGGAGCTAAAGCCATGGCATAGTCATTTGCAATGACCAGAATTGCTGGGGATTGTGCCCCTGGCAAACGTTCATTTGCCATGGCTTTCTGCATTTTGCCAGGGCTTTCACCCCTAGCAAAATGCAATATTTCTTGTAGTGTACTATCATATCAATCCCTACATGAAAAGAATTAATGTCAACATTGAAAGACTATTTTAACTTCATGGACTATTTTGACTGACGAAGTGCACAATCAGAGACTATTTTAATATTTCAATACATTGAAGGAATATTGTGATTAATTGATACACATTCAAAGACTAAAATGACTATTACCCCATGAACATGTAATCTATATGTTCCAATCACTATAAAAATTTCGCTGCTTTGAAAATTTTAGCCACACTTTCTCGTCTGATGTTGTTCTTCTGACCACTTAAGATCAGAAGCTATATGGTTGGAATGGATGATTGGTGAGTTAAAATTACTCCATGATGTGTGAAGATATATTATGAGATGTGTGAGGATATATTATGATAGTCAAAGTGTCACTAACTTGGAAAATCCACAAATGTATCATGAAAGCACAAACCATATTGACATTCATTTCTACTTTGTTATAGACATGATTGATCAAAAGATATTGTGGTTTAAAAAGTTGATTCGGAAGACAATTTGGCGAATGTGTTCACCAAGTCATTACCAAGATTAAGATTCAAGCATTGTTTGGACTTGATTAATTTAGTTAAAGATTCATTGGTTGATGGAAAAAGAAGTAAGTTGGTTAATGGTTAAATTGGCATCACCATTTTTAAGGGAAAGGTTGATAGTTCCTGCATGTGCCTTAAAATTTAACAATGCAAGTGTATCAAAGTTTGGGCTTAGGCTTTGTTCTCCAGCGGAGTGATGGACGGCCCGACGTGGTGGCAACTAGGACGGTGGTTGGCCTTAATGATGCTTGCATGGCAGAAGCTTTGGGAGTTCTTCACACGTTGGATTGGATTGAAGAAGCTGGGTGGTTTAATGTACAAATTGAATCTGATGCGAACCTGGTTGTGGATGGTATCAATGTTATTGGGGTAAAGTGGGTAGAAAATGTATAAAGAAGATGAAACGCTTGCAGAATGTCTTTATTAGCTGGATTAGGAGAAATGTGAATTGGGCAACACATGCCACTGCTAAATGGGCTGAATTTGAGCCCAATAAGACTTGGCATTGTAATTTTTCCACCCCTATTTTTTCTCATATCCAAAAAGATATGAGCTCTATTTCTAATCAATAATAATTTGTCCTTTTGTCAACAAAAAAAAAGTTTGGAGTTGGTTCCACACTGTTAAAATAGTGAGGCTATTAGTCTAGAACGTGAGTCGACTATTTAGAGCTCTTTCAAGCCGTGTGATCCTGGAAAAATTATGGGGCAATTATTGCAACGGTGTGGAATCGTGAGGAGATTATTCCAGATTATGGGGTGATTTGTTTGGGTCTTCAACCACAATTTAAGCCTTCTTTTATCTTTTTGTGTAATCATGAGAGAGCAAAAGAGAGAATTTTTGAAATCATAGGCTAAGGGTTGAGTGCTTTTGGGTGTGTTCCTTGAGTTGGGAAACATTTTTCATATACTATAGGTAGTTGAAATGAAATTTCATTAGAGGGAGGATTACGACTTTCTCTTAAAAAATCTCATCATGGATTGAGTGACTTGAAAAATGGGTAAAAATTATGATTTTTTCTTTGTGAAATTACAACAAAACGGACATAATTTGAAACGGACAGAAGTGCTTATTATTCATCAAAAGGGGATTAACTAAAACAAAAGTTAAATTACAACAAACCTCTTAATTAAAGAACAAAATTGAGCAACTTCTTCAATATGCATGATGAAGTTCCTTTACACAAGGGACAAACCACTTCAACTGTGCATATCATTTTTGTTCTATGTATATTGTATTGCAACTTACACTATGATATCAACATTCTTCTATAGACAAAAAAATTAAAATACTAAACAAGGTATTTGAAACACAAACTAAACAAGGTGTCAATAATTTGAATTTCTATAAAGATTGAATATCTTGACCAACATAGCTAGAACCTCTTTCATGTTAGGCCTATGTTGTGGTAAATCATTTGTGCACTTAACTCCAACTTGAAGCAACTCAAACATCTCATTTACACCACCAACTACCCCAAAATTACTCAATCCATTTTTACCACTACCAATGACACGCCTAACACATTCAACCAAACATTCATCACCTCCATCCACAGCTCTTCTCCCAGTTGCCAACTCCATAATCAACACACCAAAACTATAAACATCACCTTTTGTTGTAGCATGCCATGTTTGTCCATATTCAGGTGCAACATAACCAACAGTTCCGGCTACAATTGTACTCACATGACTGTCTCCAACATCGACAATTCTAGCAAGTCCAAAATCAGTTACCTTTGCTTTACCTTCTTTGTCAAGCAACACATTACTAGCCTTCACATCTCTATGAACAATTGGTGGGTAGCATTCATGGTGTAGATAAACCAATGCTTTAGCCACGTCGATTGCAACTTCTAAGCGCCTTTTATATGTCAAATTTTTCGTATCGGTTACTAGTTCTTCTAAACTTCCACCTCCTATGTACTCATAAACTAGTAACTTTTGTGAACCATATAGACACCAACCATAGAGTGTGACAAGATTTGGATGAGGCCAACCAAATTCTTGACCACTAAGGACTTTCATTTCAGCTTTGAATTCTTTTTCGCCTTCAATTCCTTCCCTTTGTAGCTTCTTGACTGCCACTTCTCTTCCATCTGGAAAAACTCCTTTGTAGACTGTTCCGAAACCGCCTTTTCCTATGATGCTTTCCTCTTTGAAGTTGTTTGTTGCTTCCAAGATGTCGGCATGTGTGAAAACTATATTGTTCAAGTGGATTATCTTGATGGAATCAGATGACCATTGTGAAGATCCATAGCTAACTAAATCATCATGATTTCGGTTTTTATTCTTCAGAAACTTTCCTTGTTCCAAAGATGGACTTTTCACCAAGAAATAAACAATTAGAAAAAGAAGTCCAGAAACCAAACTAGCTAGAGTTAGAGCAACACAGAGATACCATTTTGTGTTTTTTTTCATTTTCATGTGAAGGGTTTTGTTTTTTCCATCTAAAGTGTTATCAAAGAATTTTGGAAAATCTAAGAGGGTATCACCTAAATATGAATCTTTGTCGAAAGTAAGTAAATGTCCAGACAATGGTACAGTACCAGATAACAAAGGATTATATGAGATGTTGAACCTGCTAAGCTCATCCAAATTAACCAAACTTGTTGGAAATGTACCTGAGAAATTGTTCCAAGACAAATCAAGATTCTGCATACACTTCATGTTACCAATTTCCCTAGGAATTTCACCTGAAAACTTGTTCCTAGTCAAATTCAACACTATAAGTGGTAAGCCACCAATCTCAGGAGGGAATTCGCCGCTGAATTTGTTGTCGCCTAAATGTAACATACTGAAATTTAACATGGTTCCAATTTCTGAAGGAATTTCACCACTAATTTGGTTACCACTTAGTTGAACATAACCAAATTTATGAGATGATCTAGTAGAAGGTTCAGATGCACACATAGGAAAAATTCCATATCCTTTGAGCAATCTATCCCAAAGGGATCTACAATTTTTTCTGGTTAGGATACTATATACAAAACTGAATGGAGGGTAATCAGCCGGTATCCATCTTCTCATCGATAAGCATTCACTATTTCCAGCCACAACTCCAGCCATGTTCTTATGATTTGATTCAAATGTTTCCATAGCATTTCTTCCAATTTTGGTTAACTCAGAAGGAAATTTTCCAGTGAGTTTGTTATTTGCAAGGTTCAACCATAACAAACTCGAACAGTTTCCTAACTCGGGCGGAATTTCACCTGTTAATGAATTGTTTGCAAGCATTAACCACAAGAGAGACTTCAAATTTCCAAGGCTTGGTGGAATTTTTCCGGTGAAACTATTGGAAGAAAGTTCAAGTGCTTGTAATTTACTCAACTTTCCTAATTCAGATGGAATAGTTCCGTTAAATTCGTTGTTGCTTAATGTTAAGAAAATGAGACCAGACATTTGAGAAATTTCGGCCGGTAATGGACCTGAAAAGTTGTTGTTACTTAATTCTAGTCTTGTAAGATTGGTCAATGTGAAAATTCCAGATGTATTCAATCCTTTAACATAAAAATTTGTGTGCAACAAAAGAAACTTCAATTGCTTGAATTTCCCAAAAATCTCTTGTATCTCACCACCAAATTTGTTTCTGCTTATATCCAAAATAAACAAATTGGTCAAATTCAGAAGGGTATCTGGAATATCTCTTGAGAAGGTGTTATTCTGCAAGAACAATGATTTGAGACGAGTAATTGAACCAATTTCATGAGGTATTTCACCACTAAAATTGTTACTAGAAAGATTGAGAATCTCTAAATTCTTGCAGTTTGCAACTTCCTTAGGAGGTTTACCAAAAAATTTATTGACAGAAAGATCCAATTTTTCAAGACTACAATTCATTGGAAAAGCTTGTGAAGGAACAATCCCACTTAGAAAATTCTCAGAAATTGAAAACTGTTTCAACCTTGAAATTCCATTCCATAAAGCACCACTTAGATTATTTGTACTCAAATCCAAATACTTCAACTTTGAACACTCATTAAAACACTTATCAATCCTACCAAAGAAGCGATTATCCGAAACATTCAAAGTAACCAAACCATCACAATTATCAGGAAAATTCACCTCAAGTTTACCCTTGATTCTATTCGTAGACAAATCCAATGTTTGCAACTTTCTCAAACCTGTCAAATTCATCTCTCCCTCAAGAATATTATGAGATAAATTAAGATAGACAAGATTCTTACACTTCCTTACATCCTCAGGAATCTCTCCAGAGAGAGTGTTCCTTGAGACATCAAGGTGTGTGAGTTCACTTAACTTCGAGAAATTCTTAAACATCTTACCAGCAATCTCACTGGCTGAGATATCTACACTCACAACCCTCCATTTATTTTTACCTTTGATTTGTCTGCAAGATATTCCTGACCATTCACAAGGATTTGAATTGCTCTTGTTCCATCTTGTATACTCTCCTCTATTAGAAACTGTTTGATTTTCCAAATAGGATTTCAAATTCAATAGTACTTGTTTGTCTGCTTCCAATGAATCTCCAGCAACTAATTTACCTGTCAAATTATAGATCAGTACAAAATAAATCGGAAAATTGCCTCGTGAAACGCGTAAAACAAAGAACATCAACATTGGGAAACTAAAACCATATATCTTACTATATATATAAACACCCTTAAAAAAACTTCTATATTTAGAAACACAAAAACAGACCAAAAAGTTGTTGAGAGAATCTAAGAACACCTCATGTGTTACAAAAATTATTATATATGTTAGTATATATAAATTAAGAAAAAAAAAACAAAAAAACATCAAAAAGCTGTTGAGAGAATCTAAGAACACCTAACCAAATTAACCTTGGTCGCTGAATTAATCTAACAGTTGGGATTATGGCTGTTAGATTAATCCAACGGTCGAGGTCTCAATGGATAGGTTTTAGAGTATGTGAAGATAACTAGCTAATACATTATACAAAATATGAGGTTTTCTTATCATTAACAAACTAACTATTATATGAGATTTTTGTTATTAAACACAAAAAGAAGGCAATATAAAAAAAATAAAAAATAAAAACAAAGTTGAAGTTTTGAGTTGGTACCTGAGAAAAGGATCAAAAAACAGACCAACATGAAGCTCCATGAATCAGATTCTTGTTCTGACATTAATGATCTTTTACTTGTTATTGTTCTTTCAAAAAAAATAACCTATGTACTTGATGGTTCACAAAGAAAGAAGATAAAAGTGTCAAGTGGAAGTGAATTTTCTTTATGAGAAAGTTAAAGGCATTGAGATGATGTGTGTTGAATGAAAGTAGACAGTAAAATTGAACGCTGGATAGATTGATTTTGTGTCTTTCTTGTTGTTCAATTTTTCTTTGTTGTGATATCATAGGAACTTATTTTAATGAATGAAATAATAATAATAAAAATAAGAACACGAACGATTGTTGTTGTTCTTATTTGTTAGTCCAACCGTGTGATTCTATAAATAAATGAACAAGTATAATCATTGTAACAAAAAAATTATCTTTATTATTGGTTTGAAAGAGACTTTTTTTATTGGTTTGGAATAGCTTAGTACCAAAACCCACACAAAATTGTTTTGAGACAAAAGAGAAATGTTAGCAACACACCTTTTAACACACACTTTTCAATACATTTTCTTTGATTGGTTAAAATTCATATGGGACCCACATGATTTGGTAGGACCCATGTGAATTTTAACAAATCAAAGAGAATGTGTTAGAAAGTGTGTGTTAAAAGGTGTGTTGTTAGTATTTCTCGAGACAAAATCATGTTCGGGGTTTTTAAGTTTTATTTTTCTCAAGTTTGGTCTTGCACGGTTAATCTTTAAGTTATGTTTAGGTTATATTGTTGCCCTTTACGTTACATTTCTAGTATCTATGTCCGTCCCTTAATCTATATTTTTTTTTTTGTATCATTGGTAATATTTAAGGGTTCATTTACTTCTAGTTCAAGAATTTCCTGTTTATATTTTCTCGGATAAAATAAACATAGTATAAAATTCTAAATAAATTCAAAACATCATTTTAAGTATTTTGAAATACACTCTAAAAAATATTTAAACTTTTTCCTTAAAAAAAAATTGAATTTTTCTCACATTTAAATCAAATTATTACCGAATTGTATTTCTGCCAAAAATATATACAAAGTAAAAATTTTCAAAAAAAAAAAAATAAATTGTAAATATCCTTGCAAAAACACAAAATTATAATATATGAAAAAATAGCTTAATAACTATAATTTGGGGCTATGCCTCTCTCTTTTCATTTTGTTAGGAATTTTTTTCCAAATAGCTTAATAACTGAAATTTCAACTGAGTAATAATAATATTGACATTTTATATTCTACGTATTAATCTTTAAAAAATGGATGGAGTAATAAATCTAAAAAGTTTCTGACAGATGTTTGTTGTGTTGTAGAGGCATTAATGTCAAATCAATTATGTAATGTGTTTGGAATTTTGAGATAATTTAATTGATTAAAAATGTTGTAAAAGAGACAGGGGAGGGAGCAGAGAAGCCCAAGAGTCATTGGGACATTTTAGATTTGGTGACAAAAGTGGGTGGTCGAGCCGCCGTTGCTGACCACTTCAACCAGAGAGTGTCTCGCACGGCTTTGACTCTTGTACGCCAAGACTACTCTTTTCCTTTTCTGGCCCAAACAAATATTGAATTCTTTTGCTCAATGTTTAGCTATACCAAAGATATTTTCGACCAGAAAAAGAGCTATACCAAGATATAATTAATAGGTTGTAAGAAAATAATTAGTTCTTCTGTATGAAGAAATTTGTTTAGGAAGAAAAAACTAATTAGTTCTTCTGTATGAAGAAATTTGTTTAGGAAGAAAAAACTTATCTTATATGCAACATACAATTAAGGTTTTGCTGATAAATGTCCTTAGAGTACTAATTAAGAATTCAAAAAAGAAAATAATTGATAAATTTTATGTTGAAAAAATTACTTTTTAATATTTCAATGTGTTGAATAGACAACTTTTAAGATAAACATTCCACTTTAAACTTCTTATCAAGTGTTTTAAGAGCACCTGTTAGCATTTCCCTAAAATTATTTGATGAAGGTTATTCATCATTAAACGTCGTTGGAAATTTCATAAAAAATAACTTATTAATATGATATTTGTAAAAATAAAAAATTAAAGAAGTGTTCTTTATATATTTTATTTTATTTTTTACAATAATATTATTTATAGTTTTTAATTAAAATAATTATTATTATTTTTGCCAGAATAAATATATTATTATCTTATCATTTTAAGTAAAAAAAATTATAATAATAAAATAATACTACTTTATAAAAATTTACTAAAAGTATAAGATCTACCATCAGATGAAATTCATATTAGACAACCTGTAGAACAATAATCTTCAAAGTTTCACACGTTTTCAGTCTACTTTTTAGCAAAGGCATCTCTCATTTTCTCCTCAAGAATTGTCAAAGACCAATAAACCACTTACTTTTCTGTATGAATTCGTCACTGTCATTATCTTTATATATTCAAAGTGCTTTGTGAAAATTCAAATTTACGAACAAAACACGGTTGAATTGTGACCCATCATTAGTTGATAAATATACAAAAACCACACACGTGTTCAACTTTCCTGTCGCATTCACTGATTCAACTTCGCGGCAATGTTAATGTAACTACATTACATGACATGATGTAATCATCATCTTTAGAATATTTGTTTCATTAGATTAAAAATAAGTAGCATAAGTTTTGAGTACGTCAACTTTTTATTTTTTGGGATTAGTTATTAAGTATCCAATTTTATTTATTATGAATTTTCAAGTTTTTTATGAAAGCAAACCTATGACTCGATCAGCCAAAATAATAAATACAATTTGTTTGCATGAATGCTACCATTATTTGTTTTGCCTCTAGCAGACACTTGTAAGTGTTGTGATTCTTAATAAGGTTCCTACACTCTTGCAAAGTCATCTCATATTCTGATTGGTTTGCCTGGTACTTGATGACATCATCAACCTCCAACTTGCAGTCAATTTACGAAATCACCTTATGGTATCAGGGGCAGACCTACAGTAGGACTGAGTGTGGTTATAGTCACACCAGATTATTACCTAATTTTTTTTTTTTAATATATTAGAACGAAAAAAGGAATTATATATGATATATAACATGTCACCTATGTTTCATAATGGTCTGGTGATAGACAACTGATCGTACCTGATCAGAAGGTGGATGTCGGTACTTCTTTAATGCGGTGGTTGAAGGTGGTGGAAACGCGTCAGTTGAATACTAGAACGACGGAGGGTGTGTACCTGCAGACACTCCGACGCTCAAGTTAGTAGAGGTCAAGAATAGGAGTTTAGAATTGAAAGAGATTCTCCCTTAGAGGTTGCGAGGAGCCTCATATTTATAGAGGTGGGTGAATGCAGAGCCGTTGTAATGGCACATGTGTGGCCGGCGGTTACGAAATCGGGAGAAGTGTAACCGCCAGTGAGATACTCGCAGGAACATGGATAAAGAGACGTTACAGTTCGTTTGAACTAGTCTTTGTTGCTCTGTGCACCCCCCTCGCGGGGAATGGTGTGTTGCGAGTAAGCAAACAAATGTAGCATTTGGGCTTGATTTGGAACACTTTATAATTTTCTCATTTTCAGCAACCCATAAATTTCAGTTTACTTTCAAGTGTTCCAGTGCATTTTGGTCCTTCAACCTTTCATCTTTAAGTCCAGTTCTTGACCATCTTTAACACAGGTTTGTTTCTCCTACATTCTTCCTTTGTTTTACTAGTTTGATCATCGTGGTCTTTGTTAAAAACTGTAATCTTGCATGAGTAGTTTAGGGTTACTCCGTTACGGTGGTTTCCACCGTTATTTTGGTGGTTTCCACTGTGTATGAGGAGTGTTTAGGACTTTGCGCCGCCAGCGATAGGTTGCGACTTAGTTAATAAGTTTTTTGACCCGTTGCTACCGGAAAATGGGGGTTTCTCCGCCATGGAGAAGGTGGTTTCCGCCGTGAGGTTTCCCTTCTTGTGGAAAGTTGTCACCTTTTTGCTTTTTCCCCCTTCGATCTGATATCGTTTGCGAAGATGTCCAATCCCTTCCTCGCCATGGTCGTTCTGATAGGTGAAGGAAGGGAAGATCTGGTTGTTAGATTCGCTTTTTCCCTTCATTATCTTTCAGGTTTTTCATGGCCGGTAACTATTGGATGGGGATGAACCCTTAGAAACAATCTCGTCTTTTGCGCCGGATGGGACACGGAGATTCCTTTTAGCTGCATAGGGAGGAGTGAGGATTGGGAGGTTGCGCTCCTGAGCGTCTCGCATAGGTTCCGCACGCATTACTCGAACCATTCATTTTCCATGTATGAGGTTGTTTTTAAAGACATGGGTTTCAGGCTCCCTTTCTCGGAGTTCCAGAGGGATGTGTTCCGGAGGACAAAATTACTTCTCATGTCCACCCAAACTCTTACACTTTTATGAGGGAGTTTGAGTTGGTATGTCAGCACCTCCATATCACCCCGTCCAAAAATGTATTTTTTTCCCTTTTCACCGTATAGCGGGGTTAGATAAAGGGGCTTGGGTGTCCTTTCGTCAGAATAAGAAAATGTTCAACATTTTCGCGGGGAAGGTAAGGACCTTCAAAGAGCGCTTCTTCTTGGTAAGGCCAATAAGTGAGGCCGCTTTGGACAACCTCTTGAGAGCGGTGGAGGAGCCTTCTACGGTTGATGATGAGGTCGTAGCTCGGGTGCCTTTTTTCCCCTTGTGATGGGCAAGCACAATTACGATTATAAATTGAGAGATTTTGGCAGTACTTATGCCCTATTGTTGGAGGAGGAAAAGGGAGCTCATGATAAGCTCTGGGCTTTCGTCAAGGCCTTTGAGCCTGCACTGGTGACCGATAAGAAAGGCAAACCGGTTTTGGACACGGAGGGGGAGCCGGTAACAGAGCCCCACTTCATCAATACCCATAACTTGGTGGTATCTGTAACGCCCTACTTCTATTAAAGTGATAAAACACGCGATTAATCCAAGTATTCAAGAAATAGACGTTACGTCTTCAAAAGATTTCCAAACAACATGCATATATAAAATTTCTCAACAGTCGCAGCAGATATAAACATACATCTCCAAAGGTATACCTGACATAACTCATTATACAACACCAGATAAAATCGCCAAATCCCGATGTATGGGTAAAATCTAACTCAACATAATCAATCCAAAAATAAAATATAGACCGACAATCCTACATCAGAGCCTATACTAAGACTCTAAACGGATAAACGGAGGAAGCTTCCGCTATCCTAAAGCAACTCACCAAGCAAGCTAAAATATCACTCCTGCACTCTGTCTACCTATTTATTCAAACAGGTAGGCAATCAAAACCACTAGGGGTTAGCTTCACATCAATCATAATGACATAAACAGTTTGAAAGATAAGCATTTCAATCAATTGCACAATGGATAATTCAACTTCAAAATTCATCAACACAGACAAGTTCACGACATCACCATTATGCAATTATCAATCACATCCAATCACCAAGCACATAAACAATTACGACTGATGTCTATTCATGTTATGCGCCTAAACACGACTTCTATATGCATATGGTACCATTTGCACTACAAGAAAAAATGCGTTTTGCGACTTTTAAAATTGTTGATTGCGACTGTTAGAAGGGTCGCAAATGTACATTTGCGACTGTTCCCCAACAACCATTGATGTTGGGGTCGCAACAGTCATTTGCGACAGTTCAAAGAACGGTCGTAACAACTGTCGCAACCACATCTGCGACCCTTACAACTGTTGCAAAGCAGGCATTTTAATATTATTTAAATGGGCTTGCGACCCTTCAGAACAGCCGCAAATGCTTAGTTTTTTTTAAAATAAATAAATAAAAATTGAATGGGACAATTTTTGTTGACAATTTAAATAAATATATTAATAAATACTTAAAATACATAACTATATAACTAAAAATATATAAATCTCATTCATATAATTCTTTCAAGAATAACAATCAAAACAATAGATAAATTACATAGTTTAAACTACAAAGTCAAATCCAACATATATAAGTAAACTCCAAAAACATGTTGTCAGCTAAGACACCAATGCCAAACGAAACTGCAGCAGGACCACAAAATGCACAAAATAGCCTCAACAATGATTGGAGAAGCGAACATGAACTGATGACCCTTCAAAACAAAACTACAGCTGTACAGATAGCCAGAAAACTAACTCGAGCAAAAAAGTTCACAATGAACCTGCAGTGGACAACACAGAACTGCAGGAAACAACATGAAAGGCAGCTGATATTCAAAAAACTCAAAGAGACCTGCAGCTCAAACAGAACAACGTGAAATGCATCAACACTCCAAAATAAAAATTCAGTAGCTACTCATAAAATAAGCAGGGAGAATTTTACTTGCAATGAATGAATAGTACAACATATGCATAAATATACCATAGTAAACAACATCCAAACATAGCTACTAAAACTATCACCAAAAGCAACAAAATTTATCAGATCAAAATAGTTTTGAATGGAACATGTACTTCAGAAAATTTCTACTAAATCATCTCCTCTCATCAATGCTTACATTAGAAGTTAAAAAAAATTGACACAATCATAAATCCAAATTATGCATGTTATGAGTTATGATCTTTCAAACACACATAATGACATTTCTTCTCAAACTGCAATAACACATCAAACAATGATTTAAACTGTAATCTCAATAAAATATGAAATATGCAAGGAATCTCTTAACACAGTGCCACCAACGCCTTAATGCATGGTAGTAGATTTATTTTTCCAAGAGGAAAAAATATGTCAATTTCTTTGATGATAGTTAACAACAAATCCTATAGTTATTATTTTTGCAATGGAACAGAACACAAACAGATAATCTAAAGTGAAATTCTTAGGGGAG
>Ga0228710_1002093_pt1 | contig 31061 bp, 21 predicted proteins | sample MedpolnodulmetaG_FD_177995 | JGI IMG/M metagenome (GOLD analysis project Ga0228710, IMG submission 177995) | Root nodule microbial communities from Medicago polymorpha collected in Santa Monica, California, United States - pink nodules | ecosystem: Host-associated > Plants > Roots > Nodule...
CTATAAGAAATATATATATATATATATATATATATGTGTGTGTGTGTGTGTGTGTCTCATTTCAAGTTAGGGAATATATATGTCTGATTTCATATTTTTTATTTTTTTTTGTATGGAATATATACATCATATAGTTAGTTAATGAATCGATTTAGTTTTTTAAAACACTGTTATATTTCATTAAATGTTTCTAATAATATAATCAATTTGATCATAAAACTCTAATAAATTCGTGCATCGCACGGGTTAGAGTCTAGTTCTTATGGATTTAGATACCGCTCTATCCATTCAAATTGATCTCATGCGATGCAATTGTCAACTTTGTACAGACTTTTTGGTGGAAGCAGGTGGGGTCTTCTGTTCTAATCGTTTTGTAAAATAGAGATTTACATTTACATAGAGCCAAATCAAACGGATTGGGTACGGTACTATTACATATTTGAATACCTCAGCAACTAACATATTTTAAAAAAATATCTTCATTTTTTTATTTTTGAAGGAATCTTCATTTTGTTTTTATTCATCATATTTTTGTAATAAAAAAGAAACATACTTTTTTCTTTCTGTCGATCATCATATTAAATTTCATGGAAGCAAAACCTAGATTGATTGGTTTCCAAGTTTGAAAATAAGATCGCTTCAAGATACAGTTAGAATAATAATTTAATTTAACTAACCAAAATTAAGAAGTTTTAGTAACAATCTTGCCTTCTGACCCGGGACACAGCCACAGAACAAGGCAAAATGGATGCAGTTTTGGGTCTGAAAGTCTTTTGACCAAATACTATGAGCGTTTGAAAATACTTCATTATGCGAGGATAATTAAACTTGGGGTTTTGCTAACTTAGACCCAAAACAAAAACATGAATGTCCAAGTCAGCAAAAATGCACATTTTTATTTGGACAAAAATATCTTTCATCTTTATTATTAAAAGTAGCTTGAGGGTTACTTTAGTAATTTTTATTAAAACATATTTTTTTTTAAAGATTAAAACATATTTGTTAACTTGCACCAATTTGCTAATTTAGATCCACTTTTATTTTATTACAAATAGTCTGAGGGTTACTTTAGTAATTTTCATTAAAAACATATTTGTTAACTTGCACCAATTTGCTAACTTAGACTCACTTTTATTTTATAACAAATAGCTTGAGGGATATTTACTAAATTATCCCTTACTTTAAATTAGTTTACACTAGTGGATATTAGTTTTTTTGTCCAAATGAAAAGGTGCGCTTTTGCTAACTTGGACCTTCATGTTTTTTTGTTGGTCTAAGTTAGCAAACCCTAATCATTCTAACTTTTTTCATTTAGTGTCTTTTAATTTTTTATTTCACAACTCATTTGGTTAGTCTGATATTGTTGAATTGAGACTTTGTAGTGTCCTCTTTTCAAAATCTTCCCTCAAATATCAATTTCGATGGATTGCTCTGGTTTTTTCAATTTTTTTTTACTTCTTCATCTATTAAGAGTAAACAATCTTGTTTTTTGAAAAAAAGATTAAACGATTATTTTCATCTTTAAATGTGTGAGACACTGATATTATAGTTCATGAATTTATCAAAATAAAAAACATATCTTATTGTCTTTTTACAAAACTAAACGACATTCACTCATTTAAATTGATATAATATATCAATACAATACAAATACAAAGTCGCTAAAAACAAAAAAAAAATGAATATGAGAACAAACTCACAACATCCATGTTAATAGCATAAAACGCCAAAGTACATATGCCCACAAATATGACTGTATTCAAGTCTCCGGAATACTCATGTCTCCAGATCTGCAACGCTGACGACACAAACGTCATTGATTGGATCTGCACTTTGTCAAAGACAGGAATAAAAAACAATGCACAAAGACGATAAATCAAAACAAATAGAGTCGTGCAGAGACGGCAAAATGTCAAAATCAAACGAAAGAAGACCAAACACATGTGGAAATCACTTATACCATTCGGATGAGTGATTTTGGGTCAAAATTGACTCTAAATCACCCCTCTTCAGTAGATAAGAGAAGAAAGAGGTGACAATTAGGGCTTGAGAAGCAAATAAGAGAGAGATATTGATTATATCCCCATTGTCTTTTTTGTTTGTAATTTTATGAACAAAATTGACGCAAAAATATTTGAGGATCCAAACAACTAACATAGAACACATTCTTTGTCCAAAAAAAAAAACATAGAACACATTCTATGACTACAATGGTTAATTAAAACACATTCTATGACTAAAATGGTTAATTAAAGAGATACTCGAGGGTGTGTGAATGAACATATCACACATTTAAGGACCAAATCATGGTTTAGTGCATAAGATTGATTAAAATAATTCAATAAATAGGTTTGGATCGTTTATAAAGCTTAAAACAAATTATTGTTTTACTAAAATATTATTAATTATTCACTACAAAATGAATCATTTTAAAACTCAATTTCGCCTCAATATGCTCCTCTTTCGTTATCATACACACAAAATGAATGTTTCAATTCAAGGTTTTTCTTTAATTTAAAAATAAACGTGTCGTGATCAAACTAGAAAAAATTGCCCCCACAATTTTGGTATGCCTCTGGTTTTTATTTGGCTTAATTACACTTTTGTCCACTTAAGTTTCCCAAAATTGTGATTTTGATCCCTAAAAAAACAACTCTTTTCAAGCCCCTTAAGTTTACTTTCTGTTGCAATTTTGACCCAGTCAACGCTGACGTGGACGCATTTTTGTATTTTTTTTATATTTTTTATTTTCTAATTAAAAAATAAATAATAAATAAATTTTTTTATTTTTAATTTTTGTAATAAAAAAATATTGTAATTAATTTTTTTTGTAATTAAAAAAACAAAAAATATTTAAAAAAAAGTTTTTTTTGTAGTTTAAAAAAAAATTTGTAACTAAAAAAAAACCATTTTATTTAAAAAAAGTTTTTTATTTTTGTAATTAAAAAAAACAATTTTCTTTATAATTACAAAAATATTTTTTTTTAAAATTAAATAATAATAAAAAATAAAAATAAAATAAAATAAAAAAATTTACACACGTGGCGCCCACGTGTCCGTTGACTGGGTCAAAATTGGCGTGGGGGCCAAAATTGCAACAGAAAGTAAACTTAGAGGGCCTGGAAATAGTTGTTTTTTTAGGGAGCCAAAATCACAACTTTGGGAAACTTTGAGACCAAAAGTGTAATTAAGCCTTTTTATTTTTATTTTTTAAGAGAACAGTTTAAAAATTGCAAAATTTCCAGATTGGATACAATCAACCATATCTTCTTTTAGTACAAAAAAAGAAGTTATTTTATCTTATTTTCCTTACAAATTAAGTATTTCTTATTTTTCCCCTAAAAAAATATTTCTTATTTGTCTTCCAACCGGAAGGGGCTCCATTAATAAAATATATATACACACAATATAAACTGCATCGTAACATGGTGGCCATCCCTTAAAAAAAAGGGTGGCTATACTTGAATATTCGACATCATCTTACACACAAAACACATGAATTTTAATAATCATAAATATTAGCAAAACCTTGATTTGAAATCCTCATTCAAATATTCACTCACTGCCAATTAGTACCCTCTCACGTCCTACAATAATAGATATATTTCACCATTTCACATGCATCATGAAAATTGTATAAATAAAAAAAAAAGACAAAATTATACAATTCTTCTTTAATTTAATTTTAGGTAACACTTTTATTTTTATCTTTGTTTTCTAATTAAATTTCTTTATGTTATAATCAGTTAACACTTTCGTATTTTATCCTCTATTTATATATAATAAATATAAACAAAAACATTTCCACTCTCTTATATCAAGCCTAAAACGTGATTTACTTTTGTCCCAAAAATGAATGTTACTATGTAGTATGTGACTTTCCTTGCTCCATGTCTTGCTCCATGTGAGTATAGACTAGATAACCTACGTTCTTTCTTTAATTTGTCACTGTTTGATTTCATTTGCATGTATTAATTTCCTTCGATCTTAAATACAAAACTCTGGCAGTAATAATTGTTTTTAATTTTTGTGGTCTGAAAAAGAAATATCTTAACTATTTTTTTTTTGAAAGAGTCTTAACTAATTTTATGGTATTTAATAATATCATTTTTAAATATTAAGATGCAATTAAATTTTTAATCTAAAATTTCATGAAGTAAATTCCAACAAATAATGATTTAACGAATGCAATTATCTGGAGTTTGTTTGAAACTTGTATTCATCATCCAATCATATGGTGTTATATGTCATTTTTTATATTTAGTTATTTGAAATAAATTTAAATTTGAATTATATTCAAAATACAGAAAAATTCTAAAAAATATTATCTTTGAGTTAACCTTCGTGTTCTCATACGAAATTGGTCCTACTAATCTAAAGTTTGGGCAAAAGATATGTAGAGTCTCGTCAAAAGTTGTTCAAAAAACAAACATAATTTTTTTTTAAACAATTCGTTTTGATGGAACTCATTAATTATTTGAACTCAATTCTTTGTTCTCCAAAAATAATATTTTGAAAAGGTGTAATGTTTTTTTATATATATTCAAGATTGTATGGATATTGCATATCTATGTTCATCGCGACAAGGCATGCACGTATTAACTAGAACAAGATCATGGTACCTTATAGACATCACCAAAGAATAGTACCTAGGAAAAGCATCCATGTTGAAAATTTGAGGGAGAGTGGAGAATAAGTTACAAATAAATCAGATGAAACGTGAGGAAGGTGTAAACGTGTAGGGAAGATTAGACTAAAATGACAAAGTCTTAGTCTTCCATAAACCACAATATGTATCAAAAACAATTAAATCACATTCTGTATAAAATAAAACATTTAAACAATTTCCCATATACCCTACCCCCTCAAATATTTTAATCATGCTTTCATCACCATCAAGAACTAAACCGTTCATATATTTCCCTTCTAAAAATTCCACCATCAACTTCATAATAATCATGTTCATCTCTCATTTTTCCTAGCTAGAACTATACTATAGTATTGTTCATCTCTCTCACTTTCTCTAACTTTTTTTTTCCATGGCCAAAACCAAAAACTCAAAATCTAACACCTCTATTTTTCTATGTTGCTTTAGATCCCACATGCCAAATAAACCTTCAACCAACGATTCATCAACCATTAAAGAATCTAATCCTATTCCAAAGCAAAAGAAAAGTAGTTGGTTTTCATGGAGATGGATTAAAATGAAAATGAAGTCAACGTCTAAAACGGTGCCGCTTGAAGCCTCATTCTCTCATTATTCAAAGTCACGGTCAAAGTTTTCAACTCTTCATCATAAATCTAAAAAAACTCTACCAACCAATCCTCCACCGTCAATTCCGCCGTCTACGGTTGTCCCCGGCACCCCTTATTATACACCAACACAGGTATGTATTTATATATATTCATCCCCAACCTATTAACAAATACATGATTATTAAGGAGATTAGTATTTTATATCTTAATTAAGGAGGAGATTAGCACTGAATGTACGGTGATATATATATATATATTTCATACCTATAACATAGTTAAAAAAAAATTATGTTAACATGGTAGCAAATTCATAATCAACTACCATGCATTTTTTAGAGAACCAATTACCACACCTGATTTTTTTTTTAGAGAAATTACCACACTTTGAAGTAGTAAATTTGAGTCGTTATTATTAAATTTACTAAAATGGGATGATTAAGCTCTAATACTCCTTAAGTCAAAAACAAATACGACCCTTCTATTTTGAGCAACGACCCTTCTTAAATGTATGTCTTTCTCTCAACTATACTTTGATATTAAATTGTCTCAATACTATTTATTTCTGCATCTTCCTTCAAAAAAAGAAAGAAAAAAACTGTTTATTTCTGCAACTAGCTGGCTGTTTAATTAAGTCAATTATTTTATGTTCCAAGAAATTCATTTTTTTAAAAAAAAGTTTAATTCATATTAAAATTTTCAACAATATTAAGTATAATTATTAAATATATAAATCATTTTTCTATTAAATTAAACCTTTGTTTAATGATTTTTATTAAATTTTCAAGAATATTATGATATCTCTTTTCCATTTTGATTTTTTTTTATTAAATTAACATTTTGATAAAAAAATGTTATATAAAGATAATATTTTTGTATATGTTTTGTAATGATATCTTTGTTTTCCTTCATGATTATTTTATTAAATTATCATTTTGATAAAAAAAATATTTATATACTATGTTTTAAATATTATTTATTTTGTTTGTTAATGTTTGGTTCAGACAAGGCATGGTCCAATTAATGACATTATTACAGAAGACACACATGAACAAGGTAGAACTACTCCAACACGACCAAAACGACAAGAACGAAGGCTATCCTCTACAACACAAAACCAAACGACAATAAAAAACCTCAAAAACGTACGAAGTTCGTATGATCCTATAGTTGGAATGTCCATACTAGTTGTGACCTTAGTGATAATGATATTTTGGGGTCGTTTTTGTGCCATCTTATGTACTTCAGCATGGTTGTATTTTATACCACGTTTTAGAAATAGTGGTGTTGGAAATCATGAGGAAGATGGTGCCAAAATAATGTCAAAGAATGATGTGGATTTTGATTCTGAAGAGTATAAGAAAAAAGTGATTATGGAAGGACTTCTTGGGAGAAATAATCGAGGTAGTAATATATGATGTGAAGATTCTTGTGTTACTCAAAAAAGGAAAAAAGGGAAAAAAGAATCTTGTGATTTTGTTTATGGTAGGCCAGTAGGTGGGTTGTTTGATCATGTCGTCTGTTGGTGGCTGCTTGAAATTTTGTCTAAAACTTTAGTTTATATACTATTATATGTAACAAAAAAAATTGTAAATTAATGATATTATATTATTTTTGTTTTTTTGTCTAAAATAATATAATGATATTGTACTATTTTTGTTCCATCACTTTTTTAGGTTATTGTTCCTCAACCAACATGTATTGTATTTGACGCTATCGATACATCTGAGAAGATAAGTGGAGAAGTCTCTTTTGAACTATTTTCTTTCTGTTACGAGGAGAAACATGTCCTCCTTTTGAACCGAAGGATAATCACATTTCTCAACAATTAGTTAATCGGTTAAAAGAACAAGTAACCAATGAAGCTCGGCGCTTAAGTTAGATCTTGAGAAAGTGAAGAAATTTGAAATTTAGCTTGTTGTTTTGAAAAATCAAGTACGACTAAAAACAAGTTAGATCTTCAATAATGAATATAATGTTTACACCAAAAGGTGTTCCTTTTGATTTGAAGCTTCAACCTTGAACTTCAATCTTTCTACAATATTTGTGATGTTGAACCCAATTCTCGACCTCAAAAATTTCCTTCAAATCTTCCCTTGAATCACACTTGTCTATGAGCGACTCAACCCTTGAGCCTCCTTTAATCCTTGATAAGATGTCAATTCTAAAACTAACAATATAAATGAGAAAACCTCAATCTTCAGTTGAGGTGAAAGGATCGCAATCCTTTACTTTAGATAACCAACTTCCCCCAAATTGAAACCCTGAGAAAATCTCGCTCTAACTAACAAAGTTTCAACTTAATCTAAGTAACTAAAAAAAAATCAAATCATAAACAATGCTTAAGAGTTTTCAAAGAGGTGAAGAAGATGAGTGTATGGGAGGAGAGAGTGATAAAATTCTATGTCTTTGAAATTTTGTGTTATTACTTATATACTTTGTGGGACTAGAAGGAATGAATCTATTAAAAACTACTAAAAATATAAGTGAATCGATTCAGTCAAAGTTAAAATGTGCGTGATCGATTCATTCAATTTGAAAGCATTATTAGTTAAAAAAAATAGTGGTAAATCAATTAATTCAAAGATAAACAAGAGCAATGAATCAATTCTTACAAACAAAGAGGTTTAGCCAATCGATTATCCCTATCTATAATTGGAGACCATGACCATTTACTTTCATAAAGAGACTTGACTATCAAACTTTTATTAATTTATATTTCTACCCATCATAAAAATAGAAATAATACTTATGGTAACACAATGTTTTTCTTGACAATTATATATCTTTAATTAGTCATAAATTGTTCTGATAAAAAATAAAGGTTTAATTACACTTTTGACCCCCTAAGTTTCTCAAAGTTGTGATTTTGCCCTCCTAAAAAAAACAACTCTTTCCAAGCCCCCTAAGTTTACTTTCTATTGCAATTTTAGCCCCTCATGACAATTTTAGCCCCCTAAGTTTACTTTTTGACTCGAAAGTAGGGGGCCTGGAAAGTAAACTTAGGGGGCTAAAATTTCTAAAGAAAGTAAACTTAGGGGGCTTAAAAAAAGTTGTTTTTTTTAGGGGGCTAAAATCACACCTTTAGGAAACTTAGGGGGCCAAAAGTGTAATTAAGCCAAAAATAAATGATATTCATTCACTCAAATTGATAGAGTACATCGATACAATGCAAATTCGCTAAAAACAAAAAGGATGAATGTGCGAACAAAGTCACACATATGACTATTTTCAAGTCTCTGGAATACTCATGTCTCCGAAACTGCAACATGGACGATGCCAAAGTCATTGATTGGATATGCACTAGATCGAAGCTGATATGACAATCTGAACCGAACAGATACCTGAACGAAACCATAATAACAAACAACGCCGCACAAAGACGACGAACCAACCAACGTCGCACTAAGACAATAAAATCACAAAATAAAAAACGAAATAGATGTGAAAATCACGTATTTCAATAAAAGAGAAAGAGAAACACGAGATAGAGAGATGATTTTAGGTCCAAAATTGGCAACCACCTCTCTTTGATGGATGAAGGAGAAGAAACTAGCATTTTGGCGACTGCTTACAAGGAAGAGAAGGGAAAAGAGTGATAGGTTAGCTAAAAAATGCCAAAGTTTTTTTTGGTGGTGGCCGGGGTTCGAACCCCAGATCTTGCATATATTATGCATTGTCCATACCAACTGAGTTAAGCTCACGAGGACAAAATGCCAAAGTTTTTAATTAGTCATAAATCTTACATGAAATATATCATTTTAGTTTGACTAATCAACATAATGGGCCTGATACATTTAAATATTATATGTGCCACGAAAAATTCTTACAACAATAATAATAAAAGTAATAATATTGCTAATATATATGTTGTCAAAAAATTACATAATAGAAAAAATATAAGCATAAAAATAGAAGAGAGTGTATAGATTTAAGCACGTGAGTAAAGTTAGTTGAATCTCCGGTTTTTCCTTCATATCTGTTAATTAACATGCCACCATTGCACCAAACTAGTAAAAAAGTAATATTTTCTAAACCGTTAATTAAATTCTGAAAAAAAAAAAACATTTTTTCTCTTGTATCAAAAAATTATTCAGATTCAATTCAATGGTTAAAAAACTACCAAACTGGTAGGAACATTCATGATGATGAAGGCAAGTTTTTATTGAAAAAGGTACAGATTTTTTCTACATTTTCTTTGTTTGGTTTCATTCATCGTCATAGGATCATCAACAAGAACAAGACAAGACATGATGTTTTAAGAATTTCAATTCACAAAAATTGTTATTTTGTGGTGATGAAGATTTTGGATATCAACAACAAAAGGGTTTGCATGGAATGGTTTTAACAACGTTGTAGAGTGACATGAACATGACCATGTTGATAATAACGTACCATGTCATTATGGTATAACACATTCATTGTTGAGGAACGTACAAAGAACAAGAAGATTATTATTATTGTGCCTTAGAAACAAACAAGGAAGGAAATAATTCAGGGGAGATAGTTGCAGAGGAGGGGTTAGCATAAGGTTGTAAATTCTTCTTCTTGTGTGATTGCGAAGCCTCTTCTGCAACGACATTTTCCCGCGGTGATTGTTATATATTTCACATTTACCTTCCAACATCATTGGCAAGTTTATTTTAGTTAAGAGATTGAGAAGCTATTATCAGCAAGAAAATTACTCGTTACAACATTATTTAAGCTTGGAGGTTGATTGTGTCACAAAAACTTGAAGATTGAATATTCCAAGTTGGTTGGTAGATTATATTGATGGAATTTCAGGTTTGAGCAGCTGAATTGGGTGCATAATATATCATCTAAACAATGGTAATTATCTACTGTTTTTAATTTATCTTTAAATAGTATTCAGATTTTGATCTTTTTATGCTTTTACAATTAGGTTTCTCACTTTATGTTAAGTATAAGTAGTTCCTATTCTCTTTAGTATGTGCAAGTTTCTCTCAGAAGCTTTTGGCCAATTGGTTTTATTTTGGTGTTCATAGCTTGAGACTACACAAATCTTGAACAAATTGGCTAGATTTTTTACTTTCTCACCCACCATAATTAGGGTCTTTAACCCCCAGTACGCGCCTCAAGGTATACTAACGGCTTAGGTCCTTTGGGCGCGCTATGGACTAATCCTCAAGTTGGCAGCAAGACATCCGTTTCTTTTTTTCCCTATAAAGGGTTGCATTGCCTCCTAAATGAACGACTCTCCATGAATCAAACTCAGGTTCTTTTCTTGGGGGAGAGTCGTGTCACCGCCTCTCTCAACACTTTGTAATATATTTGATTTTAGTTTCTTAGAAGTTGTTGATATCATTTCTCTACTATGCTTTTGCAGACGAAATAGGTTCTATCTAAATGCATCTGAAATTAATTCAGTTAGAAATGTGTCTAAAATCCGTCTTAAATCTATTTGAAAATCCGTCTCATAATGACGTTTTTCTAGTAGTAGAAAGTAGATATGGTTGCACTATTGGATATTTTTAATATGAAACTATGAATGCAAAAGTGCATATGTTTCTATTCTGTTTATTGATGACATTGCTCTATAGTTTAAAGGGGCTTAACTAAGTAGAATATACTATATTATTGTTAAATGTAACTATTATAGTATTTTTTATGTAAAAAATTGATTATGAGGATGCCAATATAACCTCAAACAAGATTATACATGTGATGATCGAAGCACTTATTTCCTATTGGATTAATGTACAGGCTGGTCAACTCAATTATTTTGTTGGGTCACATGTTTGGGTTGAGGACCCTGATGAAGCCTGGATAGATGGAGAAATCCTTGAATCTAAAGATGATGAGATCACCATTAGCTATGAATCTGGAACAAAGGTAAGCCTCTTGGAACCTATGTTTATCACCAATACAGATACTAGCACATATATTGTCTGGTATTCGTGTCTCCGTGATTCATGGTTTATGCTATTAGTATCAAACTTAAAAATCTATATGTCGGTATTGCAGGTTGTTAGCAAATCAGCTAACATCTATCCCAAAGATCCTGAATTTCCAACTGATGGTGTGGAAGATATGACAAGACTTTCATATATGCATGAACCGGGTGTACTTCAAAATTTGCAAATTCGTTATACCATCAATGAAATATATGTAAGATCACACTCCTGTTTTTTGAGGATGTGCTTTGTTTTGTTGTAGAAATCATTGTAATAAAGCCTTAAATTTTTTATGACGGTGTTTTGCTTGCAGACGTACACAGGAAACATATTGATAGCAGTGAACCCTTTTCAAAGGTTACCTCATTTGTATGCAAATGAGACTATGGCAAAGTATAAAGGTGCGGATTTTGGTGAGCAGAGTCCACATCCTTTTGCAATTGCAGGTTATGCATATAGGTATCTTGTTGCTTGCTCTCAGTTTTGTCGCTTTGTCACTTTCAACTATTCTTTCATTTAGGATGGTTAATATAGTTCATAGAAAAAGAAATGAAGTTCGTTCTAAATTGAGTCCTCCATAGAACATTACATATTTTTGTAGTGCATTAACAGTTCATTCCAAATGACTTGAAGAAAAATAAATGTTTTTTCTTCTTGCATAAAGGCTCTAAGCATTACTCTAAAATTTCTATGTAATCCATCTCCAATCTGTATTAGCTTTGGTGAACACCCGAAATTCATTACAAATTATACAACATTATGAATAAGATGTAAGAACAGTTACCAATAGAGATAAGTATGTGCAGAAAGATGATAAACGAAGAGAAAAGCCAAGCAATTTTGGTTAGTGGAGAAAGTGGAGCCGGTAAAACAGAAAGTACTAAGATGCTTATGCATTACCTTGCCTATTTGGGAGGAAGAGCAGCAACTGAGGGACGGTCTGTGGAGCAACAAGTTCTTGAGGTAAGAAAGCCAAATGTCTATAAAGCACACACAAAGACTCTGACACTGGACACGACACTGACATGCAAACACCGATAATAATTTCAGATGTTATTATTACTCAATATGCTAATCATGTGCACTTATGCAGTCCAATCCTGTTTTAGAAGCATTTGGGAATGCAAAAACTGTTAGGAATAATAATTCAAGGTATTCATTTTTTACAATCTTTGTAATCTCTACCATACACCTCTTTCTCTTAATTATTTTAAAGCCTGTCCTAATCTTACATAGTAGTATAAAATTTCAGTCGTTTTGGTAAGTTTGTGGAGATTCAGTTTGATCAAAAGGGGAGAATATCAGGAGCTGCTATCAGAACTTATTTGCTGGAACGATCACGTGTTTGTCAAGTTTCTGATCCTGAGAGAAATTATCATTGCTTTTATATGCTTTGTGCTGCACCACAAGAGGTACATAATCAATTCTTCCTTTGTTATGGAAGGAAAATATGTCTTTACTCTTTAGAAATTAGTATCTGTCACTATTATGATATGCAAATATAGATGCTTAATAGGGGGTGCGAAATTGTATATAGAAAAATTTAAGTTGCACATTTGCAATGTAAGCACAAAGTTTATCATAACTCTCAGGATCATGGGCCAGGGGTACGGATTATTTACTGACCTTTATAGTATCATGCTCCATAATTTGGAATCCCATTTATTAACCTCTAAATTCTTAAAATCACTTATGAAAAAGGAAAAACTTTCATTAGCCTACCGGTGTTGGTTTGGGACCTTAGAGTGTGTTCATATCAAAGTTTCAGGTTCGATTCCTCTTGGTGTCAATTTTGGTGACATAGGTGATACAAAGATTTGCTCTACCTTTAAACGGGACTTCCACAAATGCACATTGAGATATGACCCCTAAAATTAGTCAGTCCTTACACCGGATATCGAGTTTAAAAAAAAAAAAAACACATATTGCATACACATCTAGAGGCAAGTCTATTCATGTGAACTTGTATTGAATCAAACAAGAAATTGCACTCTCGACGAATAATATCTCCTTGCAAGCATGTTAAAATCATTAGAAACATGTTCAACTCAAAACTAACATAGCCAAACACATCTTGACATTTCAACAAGCACCTTATGTGCAAAATATAATCCTATACCAAAAGAGTACTCTGTACCCATCAAAACCAGATGAAATACTATCAAGAGGAATAAATCAAGAAGACCAATCATTTACACATTAAAAAAATGTAATCTCAAATCCAAATCCTATAATTCGAACTTAACCAAAGCCATGTACATGAAATTTCTGCCTACAAGAATCGACAGATAAGTGGCAAAGAAAAAATCAAAGTGAGATATAAATGTGGGTGGCCCGATTGATAGGCTCTGATACATGTTAGTAATTGTGTGGTTGGGTCTTACACAACCCCACAAAACCGGTGCATAATCAGCATCGGTGTAAGCCTCCATAGTTAGACTTCCACCTCTTTTAAACAAGAGTCCTCTTCGGGAACGCGGGATCCCATCGGTGGGTTAGTACATAGTTTCGCTTTGGCTTTATATGGCCCCAAGCGGAAGGTGGGATTGAACCATGGATTGGTTAGTCCTTAGGTTAGATACCGAGTTTTCAAAACAAAAACAAAAAGTCATTTTTGTAGTTCAATCCCAAAGGGATGGCGTGGTGGTGTAAGACTTGGGATTTACAAGTGTGCTTCTCTCTAATCTCAACTTCGAATCCTCCAGGTGTGAATGATTCTTGTGATGGGACCAGTTGATATAAGACTTTGTTTTGACTTTGATTGGGCCCAGTAGTGAACTTGTGGAATGGTCTCGTGGATTAGCCGGTCTTTGACCAGATACCGAGTTTCATAAAAAAAATAAAAAATCATTACTCTAGTCTATGAACGTTCTCTAAATGTAGTTTAGCTTCACAAGTTTCCTTTAAATTTATAGCATGTTGGGTGGTGCCATGTCATACTTCAAATGTCCATGATATAGTGAGCCTTTTGATGTGAATTTATTTTTATTTGAGATTTTTTTCATGTCTAGGATGTTGATAAGTTCAAATTGGGAAATCCAAGAAACTTTCATTATCTCAATCAATCAAATTGCATTGAGCTTGATGCATTGGATGATGCTAAAGAGTATCTTGCAACAAGGAGAGCCATGGATGTTGTTGGAATCAGTTCTGATGAACAGGTATCATTCATTAAATTCAAATTCTCTATTAAATAGTTATATTTTCATTTTTTTTTATCCTTATTCATTACAAGAATTTTTCATATGATATCAATCTCTTATCAGGATGCTATATTTCGAATAGTAGCTGCTGTACTTCATTTAGGAAATATTGAATTTGTTAAGGCAGTTGATGAAGGAATGGATTCCTCTACACCTAAAGATGAAAAATCTCATTTCCATTTGAAAACGGCAGCTGAACTTTTGATGTAAGTTAATGTACTCTATATTTGTTTATCATATGAAGCATGGACATAAATACGAACATCGGATTCGACACTGACAGGTCGACACAAATAATAATTTGGAAAAATAATTAACTGATTGTGATCAATCACATGTGACGGTGTCGTGTTGGTGTCACCAACATGTGTCAAACACTGGACACACTTTTGGTCAGTAGTGTTTGTGCTAGGTTAAAACTGAAACAACTATTTGTAGCTTTCATTGAAGTTAAATCAATTCATTTTATATTTTTCAATTTTGTATATACATACTCGTTTTGGTAATTAGACACACAAAAAAAAATTTGATCTAAAATATCCAAACGACATGAAATCATAAATATCACTTTTATTTGAATGCATCTAAGCATAACCATTTTACATTCAACTCACCCCTGCAGAACTAAACACACGCTACGATTCAAATCTAATACATCTATATTTTGTTTATGGTAGGTGTGATGAAAAGTCCCTTGAAGACTCATTTTGCAAACGTGTTATGGTGACTCGTGGCGAGGCTATAACAAAATGGCTTGATCCAAATTCTGCAGCTCTAAGTAGAGATGCATTGGCTAAAATAGTTTATTCAAGGCTTTTTGATTGGTAATAATTTATGTGAAGTTTGTGATAAAAGTAAATTAAGTTAATATGTTGTTATAAAACCTCATTTTAATATACATTGGCTAATGTAATTCAATTGATGAAAACATTTGTTGATTCAGGATTGTAGACAAGATTAACAACTCTATTGGGCAAGATCCAAATTCAAAGAACTTAATTGGGGTTCTAGATATATATGGATTTGAGAGTTTCAAGACAAACAGGTGCTTAATCACCCTTTTGCCTAGTTTTTATATGAAATTTCATGAAAAGGTTTATGAGGTGGATTCTTAATGTATTTTCTTGGATTGGTTTTTCTTTTGTGATTACATTACTGTTGTAAAATGGACCGTAGTATTAAACATAAATTGTAATCTGTAATCCCTAAGCTTGATTAATAGAAAGGTACTGCAGCCGATCTGCAGTCAGAGACTTAGGCACAATTTGTCGAACTCCATGTGATCAAATCTTGTGTCTTCTTTGTTTGCGTTTTTCGTATCTGCTTACTTTTGAACCTGAGTTGTTGTTCTAACAAATACTAACTTTTCGAACTCTCGTATATAACATTTAATCGGTCCTGTTCAGCTTTGAGCAATTTTGTATCAATTTGACAAATGAGAAGTTACAGCAACATTTCAACCAGGTTTGATTCTTTCACTATCTCCATGTTTGTTGAATATTATTATCCGGTAAACAATTTCTATAGACTCAATTAACATTTCATTATACAGCATGTCTTCAAAATGGAGCAAGAGGAATATACAAAGGAAGAGATTGATTGGAGTTATATCGAGTTTGTTGATAATCAAGATGTTCTTGATCTCATAGAGAAGGTGTGATTCTCCCTCCGTTCATTTTGTCATTTTAGGAAAGTTCTATCAGTTTACCATCTCATTCTTGTATTAAGTGTATTTTTTATCTATATCTCAATGATTAAATGCAACAATATGTGTCATTGTTGTGTCGATGTTGGACACCATCATGTGTCGAACACCAGACATGTCTTCAATATGAATTTCCAGTGCTACATAGATTATCACTTATTGAAGTTGATTGTAACTTTGTCTAATACATTATCATACAGCGAAGCACTTTTTTCTCAAAACTCTGATTCAAATAAATACTTTTAACTAGATTATTTTTTCAATGCTTAAAGTACCTAGATTTTCTGACAAAATAATGAAAAAGATCAGTAAAGTGCTAGCCTGTAATATAACTTCATATATGTTAGAACTCTATATAATATTGGCTTCTATCTTATGTTGATAATTGATGTTTGTTATGAAATCAGAAACCTGGTGGTGTTATTGCTCTTCTGGATGAGGCCTGGTATGATTTAATGGTTCAAATATTTGTATTTTGTCATTTTTTATGCAATGGCTTGTTTATGTCATTTTGCATTATGTAAAGTGACATCACCAAATGCATATATATACTTTTGAGCAATAACATTGTTTTATAGCCATTATTTTATATATGGTCCTGCTTATTGTTTGTAGTATGTTTCCAAGATCAACGCATGAAACATTTGCCGAAAAGCTATATCAAACACTTAAGGACAATAAGCGCTTCAGCAAGCCAAAGTTGTCGCGAACTGACTTCACTATCAATCATTATGCCGGTGATGTAAGTGAAAAGTATTTTAGCCTACGCAGTTTTCAACCATCAAATATGAAGTAAAAAGCTTAGTATATATATGATGATTTTCAATTTCAGGTCACTTATCAAACCGATCTTTTCCTGGATAAAAACAAAGACTATGTTGTTCCAGAGCACGCTGCGCTACTCTGTGCTTCCAAGTGCTCTTTTGTTTCAGGACTTTTCCCACCTTTACCTGAGGAAACTACTAAATCAACAAAGTTCTCTTCTATAGCTGCTCAGTTTAAGGTATGTTTTCTTTGAACATTAATATATTTGCAAATTATATGATTTGTTTGTATATAACGAGTAATCATTTGTATTCTTAATGTTTATGATATGAAGCAACAACTGCAATCTTTGCTTGAAACTTTGAATGCCACAGAGCCACACTACATTCGTTGCGTAAAGCCAAATAATCTTCTTAAGCCAGGGATATTTGAGAACAACGATGTGTTACAGCAGCTTCGATGTGGAGTGAGTTTAATGCAGTTTTGTCCTTGTTCTCTAGTATGACATGAATGTTTTTGTTTCGAGTGACTTCAAACTTTGTGGATGTCATTTACAGGGAGTAATGGAGGCAATTAGGATAAGTTGTGCAGGATATCCAACTAGAAAGAGCTTTGATGAATTTGTTCAGCGGTTTAGTATATTGGAACCTAAGGTTCTAAAATGGTATTTTCATCTTGTGTATTTTCTTTTTCTGGTCATATAGATGAATGTGATAGTACTGAGTACAATTAACCACCTATTTAAATTGTGTTAACCACTTGGATTATTGCCGCAAATGTTGTTCCATTTTAGTCGTTCAAATGACAAAACTGTGTTTGAAAACAATTAATAATAAACATATATCTGCAGCCCCGATGAGATTACTGCTTGCAAGAGGCTTCTAGACAGAGCAAACCTTAAAGATTATCAGGTACTAATTCTTCTCATCCTGGAATTTATGTTGATCTCAGTTATAGCATTTTTTTGGGTTAGATGATTGCATGAATCATAGATGATGATGCTAAAATAAATTGTACACATTTGGTATGATAATATGGATTGGAATGAAATGTTGTTTGAATTTTTTAATTTTCTTTTCAATTGATTTAAGGAACACCACAAAAGAAGCATGAAATGTTAACACTTTCTACTAATAGAGTTTACTCTAATGTGCTCGATACGAGATTCTTGCATAAAAAGAAAGAATAACACTCATGACGAACTTGTTTTTGCTGCAGATTGGAAAGACAAAAGTGTTTCTGAGAGCAGGTCAAATGGCAGAACTAGATGCATGCCGTGCCGAGGTCCTAGGGAGATCCGCAATCATTATCCAGAAAAAAGGTCGCTCATACATTTGTGAGAGACAGTACAAATTATTGCGATTCTCTGCCATAGAACTACAAAGGGCAGTAAGAGGTATCAATTATGTGAATCCTTCAAGACTGTTTATAGTTGTTTTATCAATAATTTTGATTATATATTTTCTAAGTCATTTAGTTTTACATATGTTATGAACTTAACATAGGACAAATTGCAAGGCATCGGTATGAAGGCATGAGAAGGGAAGCCGCGTCTTTGATAATCCAGAAACAATGCCGTATGTATATTTCTAGAACTGCTTATAAAACTACGTATGCCAAAGCTGTTTGCATTCAAGCTGGCATGCGAGGGATGGCTGCTAGAAATGAGCTCAGATTCAGGAGACGGGCACAAGCTGCAACTGTTATTCAGGTAGGATAGGTCAGATATTCTTCATAATTAGGACTAAAATCTGCTCTTGTTACTTTTGTTATTGTATATTGCTTAGTCCCTTTAATTTGACATTGCAATTTCAAATCGTTTTCAATTTGATCCCTCGGTTGAAATTTTTGGTGAAGTGGCCCATTTTTTATGATGTGTCACTGATGACTGTGTTTTGCAGTTGCTGGCTGATCTAATTTCGTAGTGGAAGGGCAAAAATTTCACTACGAAATTAGATGAGTCAGCGAGTGAAAAACACAGTCATCAGTGACAAGTCATCAATAATGTGTAATTCGAGCAAAAAAATAAACTGCGGGACCAAACTAAAAATGATTTCAAATTGCAGTATCAAGTTTAAAGGAGTTGGAGTTACAGGGACTTAAATTCCGGTGACCTCTATTTGCAGGGATCAATTGCATAATTAAGCCTTTCAAAATTCACTTTCTTTGCTAATTAGAATTCTCAATTATATTTGGTGAATTGTTATGCCGAAAGTATGCTTAAACTAATGTGAGTTTTTTTTTGCTTCCAATCATAGAGTGACTACAGATGTTATTTAGCTCGTAATTATTTCCTAAAGCTAAAGAAAGCATCAATTTCTGTACAATGTTCGTGGAGGAGAACAAATGCACGAAGAGAACTTCGGAAGCTTAGAATGGTGTTTCATCTTCTCCTCTTGTTTACCTTTCTTAATTTTTCCTACACTAGCAAGCTGCAGTTTTTTTCTTTATTTTGCGATATAAAAAGTTTTCTTTGTGGCAACTGTTAGAGTTATGCATTTGAATGTTTTCCCTTTTCAAGTTTTGGAGAAATTCTTTATATCACAACTATTGTACTGCTACATTTTAGATAGAATAATTATTTATCTCATGTAGTAGACCAGTTAGTACTAACTAATAACAAAATGTTTCTACGAAAATGATTTCATGTAAAGTGTGTTAATTTCACCCTCTAATATGTCAAACTTGTATATATAAATTTTCCTAAATGTGAATATTATCATATCCTTTTATTTGTTTTCATTATCGAAAATATTTAAATGTTAAATTTCTGCAGGCTGCTAAGGAAGCCAAGGCCCTAGAAGCCGCGAAAATTAATCTAGAAAAGCAAGTTGAGGAACTAAATTTGTGTCTAGAATCAGAGAAGAGAATGAGGGTAATGTATTTATTCATAGTAAATGAAAATGCTCAATTATGAAATAAAGCTCCTCAAGTATACTAATGCCAATTTGGTACTTTTTTACCTCTAAAAGTATAGTTTTTATTATACTATTTTACTGACATTTTAACTGTTTGGGTTCATTGTGATGTTGAGGAAGCCAAGACACAGGAAAATGAAAAATTACAATGTGCTTTGCAAGAGATGGAGCGGCAGTTCGAAGAAACCAAGGCGCAACTCATTCAGGAACGTGAGGCTGCGAAGAATGTAGCTGCGCAAACTCCAACTATACAGGAAAATCATGTTGTTGACAATGAATTGGTCAATAAGCTTACTGCAGAAAATGAACAACTCAAGGTAACCATTACACAGAAAGTCTTCGGAAAATTTATGTCTCTAGCTGTGTAAAGATTTGGATTGTCTGCACTCGGCAATTCCATGCATTTACACAGTCAGCAGATCAGTTGTTGTTAGGTTGAGATCAGACGGTCCAGATTTCAAGCTCTATTTTAGATTATAAAAAAAACACAATCTGTATCGTATGATCTCAATCCAACGGACACTGATGTGCTGACTTCAAGAATTGTTATGATCCAAATCCAGATGTGTCATAGTATTCAAAATTGTTGTTTCTTTTGGTTCTTTGCAGGAGCTTGTTAATTCATTGGAAAAGAAAACTAAACTTGAGCTTCCTGATAATCTTACGGACAACGAACTGGTTAATAAACTTGCCGAAGAAAATGAAAAACTCAAGGTAAACATTACATAGAAAGTGTTTGTAAAACTTATCATTTATGAAATGATATGTGTTAATAGTATCCGAAATCATTGTTACTTTTGGTGCATTACAGGAGCAGGTTAATTCATTGGAAAAGAAAACTAAACTGGAGCTTCCTGATAATGTTACGGACAACGAACTGGTTAATAAACTTACCGAACAAAATGAAAAACTCAAGGTAAACAATACATAGAAATTGTTTGTAAAACTTATCATTTATGAAATGATATGTTATTAATAGTATCCGAAATCATTGTTACTTTTGGTGCATTACAGGAGCAGGTTAATTCATTGGAAAAGAAAACTAAACTGGAGCTTCCTGATAATGTTACGGACAACGAACTGGTTAATAAACTTACCGAAGAAAATGAAAAACTCAAGGTAAATAATACATAGAAATTGTTTGTAAAACTTATCATATATGAAATGATATGTTATTAATAGTATCCGAAATCATTGTTACTTTTGGTACATTACAGGAGAAGGTTAATTCATTGGAAAGAAAAACTAAACTGGAGTTTCCTGCTAATTTTACTGAAAATGAAGTGATTAATAAGCTTACAGAAGAAAAAGAACGTTTTGAGGTATTAATTATGTCAAGTGTTTGAAATTTATTTTTCTAGTTTTATTGTAATATCCATAATTATTATTACTTCTGATACTTTTCAGGATCTGGTTAATTCATTGGAAAGAAAAATTGGTGAGACAGAGAAAAAATATGAAGAGACTAGCAGGATTAGTGAGGAGCGTATGAGTCAAATAATAGACACGGAATCAAGAATGATTGAGCTAAAGACAAATATGCAGAGGTTCTTATAACAGATTTTGTGTATGCTATTGCATTAAATGCATATTTTGTGTTTTAATTGATTTGATATGTTTCCTTTATTACATACCAGGCTTGAAGAAAAACTTTCTGATATGGAAGCTGAGAAGCACGTCATTCGCAGTCAAACGCTGTCGGTTTCATCATCCATGAAAAAGTCCCCACTTGGTGCAGTTCCGGTAAATATAAAAACATTGTTTATTAAGTGAAACTTTTAGTACTCTTAATTGTCTATTCACAACCAATTACTTTTAATTGATGTTTTTTTTTTTTAAATTATCCTCAATTGAATAATGATTCGTTTAAGCCTAGTCTTAAGTAATTATAGTGTTAACTATTTCTTCATATATAATTGAGGAAAATTTGGAAAATATCGATTAAAACAAGTTAATGAGTAATGTAAATAAACAATTCTATGTCTCAACAGTATCATCCTTTTTACCCTAATTGGAGATTTATAATAATTTCTTTTTCTCCTCTTTCTACTACAGCCCTTGGAAAATGGTCATCATCAGGTAATAAAGGGTCTTCAGAATTGAAAGGCTTTTTACTTCTCTTGTAATTTATATCACTTATGTATTTATCAATAGAAAAACAAATAAAGTTATGTTTATCCTTTTGTCATGAATTTGAAGAAAAGTCTATTTTCTGTAGGCACCAGCAAAAACACTATCTGTGCGAAGATCTCATGGGGAGAGAAATCCAGTATGCACTATCAAAACAATTGTTGATTTTTATATAGTACCAAAGCATTTAGCACAATTATCATTCTTTTTCTTTCTTTGGGTGTAGGAGAGTGTAGAGGCTCTTTTCAAATGTGTGACAAAAGATCTTGGATTCTCTGAAGGGAAACCTGTTGCAGCATTTACGTTGTATAATTGTTTGCTACATAGGAAACTTTTTGAATTAGAAAAGACAAGTATATTTAACCATCTTATTACGTTGATCGGTAATGCAATAGAGGTAACTTCTTGTTCACTCAAACTATTTTTCGCATCTATATGAGATCAAATTATATCAAACTTCAGGATTTGTTTGAAAAGTGTAGACTGAAGTTTAGCTATAATAAACATGAGAATTAAAAGTCTTACATTCTCTATTTTTGTGTCCTTATTACATTCTATATGATCACTTTCATAAGGCCTGACATGGTATTTACATACAACATTTTTGCAGGATCAGGATAATATCAGCAGCATGGCTTATTGGTTGTCCAATATATCTGCTTTGTTTTTCCACCTTCAACGATGTCTAAGAGTACCAGTGCGAAAACCACCAACTCCAACAGGATTTTTTGGGAGGATGGCTCAGGTGCTAAGTTTAATTATACCTATCTAATTAATATTTTTTCGTAACTTATACTGATCTAATTTAACATGTTTTGTACATAAGTTACATGTGAACTTTTCGGCCAATTGCATATTAATTATATTATTTGTATGTTTGACTATTTAGTTTATGGATTCTACTTTGTCGTTGTAGGGTGTGGATCCTTTCCATTTCTCAAAAGAAATGGAAGACTCCATTATTAATGTTTTCAATGTATAAAAGTCCGATTGTACAAAATACATGTCACAATTTCTAGAAATATAGGTCTTTATATGTGCCAAAAGTTTTAGCAATGAAGTTTTTAGAAATATAGGTCTTTTTGAGAAATGGAAAGGATCTATACTCGTCATTGCATTGATGAGACTACAAGTTTAATAGTATTAAGCATAATCCATGCATTCCATATTAAATGGATGTTTTAAACTAATGTATGATTCTTGTTAAAAAAAACTAATGGTATAGTATCCATCGTAAATACTTATTAATAATTTATGCCTCATATTTTAATCAAAGATTATAGTTATATATAATGACATTATTCTCAAATATAAAATACAATGGTGTTTGGCAGAGTTACCGCTCGTCCAGTAGTCTTTCCAGTAGTGCATTTGATGTAGTACAACAAGTTGATGCAAAATATCCAGCTTTGCTTTTCAAGCAACAGCTTGCAGCGTTTGTAGAAAAGATATATGGAATCCTTCGAGAAAATATGAAGAATGATTTGTCCCCTCTTCTTTCTTCTTGCATCAAGGTATATTTCATCAAGTATGCCTTTTATGCATTTCCATGTGTATGATAGCAATATGCGGCAAAATATTCATTTTTTTTCTCTCTTTTTTTAAACAAAAAAATGGAAACCGTAGTTGGCTTGTCGCTTGAATATGTCTTCTGCATCTATGTCTTGTTGACAATGTCAGTGCCGTTTCTCATTATGCTTATTCCACTTACATTTTATTTTATGACTTCAGGAGCACCAAACAGGAAACGATAACAGCGAAACAACTCGTTCATGGCTCAACATTATTGAATGCCTTAATAGATATTTCAAGATTCTAAAAGAAAATTATGTATGTGAAGGTTTGATAGTTCAGTGAATCAGTATATGTACATCACTTGTGTTATTCAGTCCTTTTCTTTGTTATAGAGAAAACTGATTTTTTGTTTTTTATCTCAGGTGCCTCCCATTCTAATTCAAAAGGTATTTAATCAGACTTTTCAATACATCAACGCAGAAATATTTAACAGGTAAGTGTCTTGTTTCTCTTGGCCTATTTTATGAGAAAATATTTACGATTAAATATGTTTTTAGTCCCTATTGGTTTTAGTCTTTGTACCAACTTTTCTGTCCTGACAAATTACTAAACTACAAAAGGTGAGTACATTGACCACAAACAAAAAAAGGAAATTTTATTCAGACTAAAAACATATTTACCCTAAAGATGTATTGTAAGAATTTTGATCGACTTATTTGTCGGTGATGCTATGTTCTCCAGCCTTATAATGCAAAAAGAATGCTGCACATTCAACAATGGAGAATATGTAAAATCAGGGTTAGCTGAACTAGAACTATGGTGTACTGAAGTAACGGAAGAGGTATGTAACTTCGTTACACTTTTCTAACTTTCAAAGATTTATTGAAGTCAAAGGCATTATGTGAACAATGATTTAGTTTTTATTTAGCAAATAACTGTTTCTGTTGCAGTATATTGGCTCATCTTTGGATGAACTCAACCAATCAAAACAAGCAGTTAAATTCTTGGTATGCCTATAACTTCACCTGCAAACTCTTATATATATATATCATAGGGTGTTGTTTAGTTAATCTTCTTTTGTTTGGATATTTTTCATCATATTTTCACTTTTGGTATCTCACTCTGGATATGATTAATTCTGTAAAACAGCTTAATTAAGTCAACTGTTTTCATAAGTTATCCTGAAGAGTTTATGGAAATAAGCTGAAAACGGAGCTCTCCTAGACAGTCCTAGAATGCAATACAAAAAATCTCCTACATAATTGAACACGCATTTATCTCCCGTCTTAATTTGGTTGCAATAATTTCACCAGGTTGCTCAAGAGAAGGATGAACTATCCTATGATGATCTTACAAATGACATCTGCCCTGTAAGTGTTTTCCTCTAATACGAGTAAATGATATATACCAAGTATAAGCTTAAGTTTTGAATACATTAACATACTCTCTGATAAATCTTAAACATGAAGTCGTTATAAAGCAAGACTTGAATCTTGAATGCATTAACATGCTTATAATACCTACTAGGTGGGATCATTTACATATATTGGACAATATTGGGCTGTATTATATATTAAATCAAATATAATATGCATAACAAGTTGGTTTAATGTTTTTCTAATCTCTACATATTCTGAATTCAGGTCCTTAGTTCTCAACAGCTTTATAGAATATGTACATTATACTCGGATGAAAATGACAACACCAAAAGTGTATCGTCAGATGTAAGTTTCAAAACATTATATAAGTAAAAAAAATAATCTTATTATCTATGAATATTTCATTATTGTAATTTCTGTTATATATTTGTGCAGGTCACTTCTAGGTTAAAGCTTCTAATGACAGATGATTCAGGTGATGATGAAAAATCCTACATGTTGGAAGACAATTCGAGGTAAAGTTCATGTGCTACACACGTATAAATTCAGACATGAGAAATAACTATTTTTAAAACTTTGACCGGTACTTGAAAAATGTTTAAAAATTTGATGATGACCACCTTTAAGTAGAACTTTAGGGCCGTCCATGTCTATACAACCAAGACAGTGACCTGATCGGTATTGATTCAACAAAAACAAGAGAAGACAGATACAGTATAGTTTGAGTTTTGAGGCATTAATATTCGTTTTCCTTGTTTTTTGTCGAACCGACACTGATTGGATCGTTGTCTCAATTGTGAGGACGAGTATTACCATGAACTTCTACATATAGAGAGTGACACCGATCATTAGAATTTTGAACAATTTTCTGGCATCGGTCCATCATAGAACATACAAGACACTTTCCCATCCTAGAAACCACCTTATATAATTTGGAAACTGAATTATTCATCTTTGAATGTTTGAAACTGCAGTGTTCCTATTAATGTTGAAGAGATTCCTCATTTGTCTAAAGATAAGACAGTTCTAAAAGTAAAACCTCCTGCAGAACTACTTGAGAATGTCGCCTTCCAATTTTTACATGATTATTCACCTTAGTCCTCAATGCATCTGATTAATCACCATGTTGTAAATCAAATCAACGTCTTAGCTATAAAGATGAAGAGAGTTGCGGGTTTCCCCGGATCATTTTTTTGCGATTTGGTTTTACTGTGTTGGTTTGGGAGGTGTCATAAATTTTGTACTTTCTTTTGAGTTTCTGCAGTTGTTGTTGGATTGTGTTTTCCTTGTTAGTGAGTTTTGTTACACTTATCCCTTTTTATCATTGTAAATTCTCTTCAAGCATTTAAGAACTGGTCTGGTTAGTCTCATTTTGATGGAAAAATTAGGACTAAACAATCTCATGGTGGCTGAAGAGGTTGAATATAAACGATGCATTCGAGCTCGTGCAATGTTTAGCTTGATCGAATTTTGATTTTACATGATTAATCATAGTATGAGAAGTGCTGGGAAAACCTTTATTTTTAACACTTTTTTTTCCAACACTCACTCTCATTTGTGATGTCTATGTGAGTTTCACCACTTAATGTAGGATCCATTTTTACTATAAAAACGAGTTTAAGTATGTTTGGATCTGAAGCTCATTAGAGGACAAACATCAAGATTCATGAGCACTTACAAAAATATTTATACATCAAAGATGTCCTTATGTTGACAGTAAGGCGTCCGGATCCTCTCCATTTCCAAAGGAAATGCGGATAAACATTTTTTTGCCCAGCTGAATGACATGTGGCATAAATAGAAATCAACGGTTAAGATTGATTTTTTTTTCTTTAAACCAATTAAAATTAATAAATAATAAATATATTACATTAAGATTGAAGGCAATCAGTTGCCACATTTGTAGGAAAATTGGTTTTGCACATACGCTCCATCTTCCTTTCCTTCTTCGCATGTTCACAACCACCGTTAATGGAAGAATTTAATTTGAGAAACACATAATCAACATCATTATGTCAATTACTGTCAATTACTCTATGGAAGAATTTCATCGTTAATGGAAGAATTTCATCGTGCACAGTTGGTGCCACTTTTGTGAACCGAAAGTATGTGCAGAACTAAATTTCCTAAGAAAATGGAATATATTTATTATTTATTAATTTTAATTGGTTTAAAGAAAAAAATCAATCTTAACCGTTGATTTCTATTTATGCCACATGTCATTCAATTGGGCAAAGAAATGTTGATCCGCATTTCCTTTGGAAATGGAGAGGATCCGGACACGACAGTAAGAGCTAAACACACGTATGCAAGTTTTTATTGCTTTGCCTGATATATACTGTTTTTATTGCTAATGCTAGAAAGAGGAATGATAAAATGTCTTTCAAGCAAACAAACCAAGAAACTCTTTTTGAAGCTTGAGAAAGGCTTAAGAAATTATTGAGAAGGTGTCTTCATCATGGGATACCTATTTGTATTCGGATGCAAAAAGATGTAGCGTCCACTTAAGAATCTATAACTTCAAAGAAGGCAGCCGGCAAACGCAGGAGGAAAGGAAAGTCCAAGTTAGGTGATTATGAGGAGGAAGGCAAACAGCTAGAAACACGTGTTGAAGAAAAACCTTCGCCAAACAATATTGTCAATGAATAGAGAAAGAAAGAAGATAAGCCTGAGGAAAAGAAGGAAAAGAAGAAAGGAAGAACGAGGAAAACCAAAGCGTTGAGATTTTGGCAGAGCAAGTCCCAAGATTAGTAACAAATCTTACCTCAGAAAAAACCAAATGATAAGTCCTACAAAACTAACCCCAAATGACTAATTAAGCATAAAAGATAATTAAACTCCCGAATTCCTAAATTGTCACCGATTCAATGCTTTAGGCAATGCAATCACTTTATTTCTCATAGACTATGGGGGATAAGTGCAAGGTAATAACCTACAATTTTGTCGGTTATCAATGGTGTGCGTTGGTGGCTCACATGTCCTTTCGCTAGTTCCTTCCTGCTACTTTCCCTTGGTGTCCCTTGGTGCCTTGGAAGGCGGACTTCTTGACTCATGCCGATCTCGCCTCTGATCTTGCTCAGAACACCCCTTGACATATCCTCTTTTATATCCATCCCTGATCAACCTCTCAATTTCTATTCTCAGCACGTGGCAATCATCTCTATGGTGGACCTTTATCATGTGATACTTGCACCAATTGTTAATCTATCTTTCCATTAATTCATCCCGCGAAGTAGTAGGTTCCAATATCATCAGGGGCGGAGCCACCCCCCAGCTAGCCTGGGCACTAGCCCAGGCTCAGCTCCAACTTCCTTTGTCGCAAGCCCAGCCATTACTAGGACTTTTAGCTTTTCCTGCGGATTTTTGTGTAAATTCCGCAGGAAACACATTTCTTGCAAAGATATATCCGCAGGAAATGTGAAATTATTCGCAGGAAGGAAGTAACGTTTTGCGATAAATTTTTTGCTCAGACTCTATAAAATTCCTGGCTCCGCCACTGAATATCATCTTGGTGTGAAGTACCCCACACCATATTTGCTCCATCCTTTTTTTTAAGGGGGTGAATTGTTCTAACAGCCTTCTGGATGGAGATTTGAAAGTTCCACAAACTGGTTGTAAGTAGTTGTTTTCCGCGAAGTTGTTGAATTCCGCTCCACTGGCCCCTCGTTTCTCGCCTCTCCTTCACGAGCTCTCGCCCACGTGAATGTGATGAGGGGAGACTAGGTTGAAGTAGGCGGAACCCTACATAAAATTGTCATTGCACCCAGTCTTTTCAGACTAGTTTACCAAAATACCTTTATATTCCTTGTAGACATCCAACAAACAAATCAATTTTCGGGTTCTTTTCTCACAATATCTTATTTCCACTATCCTTACAAAAACAATTATTGACCAATGCTAATTTAAGCCATTTTCGGAGTATTTTATGTTTTGAAATTTTAAAAAACTAAAACTAGTTTCAATTTCGAGTTTTAGTTTTGAATTAAATCACTCTATTTATCTCATCCAACTATGAATTCATCCAATATAAAAAGTATTGACACATAAAAATAAATAAAAATAACAAAAATAATTAAATTTGAATAAATAAATAAATAAAATAAAATTCATAACCATATTAACCGACTTCTTTTATTTTAATGAAACACACTAGGGCATGAAATCAAATGATAAAACTTATATTTTATTTTATACCTATATACAAGTTTTAACTCGCATATGTATCTTCTTTTTGGCATGGTTGTCGGCTTCCAAATGTGCAAACCCTTTGCTTGAAAATTGGCTTAGATAACCTTCCGAATGTGATACACAATTTGGTGAAAGATCTAGGTATTAATTACTTCTCATTTGATCATGTGGGATATTTGGTGCTCTAGAAGCATTTTGTATTATGACTTAATCTCATGTTCTTTGGCCATCCTGTGAGATTTCATGGCAAACATGGGGACCGTGAAACCATGGTACTTAAAGTAGATGGAAGCACTCTTGCAAATACAGAAAGAGGTTTTAGATGTTTGGTTTTGAACCATTAGGGATCTTTCAATTTGCGTTCTATAGTAGTGTTGGAATATCTAATGTGCATCACACTTGATAAAAAAACCATTTTGATTGGTATTGAACTCTATAGAAAGGAAGGCTTTAAGTAAGTAACTTTTCTGTTTTTCATAATCCTTCATGTTATTTAGCTGGCGACTATTGGTTCGGATAGATTTCACCACTATGCTAACTTGAAGATGAGTATCCAAAAGACTGTCTAGGGAAGGATTGACATGTTAACTTATGTCATACTCTCTTCGATCACATTTATGAGAAGAAGGAAAAAACTTGAAATTTTGATCACTATTATAAGAAAAAATTTATATTTTTTATCTATTTAATACTACCATTTCTAATATACCATTATTTAATTCCACTTTAAAAAAAATTGGAAAATGTTAACTTATGTTTTTAGGGCACATGTTAAGAATTCTACTAATAAAAATTACGTATTGAAAATTGTGTTAATTTAATGATCAAAATATTTAATATATTAATTTCTTTTCATTGACTTCTTGCTATTAATGAAATGAAATACCCTAAAGGCACAAGTTAACATTACCCTTTTTTTTTTTTAAGCATTTACTCCAGTTTTATTTACAAACACCAGCATGTGTGAGTTCCAAGGAGTAGTGGTATCATTTGGTTTTCTTTCTCATCAAACCATAAAATAAAATAAAAACCCTTCCATCTTCTTTCTGCAATAAAGATAACAAATAAAATGGATTTCTGCTCTTCTCCCAACAAGTTTTGCTCCCACTCAGCCAAACTGATCAAAATACTCATGCGTTAGTTAACTAACGCAAGTGTAAATATATGTGTTAGTTAACTAACGCCGCGTCAATTAAGTAACGCCTGCGTGAGTTAACTTACATAGCCATTAATACATGCGTGAGTTTACTCACGCACAGTCTGTGCAGCAAGCCAGAACTGACAGAACCTCTATTTTCCCTAAATTTTTCATTCCTTCATTCATACATTCATTCAGTCAATTGCGTACATTTTTCATCATTCATTCAAGCATTCATTCAATCAAGCATTAACTCATAATTAAATTATGAAAAATAACAGAATAAAACAACGGAATAAAATAACGAAAAATGTCATAAAAACGCCAAAAAAACGCAAATGTAATAGGATTACAACCAAATTCAACAAAATGTCATAAAAAAAACTATACAAAAGTCATAATGCTCCACTTACTTGGTGCAATGAAGTAGGATAATCATCATTTACTTGATATTGTGGGAGAAATTGGCTTTGAATGGCGCAAGAATGGTGAAAATCGCACTTGGAGGGGAAATTTTTTTCGTGTTTTGGAAAGTTTAGAAAATGAGGGGTTTGTGTTTCTGTGTTGCTGTTAAATGACTTAAGTCACGCAGAAATTACAAGGTGGGTTAGTTAAGTCACGTTGTGTGGCTTAACTAACGCAAGGGCATTATTGTCTTTTCAGTTGGACGCGAGCAAAATGTGCTGGGAGAAGAGCAGAAATCAATAAAATGAAGAGTTAAGTTAACACAATTTTAGAGTTACTAGTAATCTCGTTCAGCGTACCACAACAATATACTCCCCTTTCTCGCTCAATTTATTTTAGCATAACATTAATCATTTTTTTATGGGTTTGTCTAACATGTGCAATATTGCACATGTTAAGGTAACTAAAAGTAGTATCTTTTCATTGAAAACCAACAATTATTGATTAAAAGTTACATATTTAATATAAAAAACACAAGTTCCAAGTC
>Ga0228710_1002095_pt1 | contig 31056 bp, 16 predicted proteins | sample MedpolnodulmetaG_FD_177995 | JGI IMG/M metagenome (GOLD analysis project Ga0228710, IMG submission 177995) | Root nodule microbial communities from Medicago polymorpha collected in Santa Monica, California, United States - pink nodules | ecosystem: Host-associated > Plants > Roots > Nodule...
AGTACTTTGATTATGGATCCTGCACACTTGAACAAATTGTTTAGCATATCCAATTGATTATTTTTAATACCTTGTTATTGTCAAAACTCAATAGGTGACTTGTGAAACACCCTTGTTCCAACAGAATCCACCTTCTAACACTCTTGCCCTATGAAGTACAATAAATTTCGCCCAATTCTCTCTCTAAAAGTGTGATAAGATATGTTTTGAAATGAGGGAATGAGCTTTTATTCTTCTGCAGAATCTGATAAACTCGCCTTGCGAGATATGTTCGCCATGGCGAGTTGACATTACTTCACCAGTGGGTTTCTGCCACGTCAGCATTGAGGAGTTTTGGCTGTCTTAACTCGCTAGGCGAGGCTATTGCTCGCCATGGCAAAATCTAATCCTTGCTCTCTATTTCTCCTCGTCTTTCACTCGTCATGGCACATTTTCTCGCCTTTCACTTGATGTGGCATGTTGGAGGCGAGTTCAACTGATACTTTGTCTCAGCTCGCCATGGGCTCGCCATGGCGAGTTGACCTTTGCACAAAATCTTTGTTTTTCTTTCTTAGTGTCTTAACATTCAATTCCTGCACAAATGGGTAGAGTAAGGTATAAAAAGCATAATAGGGTAATTATTCACATGTTCTTGGCTTTTCTCTAAATAACATGTAAAACAAGTAACAAATGTGCCTTAAATGTATTGTGTAATTAACTACTTTCTGGCACTTATCACATACATATATCATTTGTGTGTGACTCAGTAGGTTCTCATCACGTTAGTAAAGATATTAAATTATAAATTTAATATATAAACAGCGATAGACATCTAGTTATTCGTTGTTACCACCCAAGTAATGAGAATGTCATGTGATATGACAAAATTGTTCTATGATAATGACCATGTGTATAATTATTCCTTTTCTCTTATATCTTATATTGAACGCAAGCATAAATTGTGTCACCCTTATATAGTTCAATATTTATTTTTCTTGCAACTGGAATATACTATGTAAAGAATAAGTTTAATATCTCATATTGACTTAGTTCGCCATGATCATGCATTTTTACTATCATATTCTATGAAGAAGTCTAAATATATTTTTCCTATTATGCAGGAGGAGAAAATCTTATGTAGGTCATTCATGTCCTTCAACATGATTCTTCAAGTACTTATTAACCTACTTTATAGTTATCATGTTACATACAATATTTGAATGTACAATAAAGCATTTGAGTCAACATCTAAGGATCATAGTGGTTTCAAGTCTAAGAGTGGTATAAACCACTGTCATTATAGAATAACTTAGGACATCTTCATAATATACTATGTATTATTCTCATGGTGGTTCAATATAGTATACATATTACTCCTAATGATAATACTTATGTATAGACTTGGTATCTCATATCCATGATCATGAGAATTGGTCATCAGTAGTCTAGACTCTACATACATAGTACTCTCTATGTTTTATTACTATCCCAATTTATATTAAAGCTTGACTATAGATACTTTAAGAATAATGTTTTATATGTTAATGTAATCTCACAATAAGTCACGTTTAATGATCCATTACTCGAACTATCTATTCTAGTGACTTTATTAATCTTATAAAAAAAATATAATAAAGAATGTCTTATATTATTAATTAATAAAATTCATGATACACGGCATAAATTTAACATAAAATTATTGGTAACTAGGGCTTACACCAAGAGTATCTTTGACGACCAAGGTACTGTTCAAATTTAGAGAGAAATACAGATGAATCATATCAGAGAAGATAACTTATGCAAATGTGGACGATGAATCTAGTGATAGAATAATTCTTAGCCACCATTTTCTAAGAACAATGACTGGTTTTCATAGATATGAAGGATATGAATGAATATGTGTTTATGGTTTTGTGACATAAGAAAGTTATGAATGAAAGGCAACCAGAGCACTATATCACAAGAGAGAATCTAGTGGTTAAAAACATGAGATGGCGAGACCTGAGGCAAAGAAAGAAGAAAATCCATGGAGAAAATAAAGAAACCCTACAACAGATATTTGAGAAATGTTAATTTTTTAAAATAAACACTCTTATGTTGGGTGGTCAAAACTTGACATAAGAAAGTTTTCGTAAGTTAGTTAGTCAGTCTCACGACTTATGGAATTTAATTTTAATTATGTTTTTTAAATTTGTTTTATCAAAGTTAAGTTGCGTAAAATGGAAACCAACTTAGAAAAATTCAAAATAATTTTAAAATATTTTTCAACATCAATGATTTGGATGCTTCTTGAGTTAGACCAAAGTTGTTCCAATATTTTCTTTAAAATTGTGTAGTCAATCTTATTTCTAAGTAATTTCACAATCACAATGCATTTTCATGATATTTCAAGTTTAGATCTTTCGGCATCATTCAAGATAATGAAAGAATGAATTAATTTTGGGATTTTGTTGTATTTTGATGGGATAACCTATGATTCATTTTTGTACTTTGTTACTTGTAATATTGTCATAAAAAAGTGAAGTGTTGCTCATGAAATTTTTATACTCTATTATGGATACATGTATTGTGATTAGGCAATCAAATAATATAAATTTCTAAAAATATTTAAAATAATTAAAATCAATCGGGTAACATTTTTGTTATTCTACACCTACATGACTTTTGTATACAAATATATTGTCCTGGTGTCTAACATATACACAAACAAATGGGGAGGGGGAAGGGGTGTCGTATATTGGAACCCAACACTCAGTTTTTTCTTTGAAAAATGCTAAACACGGCGAAATATAGTTCGCGAAAGAATAACGAATGAGCACGCATAGTCTGAAAGTTGGAAAATTATAAAAATATAATAAACTTCTAGTATACTAATTGTGTGTCTCTCTCTTTTTCCATGCATCAACAGAAGACACTTCAATGAATTCCACAATAATTGTTGATCCAAATTATGGAAGAGCTTTTATCTTATACCTGAGCCAGGTATGAAATGGTGAGGTGGTTCTAAAGTAGACATGTTGAGTGTATTTACAACTGACTAATTGTATAGTTTAGCATACATATGTGGATAATTAGAGATTGGTTTCTGCAATTAGAAAAAGAAAAAGTTGCATGCTTAAGCAGTATGAAAAATATAAAGCGTTTGTGAGGTTTTCGGGATATACTTCTTGCGATATATAGCATCCCTCTTTTTCTTTTACAATACATGTTTTTCAAGTACAACTACATATATTTGAATGTTTTGTTTGAATGTGTTAACTTCCTATCGGTAAAAATGATAATATTGAGCAGAGGATTTGATTGAAATTTAAAATTGATACCATTGAAATACTTTGGCAATAAATTGAAAAAAAAAACGAGAATCCATATATATTTTATTTTATTTTGAATAGCACTTTTTGATAATTAATCATGTGCATAGCTTTTATGGATCAACACAAAATTATTACAAATTGTAAGCTCCAAAGGTAAGTTCAAGTGCGTATTTTAACTATTTTGATTGCAATGATACAATAGAACTCATTAGGATGAACAACAACAACCATTTATCATGATGTTTCCTATACATTGTCCGCCTTTCTAAAACCCTTTGGCACGACAATCCTTATCGCAAGTTGCAGTGCAAGGAATTGTACAATTTTTTCTAGACGGAGGATCAGCCGAACTTGTAATGAATCCTGAATCAATCCAAAGTTAAAAATATTATGTATGTGATATTTCTTCCCTTTTAAAAAAATATTTCAATCAAATATTTGGACTCATTCATTTACTAAACAACCTAGTATGTTTCTCGTAAACGAATTTTTATTAATCTTGGTATCTTAATTTAAAAAGTTCCCCAAAAAATAAATACAACTTCATAAGAGATATTGAGTACTCATACCGATTCAATGAATCGATTTTTTACTTTTGAATATGTAGACTATGAACACAATATAACTTTCAATAAAAAAAATCAATTGGAGTTAGTAATTGTACATAGAAAAATGTAATTCAAAATGAAAAACTAAAGTTTATCCTTACCTGAACCAAAGATCAAAACAATGCATAAAACACCCAAAAGAAAAGACTGATTTGCTTCAAAGGCCATTTTATAAGATTTAAACTTATATTTAATTTCTTGTAAATATTTAGGCTAACATGTCATTCATTATATAGACATTGAAAATGTTTGAACATTATAAAAGAAATTTATTTTTAGAAATACCATTAAATCTCATTTGACTGTAATTCATTATATAGACATTATTATGTATGTGATATTTCTTCCCTTTTAAAAAAATATTTCAATCCAATATTTGGACTCATGCATTTACTAAACAACCTAGTATGTTTCTCATAAATGAATTTTTATTAATTTTGATATCTTGATTTAAAAAGTTCCCCAAAAAATAAATACAACTTCATAAGAGATATTGAGTACTCATACCGATTCAATGAATCGATTTTTTCCTTTTGAATATGTAGACTATGAACACAATATAACTTTCAATTAAAAAAATTCAATTGGAGTTAGTAATTGCATATAGAAATATTATTCAAAATGAAAAACTAAAGTTTGTCCTTACCTGAACCAAAGATCAAAACAATGCAAAAACACCCAAAAGATAAGACTGATTTGTTTCAAAGGCCATTTTATAAGATTTAAACTTATATTTGATTTCTTGTAAATATTTAGGCTAACATGTCATTCATTATATAGACATTGAAAATGTATGAACATTATAAAATAAATTTATTTTTAGAAATACCATTAAATCTCTTTTGACTGTCATTCATTATATAGACATTGAAAATGTATTAACATTATAAAATAAATTTGTTTTTAGAAATACCGTTAAATCTCATTTGACTATTAGACATTTAATATATATTTTAGAAACCAGTAATGGTACAAGAGTTCAGACCTCAAGAATACCAAAATACCGTTTTTTTATTTTCTAACATAAAAAGTATTATCTCTTAATCTCTCTTGAGCACGATTTTGTCTTATCATGTATTGTACCATTATATCTTGTATTGTTCTATCTAGTAATTATTATTTTACAAATCAAATGCATCCTTGATGTTACAAAATAAAACTCTTACCACTACAATAACAAAAGTGGAAGTACATGTAAATATAAATCTTAATCGAAATTTAAAATAGCTTAGCAATAAAAATTTATCGATGTATTCATAAATACATCTATAATTGATAAAAAAAAATTTGAAGAAGCTAAATTAGCCAACCTAAATTAGCACTGGAGAGAATCGAACATGAGACCTCGAGGAGGAGTACACTCCCTGATCCCAAGCCAATACCACTAGGTCAACCCAAGTGGGTTCTATAATTAATAAACTTAAAATCTATAATGAATATATTTCATATAAATTTATATCTAAAGATAAATTTTATAAATTCATATGAAAGTTAATATTTATTATGTAAAAAAAATATACATTTTGGGCTTTATAAATTTAAAAAGTTTTAAGTAGGTTTAAATAGAATGGTTAATTCTAATAATTATCAGTATATTGAAACGTTATATTTATATTTTTAAATTAAAATTTATAAGAGAAAAAAAAATCAAGGTGAGCACAATGGTATCCTTGTAATTTGATTGGATATGTACCCCTCATCCAATCATTCAATTTCATTTTCATATTAAGTTATTTAAAAATAAATTCATATGAGTCTTATATGGTGGAACTATCGGGGTTTAGGTAGCCCGAGCACAGTTTCCAATTTAAAGTACGTAGTCCGAACCTATAAACCGGATGCAATAAGTCCTTCTGAAACAATGACAACGTCTAATAAAATTGAAGAATTGAAATATATGTTGGCTTTTGATTACTGTTTATATGTTGATCGTGTTGGTAGAGGAGGTGGTTTGGCTTGTTTATCGAATTGATGAGTAAAACCGCAAGTGTACGGTTCTACCGAAGTAGTAAAAAGAGAGTATCGTTCCAACAAGGAGTTGTTTAATTTAATTAACTTTTAAGAGATGATTAGAAGAAAGTTTGGTTGTAAAAATTGGGTTTTTAGAGGTTAAAAAGAATAATAATAAAAAGCGCCTTGGGATTATTGGTTCATCATACTGACGAATCCTTCACAAACAAACCCTAAACCATAACTTTATATTTGACCTACTTTCTAAAGGCAAGTTTCTCTTTAGCGTATCAAAGCTTCTTTCGAAGTGCAATGAGTGTGTTCCTCTAGCAACCACGCCTATTCTCATGGTTGATTGCTATTAGAATCCTTGAAGAACGAAACTTTATATGCCTCGAGGTTTGCTAGACTATTCTCATGTTTTGCAACCCTTGTCTAAATTCACTTGTTCCAATATCAAAGCTCGGTTGTCGCTTTATGAATTATATTTGAGATGATGAATTAACAAGTACTAACCCTCGGCTGTTGCTTTATGAGTTTGGTATTTGTTAATTCATTATAAAAACAGTGAATTAGATTAGAAAGTACATTTATATAAAATTAGGGTTTATGGCTTGGTTTGATTAGGATTATGTCATTAGACTTATCCAACAATCCCAAGACAAGAAGAATCTACTCACCCATGATCATCGTAGACATAGAAGAGAAGAAGAAGAACATGAAGTAAAATAACAAGAAAGTAAAAGAAGAACTTTTATTAAGAAAGACAATTGTCACTATTGAATTCCAAGAACACTATTGAATTCCAAGAACAAAAGATGATTTGTTGTGATAGCTAGCTACTCTATTTATAGTTTACAATGACTTAAGCCCTAAGAAATATAACAATAGAATGTTCCACGAGAAACCACGGGCTTTTAGGTCAGAAGTAAACTAATAGGTAGCTTGTCCCGGAAGCAGAAAATCAGCAAAAGGAATCTTGGGAGGTGGCACGGCCGTGCCACTGCAGGCACGGGCCGTGCCAAGCTTCTGACTTGGGGGACGTCGTATTTTTGTACCGAATCTTCGTATTTTCATCCCGAATCAGCTCCAAACCCCTTTCTTTTGCTCCAAGACTTATTCTTTAGAATATTTGTTCCTGAAATATAATAATTTGCAATTGAAGTAAAATAATTCTAAAAAGGAAATAATATTAAATAAAACGAAATCAAATCTAAATAAAATAGACTTAAATAATATATTAAAAACACTAATTTATTGACTCATCAGGAATAAGAATTTTAATTGTACTTTTACGAGTTTCTCCCAAAATCACATTGATATGGAGGTTAATGACTCTTTAAGGGGGAGATGGAGGCTAACATCATGTTATGGTATGCCAGAAGGAGGAAGGAGAAGAGAGTTTTGGAATTTACTTCTTCAATTATCCAATCTTTCCCAACTTTCTTGGTGTATTATTGGAGATTTTAATGATATTTTATCAGCTGATGAAAAGAATCGAAGGTATGATCGTCAACCTTGGCTTATTCAAGAATTCCAGCAAGCTGTTTTGGGTGGTGGACTTGTCGATATTCATATGGATGGATATGCCTTCACTTGGTTTAAAAGTCTGGGAACCGATCAAGTTGTGGAAGAAATGTTGGATAGAGCTATGGCAAATGATAGTTGGTTTGATAAATTTCATAATGCAAAGCTTGAATGTCGTACTACCACATCATCCGATCATTCCCCCTTTGGTTAGATTGTGCTCTGCAGCCCGCTCCAAGTTCTGGATAACGTCAGTTTCGTTTTGAGAATGCATGGCTTGTTGAACCCGAGTTTGGACCTTTTGTTTCTCAAAGATGGCAGGGATATGGTGAATGTCCTCTTGTGACTAAACTCAAACAATGTGTTGTGGATCTTTATAAATGGAGCATGAATGTTAACCAAAGCACTAGACAAGATATCCGTAAGACTCAACGTAAGCTTGAAGTTGTCCGTTCGCATGTGGATACCTTTAATGTGAATTATTTCAACATATTACAGCATAGGCTGGACAAATTGTTAATCAAAGATGATAAATTTTGGAAGCAGCGTGCTAAGATATTTTGGTACCGTGATGGGGACTTTAATACGAAGTTTTTTCATACGGCAGTCACCACCAGAAGAAAGTTGAACAGAATTGACTATCTTAAAGATGAGAATGGTTTAGAATGTTGATTTAAAGAAGGTCTTGAGCATATTGCGTGTGATTATTTCATGCATCTTTTTCAAAAATCACAGAGTTCTCGTGCAAGTGTTATTAACTTGGTTCCATATTCAATCACCGAGGATGATAATGATATGTTGATTGCGACTTTCAATTTAGAGGAGTTCAAACATGAAGCTTTCTTCATGCAAGCAGATAAATGTCCAAGGTCGGGTGGATTTAACCCAGGTTTCTATCAATACTTTTGGGACAATTGTGGTCATGAAGTTTATCAGGCAGGCTGTCAATGGATAGCAAGCGGTGCTTTCTAGCCACATGTCAATTCTACTAATATTACACTTATACCAAAAGGTGATTCTCAAACTTCAATGAAGGATTGGCGGCCTATTGCTCTCTATAATATTGTGTATAAAAAGCACCGTGTTTTGCTTTATCTCAGAATTATTTTGCAGTCGTAATACTCCTGATGATCTAAAGAACCTCATTGCTACTACTCTCAGTGTTCGTCAAGTTTTAGGCACCGGTAAATATCTTGAGCTGCCATCTATGATTGGTCGTAGTAAACATGCAAATTTTAAATTTATTAAGGATCGTATTTGGAATAAAATCAACTCCTGGAGCAGTAGATGTCTCTTGCAGGCTGGAAGGGAGGTTCTAATTTAATCTGTTTTGCAATATATTCCTTCATATGTGATGAGTGTTTTTCTTCTTCCAGGATCCCTCATTAATGAAATAGAAAAAATGTTAAACTCCTTCTGGTGGGGTCATAATTCAGCAAATTCTCGAGGTTTGCACTGGCTAGCCTGGCCGAAGTTCTCCTCTTCTCAAATGTGTTTTCAATTTAGAGGGTAAAATAAACAATTTCAAAAATCAACTACTGATATCCCAACACACTAACCAACCAGGTCGGAATCAAAACAAAAATGGAGAGACAAAAAGGGTTCAAGTAACGCATGAAGAAGCTTAGAGTCTTTCATTTCCAAGAGTTTGGCGATATGCAGTGCCTGTAAAAAGCTTGACAAAGAGCGCCTTTTGCAAACAAAGGATATCTACGAAGGAGAAGAAAAACAAAGAAAAATAAAATTCACTTACAACTTCAAATCATAGGGCATGGTGCTAGACAAATAACATCATGGTGGCTCCCATTTTCTACAGCTTCTTATTCTTTTGACTGAAGTTGTGTAGTCATTAGTTTAGTTTTCTGAAGAACCGAACATTAGCATGCACAAAATTGATATCGGAGAGAATCGAAAATGAGACCTTATGGAGGAGCAAACCCCAAGAACCCAATCCAACACCACAAAACCAACCCAAGTGGGTTGTTGTGTAGTCTTTGTAACTGTTGCACTAAATAATAGTATATTATATAATAGTATAAGAGATGTAATGGTTTCATTTAAAAGCTTATAAATGAAATTTTTGAGTTCTCAAAGAGATTAAAACAATGAAGCACTAAACCAAATTTTGCAACAAGATTTTAACACTATAACTAATTGACTGATTAGGTCTTCCAACTAATATGCACAAAATGACTGTTACCCCTACTATTATTTAGTTCACAAATTTGAAACATATTTTCTATCCTCTTTTAGTAGACTAAAGATAAACAAACTTGGCTTGATTAAAAACTTCAGTATCAATAGATCAAATATAAAAACAAGGGTTAGTAATTTGTTTTCCGCAAGGTAACTTTACAAATCATTGCAACAAATAAAACAAAAACCTCAAAGGTTGATATATTACTCAATACATATGTTTGCTTTGCATGAACAACCAAATTGAGAATTAAATTCTTGTTGAACTATAAATTAAATCTATCATAAAACTCCAACTATATAACTATGGAGTATCGTCATAATGATGACATCTTGAAGAAGTTCACAATCCAGGCGGTAGAAAATCAATCACCGACATAAGTCCATGAACAATCGCAGGCAGATATTATGGAAGATACTTGATCACTTTGACCTCATGAAGAAGGTCAGAATTCTTGCAGAGATCGTTAATAGATTGGCGACCAATGAACGTACGAGCCAAAGCAATCTTGCGGAGTTTGGGAAGTGCCAACAATTGATCCTCGTGCTCATAATAAATAGGTAAATAAAAGACCGTAAGGATGAGTTCTTCGAGTAAAGGGAAATAATGAGCAATGAAGGAAAGGTCATTCTTGTGGATATAAGCAGTCATTTGATAACAAGTGAAAGATGTCAAATTTTTCATCTTTTTGGAGAAAGATCGCAACCCATTTTTAGGAACTGCGCTGGGGTGTCTAAGAGTGAGTGATTTGATGTCTATAGGGAAAGTGGAGATTCGGGTAAGAAGCATGTCAAGGTCTCCGCAGAAAAGAGTTATGTTGAGTGATGTGATGTTAGGGAACCTTTTAAAGAGAAGATGAAGTAAAGGGATTGTCCGCTTGGATATTTTGACCGAGAATCGAAGACGGTTGGTGATGGACAGAAATTCTTTTGAGACAACGGAGAGAGACTTGAAACTATCACTTGGAGAGAGAGCGGTGATGTTATCAGCCAGCATTCCATTTTCATCAATATCATTGTACTGGATATGGTCGTCGCCGTTGACGAATGTGAAGATACGCTCCCATAACTCCTCTGGTAAATATGAAGATGCGGCCATTCTTTGTTGTTCTGGAACATTGGACTTGGATGTTGATGATGCTGCTTGCGGCACCATTGTTGAAACTCAGCGATGCAAATATGCTATACTATGCTATATGCACGAAATTTCTACCCTAAAACCAATGATACTTTATAAATATATATATATATATATATATATATATATATATATATATATATATATATATATAAGCTGCTCATGCGTTGTTATAGTTTGTTATATTTGTTATATATTTAATTCAAAAAGATAACTATAATTTGTTACAATATGAATCTGAAAAATATTTATATATAAAATTTTAATCAAAATCAAAATTTTATAAAAATCTTAGTAACTAGTGGAATGACGAGCACCATCGTACCCGTCTGTTCAATCTTTTTACCACGATAACGTGTGTGTATGTTTTATTATATTTGTTTCTATAATTTTGATTGCAATTTTTAAATATTAATGGAAATTATTCGTACATCGATTTATCTACAAATTAATGTCAAAGCATATAACGAAATTATTTATCAACTCGGCGTATTTTGATTTGTCTGTATATAAAATAAAAATAAAATAACGATCATTTTCTTATTGATTATAATTATATAAAATTAAAATAAAATAATGATATTTTTTTAAGGAATAACGATCATTTTCTTATTGATTATATTTATAGTGACATATACTTGATCTAGTTTGTTACATTTTTTTAAGAATAAAGGAAAAAAATTGAACATATGCTCATATCGTGTTTGTTACACAATATATTTTGTGTGGTAACAAAAAAAAAATTATGTTTGTTACATTTTTTTTTTAATATTTAAATTCACTCTCATCCATAATCTTTTTTAAATGAGAAGGACAAAGATCGAACATATATAATTTGTTACATTTTGTTTTAATATTTGAATTTACCATTATCTATTTGTTATATGTGTTATTTGCATTGAAAGTTGAGGATAATTTTGGAACGAGAAAAATTCAGCCCAAAAGAGTGTTTTCTTTATATATAGATAGAAGTATAGATATAGATATATAGTATAGATTTATATGCATTATCTAAACATTATTTATATAAAGAAAATACATGATTCTACCTTTTTCACTCCCAATTATTACCTTGAATAAATTTTCTTAATTATATTACCAGTGTCATTCAAAAAAGATTAAAAGTTATCTAATATTTGTTGTATTTTTGTTATCATTGAATAAGATAGGTATAGTTTTTTGTTTGTGGTGTCCGGGGTTCGAACCCCAAACCTTGCATATATTATGCATAAGAAAGGTATAGTTTGTTGCAGCATGAAAGTGCAAAATAGTTTGCTTAAGGGTATAATTGAAAGAAGAAAGAAAACAGCGCAAAACAGCCTATGTTTATGAACACTATCAATCTAGTAATAACAGAATTTCATTAAAAAAAATAATCAAATTTGAACCTTCAAAACTTAGTAGAACCAAATCAGGAAAGAACAGAACATCCTTAAGGTTTAGAGCATCTGGTAACATTGCCATCACTATTACATTTGGTAAGCTACCAGGAAAAGGTAGTATGTATCTTATGATAAGAATCAAACCAATTCAATCATGTGTGAATATGACAATGGCGTCAAAGTATACTATCCATACTAGACTACCTCTACTTGTTCTACAAGAAAATACATGATTTCTACCTTCAATCTGCTTCACAGAACCAGTTCTGATAACAGTAGCATGATTGACCTGATGTGTGCCCTACAAATAAATAACCATCTAACTTGTACAAATAGTTTTCTGCAGCAGGTGTATCATAATCCTGCATTCAAGATAACTAGTGAGGCACGTTTAGCTCTGTCTTTTTCCCCGTTCCTTGCAAGTGATACATCATCTTCATAATGATTTCTACTATCCATTTTCTCCTCACAATCTTCGCAGCAGAACTGTTTTCCCTTTGGCTTAGATCCATGAGGGAAGCCATGATTCTTAAAACAAGTTTCTATAGTGTGGCACATTCTACTACAGTAAAACTCAAACAGAATGCTAAGAATTATTTAAACAAAATAAACTAATCTTCATCATGTGCACTCAAACTAAGTCCAATTAAAGTATACATCAGATGTGCTCAAGTATGTATACATCCTTAATGCTTTTTTACATCCAAGTCTGAAGCCAAGGAATCAGCGGAATTAGTTTTACAAAATCTTGTCGCAAAAATTGTTTGGTTTTGTTTTCCTTATTATCCTGCTGGACAAAAACAATGTGGACAAAAGTTCTTTCGGTACTGATAGACTTTCCTTATTACACTCTTATACTAAAGAAAAACAAACTTGGCTTCATTAAAAAATAATCCGTATCAATACATGGAAACTCTTGGCAACCTTTGATTCATTGAGAAACTTTAGTTAACATTGCAGTAAAGAATAGAAAAAATCTTAGTTGTATAAGTATCTAACTCGATAAATCAATACATATATTTGCAAGAACAAACCATCATTAGAAGAAAATTAAACATGCCTATGTTCAGAAGTGAAACCCAAAAGTAAAGTTGAGAATCAAATTCTCATTCTTATGTCAAAAAGAATACAATATGCCGAGTGCTTAAACATGTAGTTGTCAAGTATAAACAAAGCAAACAAGTGAACCACCAAATCGATCATCAAAATTATAAACAGCGGTTATTTTAGTCCCTAAAATTTATTGAAAGACAAAGATATACTCCAAACTAAAAGACGCCAGTCATTTTCATCATGTCATCAACTTGTACCGTTAGAGTGTATGACTTGTCAGTTGTAAAAATAACTACCTCCATGACACTATGACGGAATGAGTTGACAAAATGATAAAAATGACTAACATTTACAATTGGAGATACTAGTTTGGTAATGCGCAACTACCATGTCTGCTCTGATTCTTGTAAGCCCTGATCTAACTCACTTAAACTTAATCCTATATCACTATGCAATATCATCGTCAACTAAGTTATTCGTCTTCTCTATGAAATCCAATCAATCGTCACGGCCTCTTCTATCAATGAAGTTTCCATATAAACAAATGGATTTTGGGAAGTACCAAGAATCGATCATCATCATCATCATAATCATCATCATCAGCTAGCACAAAATCAATGCTACTAGAAATAGTGAAATAACAATGGGGGTTGAATTCTTCTATGAGGGTGAGTTCTTCGAGTAAAGGAAAACAATCAGCAATAAAAAATAGATCATTCTTGCGTATACAAGTAATCTCAGAACAATTGAGAGTTGGGAAATTCTTCAAAGAAGTTAACATATAAACAAATATTACGGATTTTGGGAAGTGTCAAGAATCGATCATCATCCATCACAAAATCAATGCTACTAGAAATAGCGAAAGAACGGAGGGGGGTGTATTCTTCCATTAGGGTGAGTTCTTCGAGTAAAGGGAAACAATCAGCAATGAAGAATAAATCATTCTTGCTGATAGAGGTGATTTCGGAACAATTGAGAGACGTCAAATTTTTCATCTTTTCAGACAAAGCTCGTAACCCATTTGCAGGAATGATGTTACGGTTGGAGAGATAGAGTGATTTGACGTTTATAGGGAAAGTGGAGATTAGGGTAAGAAGTGTGTCAAGGTCAATGTCTCGGGATAAGCGTGTGAGGTCGAGTAACGTGATGTTAGGGAACCTTTGGAAGAAGTGAGGAAGGGAAAGGATGATTTGACAGGAGATTGTGACCGAGAATCGGAGACGATTGGTGATGGAGAGAAACTGTTTGGAGACGATGGAGAGAGATTTTAAAGTGCAGTCGTCGTTGACGTTGAGGAATTTGAAGATTCGGTCCCATAGCTCATCTGGTAAATAGGGACATGTTGCCACCGTTATTGTTCTTCTTATTCGTTTCTTAGGGTTTTTGGGTATAACGGATTTGGATGATGTTGCCGCCATCGTAAGAGAGTCTCTCAATTCCTTCTATTCAGTCGGATACAAATAAACATAACTGATATAGGTTATGTTTTGGCCAGTAATTATTCCCCACAAAGAATGGGTTCGGGTTCTAATTGGCCTAAAACTATATATAAATTTTTTGGTAGTCTTAATTTGGTTTATCTATACTATGTGTAACAAATAGATAAGAATAAATTTAAATATTGAAAAAAATGTAACAAACACGGTATGAATATATATATATATATATGTCCGCTTTTTTTCATTTATCAATTAATAAGTGTAACAAACTAAATGGGTATATTTATACTTGCTTTTTCATTATCCCAATAATACTCTTAAACAATTTTTTCTATAATAAAGATTGTTGTTGGTGTTATTTAAAAAAATAATAATTTAGATTATATTTTTTTGTTATATTGTTGGTGTCATTGAAACAGATAGTTATGGTTAGTTTGGTTTGTTATAACTTGAAAGCAACAAATATTTATAATTTTAGTTTTAATCAAAATTTTATAGAAAAACACCGTTCATAATTTCCAGACATTAATGCAACAAAAAGAACGGAAAAACAGATACGTGAGTGCCTGTCTTTTCGCTAGTTTTAAAATAAAATAAAAAATTACACCGGATAAGCTAATTGATTTCATAAACCATAGTGAGTTAAATGTGTAATGATTGGTTAATTTTAAGTGTTGAATTACTGAAAAATGTAAACTGACGTGAAAATCGGCTTAAATACATATTTGGTCCCTTATTTTTTTTAAAGAAATAAGTTTTAATCTCAATGTTTAAAAAAATCTGATTTTTTATCCACATATTTTACATTTTTATGAAGGGAAATGTTAACTTATGCCCTTAAAACACAAGTTAATGAATAAAAGTAGAAACATTTCATTGTAATTAATGCATTTGAATTTAATTTTTTTTTACTTTTAATTAATTGAATGCACAAAATTTAAAAAAAAAGTTTTTACTTTTGGTTGCTTAACATGTGTCCAAGTTAGCATGACCCTTTTATAAATTTTGAACCCTTTTGTCTCATTTTTAGGATCCTTTCTTATGATATGGAATATTCACAATGATGTTGCAATGCTTATTAGGTCACACTGAATATTCATGGTAAAAATTTGTCTAATAAACGTTATCATATAAAAACAAATAAATAAGTAACCGAGTGAATGCCCACAGACACGGGATTGTGTGCCTTCCAATTCCACCAAAGACCAACTAAGAAGAAGGAAACATTTTTTTTTTTGAGGGAAACGTGCTTAGAGCATTTCATTAATAAGAGTAGTTTCAATACAAGTGGGTATATCGAAATAAATGGCAGGACTAGCTAAAGACGTGGCTTCTCGTGCAAGAGCATGAGCAACCGCGTTGGCTTGTCGCCTAACAAACTCCACCCTAGAGTTAGAATATAAATTGTGAAACAGAGAACGACAAGAAGAAATAATACAACCAAATTCAGACAAGTCGTTCCGGGTAGCAAGGAAGGCATCAACAGTTAATTTAGAGTCTGTTTCAAAGTCCACACTATCCATCTGCATGTCACTCAGCCATTGCAGTGCAGCGTGCAGCCCTAAAGCTTCTCCCACATCCACCGAAACAGTACACGGATATGTGATAGTCCTGGCCAAGACAAAAATACCTTCCGAGTCACGAACACAAATGCCAATGCTTGTACGGTTATGGTGAGAAGAGAAAGCCGCGTCGATATTGCATTTGTATCTACCTGGCATGGGGGGTGCCACGAAACTCTATCGTGTTGGTGTGATGTGGAGGCCCCCGTGTTTACATCCGATGCGTGCTGAGGGTGTGGAGTAGATGCACGGACATCCAGAGTATTCGCCAGTTGCCAATCTGTAACCATATTTCTAGCACGGTCTACAACCACAGCACTTGTTTCGGTGACATTGTCCCAAACTCTAATGTTGCGGTGTTTCCATAGACTCCACATAACTGTTGACAGACGTTGAGATAACTCAACAGACAGATTCTCTAGAAGAGAGAAAATAGCATCCGTAGCGGAAGCCGTGTGAGAGAGGGCGTGTTGCACCGAGCCCCAAAGACCAATTCTGTTCCACACCTGTATAGCAAAAGGACAATCGAAAAAAACATGCAAAAGATGCTCATGATCAGAGTCACAACTAACGCAGTTAGTGGGACAAACTACGCCTTTATCCAACAAACGGACACGAGTCGGTAAACATCCTCGACACGTACGCCAAATTAAATTCTTAACCTTCGGTGGGACTTTAAGATTCCAGATACCAACACAATTAAACTTGATCAAAGCCACAACGTTCACCAGAGAAAAGAAATTAATATTAGTAAAATCAAGTGAATGTCATAACCCCTCAAACAATGTAAGATTGTTTCCTCATGCTGCAAACAATGACTACACTGGTTATTGAGAGTCATTCTTCTAAGGTGGAACATAGAAATAGTGGGGATAGAGTGATGACACCAAACGAAAAACTTAATATTCTTTGATGCCTTAATTTTCCAAACCACTGCCAGACATCATAGGAGGCACAGGCATATTATTTTTTAGCAACCATTTGTGTCTAGAGCTAGCCGAATAAATGCCATCGCGATTGCCAAACCAAGTAAATAAATCTGGAACAAGATCATGAAATTGTAGGTTTTTATTATTGATGTCTTCTGCCAAAAGCATCCGGTCACAATGCACCATTTTTATCGAATATATTCTTCTCTTGTTCTCCTCTTAGAAAGAAAAACAGAGAGCATCAACTTCTCAATGTACTTCAGCCTCTTCTGCATATCCTCCAAATCTTGCAATATGCATTGATAATAAACAATGACATATGATAAATATATATACCTACTCCCAATGCAAGTCGTATTAAATGTATAGTGACACTGTATATTTGATCACATTACTTGATCATATTACTAACTACACACTTCAAAGAAACTCCTCAATAGATAGAAACTACATCCATTAATTGGTGATCATATTAAAAAGAACACATTACATCAATAACGAGTGCCTTCCTTCAAAGTGAAGCACAGGAACTCCGTGAAGAATTAAATTAATAAGTTAATAGGTACAAAAAAAAAAAGTTTATAAAACGAGGAATCCTAGATCCAAAATCACAACTTGAATTCGCAAAAACACTCAGGAAGAGCAGAGCCTCTTCCCGCGACAAACTCATCTCTGTGAACCTTCCATAGGGCTTGCATCAACTCTTTTCCCCTGAGACCTTGTGAGGTTAATTCAGCAAATCCTCTTCTACTCAAAAATAGAGTTTTGTATAACCCATTGAAAGCTCTCATTGCTGCAACCATCTTGTCCATGTTCCCAAAATATGTAGCCATATAAGAATCACTATTAATAGATATATAATAATCCAAAGCAGCTTTTGTATTTCCATGCATGCTAGTGAAGTCTTCTTCATTGAGAAGGCTAGACTTGGTGAATATGTTGGTGTAAATATTCGTTAATCCTTCGATTTCCATCAGGCCGTCTCCAGCTGCCAGGTATATATTTGTTGTTGGCGGAATAGAAAGAGATTGAAGTATTAAAGCTGTCTCATTAGGTGTGAGGGGACATTTCCCACGTTGTCTCCAAATGCGGGCTAACTCTCCAGTCCATGGTTTTCTCTCCACAAGTGCTACTGCTGCTTCTACGGCTTTGATGGAAGCAGGTGAAAGGCCTGTGTATTGGCACTGGCTGTATGCAACCATGTCGGGCTCAAAACGAAGGTGGAGAGACAAAAAGGGTTTAGGTATTGCATCTAGAAGCTTAGAGGCTTTTGTTTCCAAGGGTTTGGCGAGACGTAACGCCTTGTAGCAAGCTTGACAAAGAGCAGCTTTTGCATACAAAGGATATCTGCAAAGGTGGAAGAAAATCAAAGAAACAAAATTCAGTTACAACTGTGAATTATTTCTGGATATTGAATAACATTCCTTCTATTTCGTTCTATAGTTTATGTGATTTGGCTTCAAGGAGACAGAAGTTGCATATGACTGTCAATTTACGGTTTTGGGGACTTATTTTTAATTTCTATTGTTTCAAGTTTCAACAACCAAATCGGAGATATACTCAATATATGCATCATAAGCATTGGCTAAGTAGAGTGATATCCCTCTACTAAAAGCTCATTCACCGTGAAACTGTTTGAATCAACAATATCCAAGATGTTTCTGGTTTTAGAAGCAACTAATTTATGGTCTTAACTTAAATGAGATACATAACCATACCTGTCTCTTCTTTGGGACATTGCCGGTGTGATTGAAATGTATTTGTGTTTTAACAGAGATGGGAGAACGCTTTCAACATAATCAAATTGGCCTTTCCTTTTGCTACAGTCCACTTGAACTGGTTCTTTTGTTGCAATCTCCGGAGGTAATGTTTTGACGACTTTGACAAAGCCGTTCATATGTTGCATGAAGTAGTCTACATCATATACATCAGCAAAACCACTGTAATAGAAAAAAGCATGCAGAAATCCTCTTAGCACAATTAAGATAAGTGTAGTACTGTAACTTAGAATAACATCGATCAAATGCAGTGTTATCCGTTGCAGAAGGAAACACATATGGCTAAATGCCAAAAATTCCGCAACTGCAATCTGCCATGGTGCTTGCATGGCCGATATTTGACAACACTGATCAGATCATAAGATAGGAGATCCTAATCACTAACTAACCAATAACCATTATTTCAATTAAAAAAATGCAAATAAAGACAATGCCACAGTATTAGAAAGATAAATTGCCTTGTTTCATTCCAATATGAAGCCACTTCAAACTTTGGCATGACAAGAGTTGCATTTAACAGCCGAGCAATTCCCACACCGTCACAGAACTGCAATCACAATAGACTTCATCTCAATATCAAGAAACAAGCAAAAGAGTATCGAACATCAACAAAGGATCTGGAGTTCAAATTCAGGAGTTTTCTTCAAACACTCACATCTCTTCGCATCTGATTGAGGCCTCCATAGCAATCCACTCTGATATATCCATTGGTTTCTAATGGTAGAGCTGCACCATTTCAAGAATAAAAAAAACGAAAGCAATGTCTGCAATGAAAGCCAATTAAGGTTGATTCAGAAAATAAAAAGCCAATCATCAACCCCAATCTCAGGTCTCAACCAACCAACTGACCCTAGCCACTGAAAATTGTTTAAGCAAAATTCAATTCCTGAATTGCTCTTTTAAGTTCCAATATCACTGTCGATGTAGCACCGATACTTCATATCAATAGTGCATCTAGAGCAGGTGTGCAGACTAATTAACTTCAATTGATAATCATTATCATACATATAAAATATACATATTATCTAATAACATTTTAATATATGTAATTAAATAAATTTCATACATACTTAATGATTGTCATTTATGTGATTTTATGTTTTAAAATCGTTTAATGACCAGCATATAGTCAATATTTTCGAACACATATCTCCCAATATAAGTCATAAGACTTGACAATTATCCATTCATCCATCCCTCATTTGATTACATAACCTACTTTTCACAATATTCATAACCTAAAACGCTCCTTGGGAATTTGATTCCCGAGATTGTCACAATCTTTAGCATTAACTTTAATGTGTTGTCCTTGAGAACATGATTCACACTCTATTCTTCGAATATTTTTCCATTATCTTTCACAATTAAAAAATAAGTGCAAAAGAGTAGCCTAAATTGCACAATATTACCAATCAAGACTCACTTAGAACATGTTGGGTGGATCTAATTCAACAATCAAGACTCACTTGATTTAACTGTAAGTGGATATACCTATTGCAACTTAGTATTGCCACAGTAAAGAAAATTAGTAGATGTTACAGCGATTATGACAAAAACACAATGCTGTGAGATACGGTTGCAAAGCACAAGAAGAAAGAAATGTGAGTGAAATTCATTTAGACTTGAGCAAACAACTGATATACTCATGAGACGAACTTCACATTTCAATCAAAATAAATAAAAAATAATTATTAAAATTGCAATATTCCACCAATAAATACCTAACTCCCTCTCAAAAGTTTGAGCTATTGGCTATTTTCAATACTCACTAATCTATTGAGCTTAATATAGTTTACCCTATATTGAAAACAGGGGAACAAAAAGACATGGAGAGCGTTACAGAGATGACTGACTAAAGTTGTTGAGGAAATAAAAGACCAAACTATCGCGAATTTGCAAGTCTCTGACAACAAGTCCACTGAAAGTGAACTTACAAGATGCTATAGTGAACAAATACACCCTTGAGTGGAAACCACTAATCTCAACCATGAGTGCAGCATAGGGAACCGCAATTGAGTGTACTGGTGCAGCTAGGGTCCAAGAGGGGAGTTGTGGCAGTGCAGGGTTATGTTTGGCTTCACAAATCTCAGGAGAGAAGATGAGAAATCCCTCATTTTGGCCTCTGTCACACGGGAACAGTAGCAAATGAGAGTGTTTATTTTGAGCATCGCTGCAAAAGTTTTAGGTCAGGGGGTTCAAATAACCATTCTATAGTTTAAAATATCAGGGTGTGCAGTGCAGGGGTAAATCCTCAGCTCTACGTGGGTCCACCCCTGCTTCATATCAAAGGAGTATCTGGTGTCCCACGCATATCAGTGTCCGACACCAACACATGTGCTTAGGTTCAATTACTTCTATTTTCTCAAATTATTGCTGGGGTAAATGTATCACTGTCGTGCACAGTAGCTTAAGTCAATTCTTCGCAGATCAATGTAAAGCTAAGCATATGCTCTCAATTCCAATCATTCAAACAAAAGTAGAGTGAGTAATTCCAAGTGATTTTCCAAAAGTTTAATCGCTACTAACAGTTACAGCTATTCTAAGTAAAAACCAAACTATAACTCATATCCACTAAATGAATCTAGTAATCACAAAAGTTCATAAAAACCAAATTTTTTGATCTCCAAAGCTGAAAAACAAAATTTTTTTAATATGATTTGACCTGAAGTGTTGATGCTACATGTAATCACTACAATCAATCTAGTCTTCACAAAATTTCTTTAAACAACAACAACCAAGCCTTATCCCACTAAATCGAGTCGGCTACATGGATCAAATTACACCCATAATATTCTATCATAAACCATATTTCGATCCAACTCGTTAATCTTCAGATCCTTCTTGATGGTTTCTCTTAGTTTTTCTACATCTTCCTCTTCCCCTAGTGATCTGAGTATCTTCCATCTAACCTCCTCTCTTACTACAGAATCTACAAGTTTTCTCTTTATATTCCTAAACCACCTAAGCCTATCTCATTAAAAAATAACCAAATTTTAACATTCAAAACTTAAAGTTAGTAGAACCAAATAAGATTTAATTATGCAAAATTTACCTGTTAAATGCCCTTGTAACCACCATTTGCAAGGTCTCCATTCCATGAGTCTCCGAACACTCCATATATCTACCTCCCCTCTACAAATTTCATAGAACAATAACAAAAAGAAAAAAAAAATTAACAAAAATTAAAAATAAAATCTATTGCATAAGATACTAAAATATTCAATATTGAAAATACCCAGATGCAAAGTTAGAATCTTTTTGCGATATTAAACCGAAAAAGAAATAGAGAAATTGAAATTGTGAAGAATACAGTGAGGATTCTTCGAAAGAAAAAAAATGTTATTGCATAAGATTCTGAAATTTCAAAATTGAAAATACCCAGATCCAAAGTTTGAAACTTTTTGGGAAATCAAAGCGAAAAGGAAAGAGAGGAAGTAAAATTGTGAAGCTTACAGTGAGGGCTGTTGAGAAATTGGATTTTGGGAGAAAGGGTTACGAGGTGATAGCAATGTCAAAACGACAAGGATTGTGAGTGAAACGACGAAGATGGTGAATAAAGGTTTTACAGAGAAAACGACCATTTGATTTCAGAGAAGTGTTGATGGAAATTTGATCTCTTTCTAAGATTGCGATGAAGATGGAAAAGAAATTGATGATGTATGAGTTGTATATACTTTGGTTTTATTTTATTTGAAAAATAAAATGCAACTCTTTTTCTTGTTTCTTTTTTGGATAAAAATTAATGCAACTCTTTTTCTAGCTAGATTCAATATTTATTTAGGATTTTATGATAAAAATTTAAGGTGGAGGATGATGTCTAAGTTCATGATAAAGTAATTTATGTTTACCTTCTAAATTTTGTAGTTGAGATTCGACTGGATACTTCAATAATCGGAGATGATCCATGTCCCTTTTAAAGAGATTTGCGGAGCTCAAGTCTAAAATTGTCACTCAAATTTTCCTTTGATTGAAGGTTTGGAATAAATTCTTTCATGGCGTAGACGGTTTGGTTAAGTGTGTGTTTGGTATCACGGTGACGATGTGAGAATCACAGTGATCCACTGTGATTTTACAGAAGCTACAAAGTGTAGCTTTTAAAAAATCACGATAGATCACCGTGATTCTGAGATACCCACCATGATATCAAAAACAAAAACAGGCTAAGAATCATACAAAGGAATAGTAAATATTAATATTATATCGATTTTGTCAAAAAAAATTAATATTATATCGATGATGAAGATTAAACATTGATCTCCTTATCACTCCACTTTTTAACTTCCCCAATGAGCCACTAAAGATCATGAACATATTACATCATTCTTTAAAGTTAGTACAATGTAATACTCTTACTACTAAATTGATGGTAAGCTTAAAATGCTCAAGTAAATATTGTTGTTCAATGTTGTTCAGGTAACAATGAATTTTAGATTAAGTAAACTCGTATAATATTATCATTGTATGTCGCACAATATCCCACACCTCTACGATCTCTCTCTTTTCATCCCCTCTCCGTCTTTCATGGGATCTGGATTCCCTGCAGTCAGGTAATTCTAATTTCACGCAGTCAAACAAATCTAGACCATTGAAAAAATAATATCAAATGGCTGGCATTTACAACAAAACTTTGAGATATGCACATTTTAATTGTTTTTCAAAGGTTGAGATCACTCGTGCAGTTAGGGAGTCTAATTATGTCTTTCTCCTCTAATCAGAAGTTTTAGTTCCATTTTCCATGAGAATTAAGAAATGATTTACCAATCACTGGCTTTCTACTTTGAGTTGTGATGCAAGTTATTGAACTTCTTAATTTCGTTAGGATTATTAGGCCTCACTTTAAAATCAAGAATGTTTATTCTTGATTCAAATAGTTTATGCTTTGTAACCTTGTTACTTAATGAAGTTTTGGGCGTGTGCACTGCACGACATTAATAACATGCAATTTTGTCTAGTAACATAACGCAAAATGACAATCCAAAACACCTTGAAGCCTCTAAGAGAGGAAAAAGATTGGAGGTAATTGTGGGTGGGAAGGAATGTGTGGAATCTAACATGGTAGACTACAATAATTATTCGAGCTTACTTGATCGAACTACCATAATCAAAATCAATTACTTAATCGTCCTAAATTCACCCTTAACACGATACATGAAAGACTATGAGATTAGAGTACTTTTTAAAAAAAAAAACCAAATAGAAAATATAATAAATAAAAACAAACAGATACAAAAAGTGGGGGACATTGGACCTGACCCAGGATTAACCGAAACGGAAATACAACGTGATAAAACTGTCCAAGTGGTACAACTCTAATCTATCCTAACAAAAATACACTAATCACTTGCGCTACCCAGCGAACCCGCGTACGGGCGCGAAACCAGGTAACAAAAAAAAATGTGAAAAGTGGACATCTGCAACGAACAGTTAGAGTTTTAAACTAGCCAAATGGATTGGCCGTCAACACGAAACCAATTCAAGTGCCAACAACCCCCTGAATCAACAGCAGACATATAATGCTCTTTTGAACAAACAATACGTAAAAACTCAGATCGAAGGATGAGTTCAATACGTCAGAAACCAGACCTTTTCGGGTTAATCACACCAGACCCTTTCGGGTTAAACGAACCAGACCCTTTCGGGTTTTATGAAACACAACCACCGGCATGAACAACCAAAACCACCACGATTCATATGACGACGAACGACCTGGGAGAGCGTCGAAGGAGGATTAATCGTGGAGGAAAGAGATGTCACTACACCTACAGTTGTTGGAATCCGAACAACCATGACTGAGCACCAGAACAAACGATACTGCACACATCACCTAAAAAAGCAAATCACAAAGGAAAAAGTAGCAGAAAAGCAAATCAGAAAACACAAATTCCCGCTATAGGCTACGTCGCAACCTCCTCTGCCTTCTCTACCAAAACCAAAACGAACCCACCACAGTCAACAGGAACCACAACTAACGACGATGGATCCAAGGGTCGGCCACGGAAAGAAACAAGCAAAAGGCGGCGAAGCTACGAAACACAAACTGAAAACAAGATGGTGATGCCGCCATGAAGGCCAGACACACCATCGCTTGCGTGGATCTACATCGCAGAAGAAAAAAATTTGGATTGGCAAGGGAGAAAGGAGGTCGGAGATTAGAGTACTAAAGTTGACATGAAATGTAAAATTTGATGTGAGAAATAAATATATTATAATATAACATTAATTTAGTCAAATGTCACATTCATTTAAGGTGCCAAACTATACCCTTTAATGCAAGAAGGTACAAAGGAAATATTTTATCCGAGGAACTTGCTCATAGTACATATAGAGCAAAACATTGAGACAATTAAGGAACTTGTGTGGTCAAAATATGTACTTTCACACAGTTTGCTCAGTTCAAATACATTAACTTTCAAAACACCAGAAGTGTTTCAGTAGCAAGTGCAGGTAAAGAAAATAGTACCCTCAAAAAAATTGGCAAACAAGGTTTCAGGACAAAGACAAATATGCACATCAAAATCAAAACTACAAAATTGCAGTGTTTGATTTTCAGGTTTCCTCGTCCTCTCGTTTTTCATTTTTCTTTCTGTTGTCTACCCCGGGATTGTGAATGAATATTATGGGCTAGGCCAAAACTTGTTTAAAACATAGTGATGAAATATGAGAATCGTTCCTCCTTTCTAAAACGTGTTAAACAACAATAAAAACAAGACATATAAAAACATCTATTTATAAGGAAAAGAAATGAAGGAATAAGGTAGCTCAACATTGCATGTCAGGCTATAACAAATTCTATGCTTGTCTGCTATCTACTAACAATAACAACAATCAAACAATTCATTCAAGATGACAAAACCAAAGACATGTGAGATATTGATGAACTTCACGCAGTGTGCTCTTCAATATCTCCATTCTCGCCACTTTCAGCAGCTGCTGCGGCAGCAGCCATCAACTCGTCGAAGTTTGCAGTCTTCCCGAGTAGTATTTCAATCTGAAAACACAATTTATCACAACAAATGAGGCTTACCAAAGAAAGTCATAAAGCAGGATCCAAAGCCATAGGCATGAAGGTGTAAAACAAAAATATATTGCCATATTGCCACCCTTACCTTGGCCTTTTGGACTGGTCTGCCTCTAGAATCATCTTTTATATCAACTGTCGATGTCATGATTTCTGCATAAAGATTAGGCAAATCAGATTTAATTGTTCAATTATTTGAATTCCAGAAAGAGAAAGGAGAAAGGAAAAAAATTATGCTAAAGAAGAAGACATAGTATCTTACTCTTTTCAACAGCAAGCCCGTTGTTTTTCAAAATTTCAGCAACAGTAACCACTGTAGCAATAGCTGTAGCAGCAATGTAAAAATGGAAATCAGAAATAGGAAATACCTAACCAATAAAAGATTCAATATATAAATCAGGAAGATACCAAGGCCTAGTTTAAATTAGTCTCCAACTTATGGGAGCTTCTTAAGTGAAATATGTACCCGGCTAATAACCAATGGAAAAACACTTAATAAGTTTACAGGTACCTAGGATCTATTATTTAAAGGACTCACAATCATCAACATAAAATATTATTTCAACCATTTTTACAAGTATTTGTTGAAAAGTTCATCCAAACAGCCTCGGTCATTTATAATTCTGGATGCTGTTCTACTATTTTACAATCTTAGGTAATAAATATATTATCTTAAATCCTAGATCAAAACAAAAAATAGGAATTTAAAATCAAAGGAGCTTTTGGAAGCAGAACTTCAAGGTAGTCAATGTTGTTCTACTATTCAACCCTCAACGAAATGAAGATAGGTTCAAGTTCCACAAGCAGCTAACACAATTCATTCTCGTATCTCTATTGTCTAAGTTTATGTTGTGCTCACTAGCCCAAAGATGCTATGTGTGTCACAGCGTCAGAAAACTTATGTCAGTTTCAGCTTACTTAGGGTTATAGGGGGAGAATTGGCAAACGTTGACAATAAGCGCATAAACAAAGTATTTGAGGTTTATATGATTTCAAGTTAATAAAGAAAGAAATGAGTAATACATCAAACAAATCAATTATGTCGTGACTCGCAATTCAGAGTCAAATTTTAATATTCCCATTTTCTCAGATCTCATTATGTTCTCGTTTTCCAAACAAACAAAAACAGCGTACAGCCAACATATTACTTTGAAGTCTTATCCAAATTTTCCGTACATAATCAAACAACAAATCCCTTAAATTTTAAGTCCTATTCAAATACTTTTATCCTCAAATATCAATATCAATTTCTCTACATATAGCACAATTAGCGCTAGTATAATAAAAAATCCTTTTTCAGAAACAACATAGACCCTGACAAACTAAAGCATACCTCTGATCACAAAGAGTCACAAAAGTAACCAAACTAACCTAAACAACTATTCAATTTGTGAAGCAGTGTTGTCAAATAGAAACTATAGTGTAGCGGAATTTGAACAAATCGCTATTATTTCATGATACGCTATTTAGTACAAAACATTGTCAAATAGCAGCTATAAAGGAACTATAGCATTGTAGCATAGAGAAATTTGAACAACTCGCTATTTTAGGCGATTGACAACATTTTGTACCAAATAATGTATCATTAAACAGCTATTCAACCTCATAAAGCCTTAAAGGTTAAAAAATATAGAGTCTATATACAAGATAATCATATGTATGTAGATTATTAGGTAGTTTATGTAACATTGTGTTAGCGTTAAACACCAACAAATTTTGCACCCAAAGGTAACATCTACAAATATTGCAGTTTTTTGTGTTCAACATTCTTTAGTTTATCACAATTCTTAATATCACATAGTTGAAGTGATAAATGCAATAAATACATGAAAATTCAAACCAATTAAAAAGAATAACAAAATCAAATTAAAAGAAAAAAGCCAATCATTAATTAAAGAGATTTAGTTTAAAGATTTAATACCCATTCCTAGTGCTGAAAGCTCAACCTCATTATGCTGTTGCATATACCTCTGCAATAACAAAAAACAAAAAAAAACAAAAATTAATCAAAACCCAACAAAATAAAAAACAACCAAGAACTGAAAAAACTCAAAAGATTCGAAATTTAATATGAAATGAAAAATTAACAAAAAATCGTTTATTAGATTACCTTAGCAAGATTAACGTAAAAGAAGAGGGGTTTTTTGGTGTTGGAGACTTGAATACGATTCTTCTTGATAGAATCGGTGATGTTGATGTTGTTAACTCCTTCTGTGATTGCTTCCATTGATGTGTTGTGTGTGTGTGTGTGAGAGAGAGAGAGAAAGATAGCGGAGAGAAGTGAGAAACAGAAACCCTAATCAAATCTATGTTCCCCAAATCTTTGTTTGTTTTTGTTGATTTGTAATGTGTTTGTTGTTGAAAAGATGTTGTGAGAATTGGGCCTTGCCCATGGGTTTTTTTGGGTTGTGTTTTGGCCCATTAGCTAGGGATAATTGTTTTTCACACTTCACTCAATGCTAATAAAGACCATAAAATGACAAATTTAACCTCAAATTTCATCGACAATTAACTGACGATGAAGTTACATTGGTAATTTCATGGTATTTCATAGCAACCTTTGATGTGGAAACATCAATTTTCTTAGTTAGGGGAACAATGTGACAATAAATATTGATGAGGTGGGAATAATGTTGAAATTAAAAATTGTTTCATGACTTTTGACTTCAAAAATTAACATGCATATTATACAGTATAAAATATGATCTTGTTTTATAGAATAAAGTATTTATAATGGTTTACTTCAAGTGGTTAATAAACTCTAATTAGAAACGAATCATTCAGGAGAATTAGAGTTAAAATCATTTGTTAGGTTTTGCTTACCTTCAATTATTTTGGGTGTTTTCATTGAGAACCAGAGAGTTAAGGTAAAAAAAAAGTGACATTTGACATAATTTTTGAAATTAAATTATTTTGGTAATTGACCCTTTAAGGAGAAAAAAAAACTCAAGTAATATGGAGTTTGATTAAGATGTAAATTAAATTACGAGTAGTTTTTAAGCCTAAGTTGCGATCATTCTTATCTATGCATCGTTTCAGTTTTACAAATATTTATGTCATGAGCTATTGATACTACTATGTTAATTCCCAATCCATTTTGCTCAACAAAAACAAAATCCCAATACATTTTTCATTCAATTAAAAAACCTTAACAACACCTACCTTCTAATTCACTCCCTAAAAAAACACCTTCTAATTCACTGCTTGTCAAGTGTGCACTCCAGCACAATTTTTTTGGGCTATTCATAAATATATTATAAACGTGGATTCAAAAACAGTCCATTAAAACTTTCAACTCAAATTTCCATCAAACTTACATATGATGCATTAAAAATCATGATTCAGTGCATTTTTTTAATATTTTCATGATCCAATGCATACTGAATGAGTTTTATTTAGGCTTGTGTGTGACCAACCAAGTGTACATCTGATCATGAGATTACTTTGTCAAATCAACCTATAATATTTTGAAGGAAAATCAACCTATAATTATTTGTTCTCGTTTTGCTTTATCAATCTCTAACAACAACTTTGATAATTTAATGTTAAAAAATTTCTGGGCATGTACTGTTTCTAGCTAGATTCTTATGTTTTTTCTTGGTAATCCATACATGTATCGCTTTATGGATCTCTAAGAACAACTTTGATGATTTAATGTTAAAAAAAATTTGGGCATGAATTGTTTCTACTTTCTAGCAAGATTTCTTATGTTTTTTCTTGGTAATTCATACATATACTATGAAAGGAGCAACAAATTGGCTATGCTTTATGTGAAGATATGCTATGAGAGGGTGAACCCAGCATTTATTCATATTTCCTTGTACTATTGCACACGTCATTTACGCATGGACTAGTTTTAAACACAAAACTTGACACTAAATACAATTATATTATTCAAAATGGTTAATAAAATGTATGTTAAACAATAGCTTAATGTTTTGCATTTCTGTTGTTAATGAGTTACTTTAGCTATTTAATGAGATATATATTAAATAAGTAGTTAATAGCATAATTGTAAAAAATGGTTAAAAAAGTTTAAAATGACAACGAAAAAGTATTGTTCTTTTGGTGTTTTGTGGTCTGATAACATTATTTCTCCAGATTCTTTTGGTGACCTTCACTTGTTGTAACCTCGATTTTGTTTTATCTGAAACATTAATCATTCTTAGTTTTTTTATAAGTCAGATCTTGTAACATGAAAGCATAACAATCTGTACTGATACAAACATGTTAATGATACAAAACTATCAAAGCATTGACTGAAGTTACGATACAAAACAGGGAGTGCCACTTGAATTAAGAAACTAAACTTTCAAATCATATCATAAAGAACAGGAAGTGTCATTCATTCTTCTATGTTATTCATTTTGTTTGTCTAACTTCCTTCATCCGTCTTCTATGCCATTCTAACCGAAACTACATCATGTTGTTATTGATTACATGGTTATTGTTTCGTTACTTTATTATCCTCGTTGCTATCACTGCTTCATACATCTTTAATGTTTCGATGGCTGTTTGCATCGTTTGTAAACGATAGATAGTTTTTAATGGACTGATCAATCTGTATTCATGTCTTTCGTCGATCTATGAATCATAAAAACAATATTTTCGTTGTAAACCAGTGAATTAATTTTAAAATTCCTCTTTTATCTTTGCAGACCAGACACATTTTTAATTAAAATATCGTTCATCCTCTTCCCCCCTCTCATTTAAATCAAACATATATCTAATTAAAATATCCCCCCTCCTTCCATTAAAATTCTTCATCTCCTCTCGCCTCCGTTGAAACAAACGAACCCTAACTCTCGCTATGCACGAGGTGTGCCTATGCATCTGTCCCTGGTTGTTGACGATGAATATGATTTTGATAGAGGTGCTGCATTTTCTTCTTTTTTTGCAAATAATCTATGACTAGGAATTTACCTATTCAAAGTAATATCATTAAATTACTCTTAATCGATAGCTATTGAGTGAGAGCGGTCCATTGCCTTGCAAAGCTGGTTCCTACCCTGCCTAATTTCACATGTATTATTGTCATTGGCTACGTAAGTTTTTTTCTTTTTTCACCAAAAATAAAGTAAGTTGGTTTTCATAAAATATAATGATATGTTTGATTAGTTTCAGGAGACCGGTCACAATTTTAATTTACCAAAACATAACAATGAAATAATTAAGTATCAGAC
>Ga0228710_1002096_pt1 | contig 31046 bp, 16 predicted proteins | sample MedpolnodulmetaG_FD_177995 | JGI IMG/M metagenome (GOLD analysis project Ga0228710, IMG submission 177995) | Root nodule microbial communities from Medicago polymorpha collected in Santa Monica, California, United States - pink nodules | ecosystem: Host-associated > Plants > Roots > Nodule...
CACCTCCGCCACTGACCGGAAGGTTAACGTCAAAAATGCAAGGAAAAAAAAAAACAAATGTGATACACATTCTAATGTCATGTATTTGTAAAATATGTTTATTTTAACCATTTGGTTCAAGAAATGACAAATGTTGGCAAGAATTTGTCAACATTACCAATTTACATGCATATAAAATTTAACTAATGTCTCAAATAAACTGAACACTTAGGGTGTGTTTGGATTGAGGGTTTAGGAGGGGAAGGGATGAGAGGGCTCACTTTTATTTTTTAAAGTACGAACAATGTAAAATGTTTTTTAAAAATTAATCAAGTGTTTTTGAAGTATTATATGATCATTTATCATGTTGTTAATTCAATTTTCTAAAAATTATTTTATAATGTCCGTAGTTTAAAAAAGAAAAGTAAATCCTCCCCTCTCTTCCCCTCATAAACCCTCCATCCAAACACACCATAAGTAAAATTTAATTAAGGTCAAGGATTATCTATGTGTTCTCTTCAATTAAGGCCAAGGATTATCAATGTGTTCTCTTTGAGCTTGTGCATTTTAATCACACGTATAAAATTCTACTTTAAACCCTATTTTGATTTTTGTCTAACTTTAAAATTGCTTTAGCAAGGATTTACATGTTTCCCAGCAAAAGAAAGTTACCAAAAAAAGAATCTATGAAAACAGAACGCAACGATGAAAGAATCCTATTGGTTGGGTTGGCACAACGTTCCTCGGTCAATTGGTTACATATGAAACCAATAAATTTATGCTCTTTACCCAAACACTTTTGCTCATTCCCAAGTGAAATTCTCTTTTTATCCTTACGTGATTTAAGTTACGCTAGTACAAACTGCCACGTGACTTAAGTCACGCTAGTGTTAACACTAGCGTAAGTTAACTCACGCTGGTTTTGTGCGCACCAGAACAGACATGCAGTGGTCACTGCCTTGTTCTCCGTTTAGCTTCGTTCCTGCATCCGTTCATACATAGGAACAACCATTCATTCATTTAACCAAAACTCATAATTTAGAACACATGCATTCATTCATTCATAATTTAGATACGCAATATTAACTAAAAATAATGTAAATGTCATAAATAAGCGCAACCGCGCAAATGTAAATATAGTACAACCAAAATGTCAGAAAAATACTACAAATATCCAAAAAGTCATAAAAACAAGTCATAAAATAAGACACTACTGCTGCTCCTGTGGACTATGACTCCTAGACCTCCTTCGTGGAACCTGCAGATGGTCAAACACGCTATAATCGGTACGGAGGCCCTCCAAAATGCTGAAGAATAGTGGATTTGAAAGCACCTCTGGAATCTGCATCGCATGCTCCACTCTGTCTCGCATGCTGGTAATGACCTGCAATGGATCGGGAGGATGTTTGGCCCAGTCCTGGTCAACAAGAATATCCTGGTAGACGGGTCTCGGGATGACAATGTCAGGCTCTTGAGCAGGGTTGAAGATAAGAGGATGGGATACACGGTAAAACCACCTAATGTACCTATCTGAATGCTTCCAAGGCTCGTCGTCAGGGACCTGGTGACCCCTCTGCTGCTGGGGAACGACATGCAGAACAAACTCCAAGAAGGCAGCAACCACATCTGCTAGGGCAAGGGACATAATCGTAGTATGAGGTCGGGGAACTTTCTGAACATATTTGTATTGCCTCACAACCCGCTCGGGCAAGTGACGCACCATCTTTTATTTCCCAGCCATGATCCAGCCGGAGTACCAGCACACGTTCTGAAAAGGCGTCACGTCTCGTCGGTGCTCATACGGCCTTCAGGTGACATGACAATGCTCCATCGAATCCAACAAGCCTCTGAAGTGATCAGCATGTTTAAACCCCCCTCTGAGGTTTCCATCTACCCACATACGGGTTCTCCCGTTCGCAATCTTGATATCTCGACCTCGGAACCACATGTCTGAAGTGAGCTATAAATCATCCCTGCAAACACAAAGAGACAAATCTATATCAGCACACAAGTGTCATACAAGAAACTATACATTTACGTTTAACTTAAAAAGAGAAGAAAAAAATATATTACCACAAGCAAGCTCATGTAACAACCAATGGAGCCAACATGTGGGCTGGAGGTAAGATTCAGCTGCTCATACAAGAAAGCAAGTCTCATCGTGCCCCATGACCACGTGCCTATTTCAGCCAAATCCCGAATCGCAAGCATCCACAACAGATTAATGGTTTTGCTGTTCTTACCGGCAAAAAGGGTGTAGCCAAGCAAGAGCAACAAAAACACCATCACACAGGCGGGCCTAATACGACTCAGCTCCTCCTCTGATAAATCCTCCCCCAGCAAATGGTTACACCTATTCAACAGGTGCTCATAACGCTCTTTCAGGGCCATGTAAGTGACAAAGACACCTGAATTATTACTCACCTGCTCCACCGCGTCCTCCACCGGAAACAATAGGTGAGTCACCATCAGCTCTACACCATGGTCAGGATTTAAATCATCCTCCTAAATGAGCCGTCCAGCGGGATGCCTAGAAGACAAGCAACATCGTTCAGTGTGATGGTAATCTCTCCAACAGGCAGATGAAAGCTGCTGGCCTCCTGATGTCATCTCTCAGCAATAGCACGCACTAACCCGTGGGAGATGTTGTCGTACCCAGTCATAAGGAGGGGCCTTAGACCGGATGCATCCACCGGGCCCCAAAATCAAGGGTTATCTTCTACCGACAACGGAAGTGACAAGACAGAAAGCTTCAGTTTCCTCCCGTGCGAGACGACATTAATCTTACGATCCGTTTGCAACTGAAATACAAAAAAAATAAAATTAAATAAGTAAAATAAACATGAAATAAACTATAAATATTATACGTAAAATAAACTTGACATAATAATAAACTATAAATATTCTACGTAAAATAAACTTGACATTATAATAAACTATAAATATCCTACGTTAAAAAGAAATCAATTATACTTAAATACGTAAAAAAATAAATCAATTCTACTTAAATACGTAAAATAAACTTGACATAATAGTAAAATATCATTAAATTAAATAAAGCAATTATACTTACTGTTTTACCGAAGTCTGGTAAAAGAGACAAGTCGTAAGGCCCCCCTCGAAAGCCCCCGTCCTCATCCTCCATACCAGCCTCTACATGCTGCAGAGGATGCTGCTCAGGCTGTTGTTGCTAAGGATGTTGTTCATACTGCTGCTGCTGAGGAGGCTCGACATACTGCTGCTGAGGAGGCTGCTCATGCTGATATCCCTCATCAAACTGAGCCTGATACCCCTGGTGATACTCATACCCCTCCAGATACTGATAACTCGACTGAAATCCAGGCTGCTCCTGATACGCCTTCTCCTGATAATGTTGCTCATGCTAGTATTGTGGCGGGTCCACAATCTAGGATGGACCCGTCTGTGACGTCGATCCCTCCGCAGCATCAACAGTAGCAAGTCTCGGGCCCCCCACTCTCCCTCGACCTCAACCTCGGCCAGGAGGAGGGCGTAGTGCCTCCTTCTCCCTCCGTAAACTACCAGTAAGGGCAGACCTCTCTGCCATAAATCTGTCAGTATTCTCCTGCTCAGACATATCTGCACAAAAAGCAAAAAATCTTTAACACTTTTTCACACAGACTTAAAATTTCGACAATGTCATCTTTAATAATACAACAACAACACTATAATGTCGACAATGTCATTTAAATCCATAAACTACCACGTTGTAGTCAAATTAACTATAATCAACATTAACAAACACAATTCTAACTAATTACATCATTAACAATCCAAAAAAGCAAAAAAAAAAATATCATTGAGGCATTTTACTGAACATGTAGTGTGCAATTTCAAACAACTATGTACTCTAACAATTTCAAAACCCTAAAATACCACATTGTACCATAAACAACATCTAAACAACAATTCCTAAGTTAATTCGTCACTAACAATCATCAAAACAAACATGCAAGCAAAATTTTAAAAAACCTAAAAATGTTCAATTTCTACAAAAATTCGAAAAATTGAACCAAAATAATGCAAAGAAGTAGTATAACAATCACTTACTTGATGTTGTGGACGAATTTGACTTTGAATGGCGCAAGAGTGGTGAAATTCGGATTTGGGGGTGAAATTTTCGTGTTTGAAAAAGTTGGGAAATGAGGGAACTGTGTTGTTGTGTTGCTGATAACTGACTTAAGTAATGTAGCGTGACTTAACTCACGCTGCGTGATTTAACTCACGCTACTCTTATAACTGGCGTGAGTTAACTTACGTAAGGGTAAAAATGGAATTTCACTTGGGAATGAGCGAAACCATTTGGGTAAAGAGCAGAACTCAAACTAGTAATCATTAGCTTAGGAATCAATCATATTTATAGTCAGGGCCGGCCTTAGGCATAGGCTGGGGATGCGACGGCCTAAGGCCCATGCTGGTAAGGGGCCCAATTTTTTTTTAGGAAGAGTGTGTATATAGAAATATTTGGTTTATGGGGGATATATATAGTAAAGTTCACCGATAGGGCCCAGACATTGACATGATGAAGGGTTAGGTTGAAGTCTGTTAATATTTGTTGCCCTTATGGCACGATTTAATATATATACCTCTGTATAGTACAAATATTTCTATATACACCCTCCCTTTAAAAAAAATATTGGTTGTTCTTAAAAATGTGCTGAAAAATTTATTATCAAAGATATTGGTGATATTTTTTTGGGCCCTTTCTTCTTAATAATGTGCCTCACTAATATTTAAAATATTGTTGAAATTTATTATCCAAGAAATTGGGATAATTTTCATAACAAAATAAATTTTATTTTAGTTGAAAATTGGTCTACCAGAGAAATTAATCTTAATCTTGTCTTTTAAAGATTCCAAAAAAATAAAGTATATCTATAGTAATGTCAACTTTCTTGAATTGATTAAAATGATTGCAGAATTGAATTTGATAATGCAAAACCATGTGAGACGCATTCATGATCATGAAACCGATGTGAGACGCATTTGGGATCTTGTGGTCCACTCAGCTTTTTTTTTTTTGTTTTGTTCTTCTTTTTTATCAAAAACTGCATTTAACATACAATGTTTTGGGGTGCTAAAATTTCAGTCTACTTCACAAGTGTTATTGTTATCTAGTTCTGCGGTATTTTGTTTTGTTTTGGTGTCTATGGAGTTATTAATTTATTTTTAGATGTTGCCTGAAAAACATTTATTTGGTAGTGAAAAGCGAAATAAAAAAACGAAATGAAGAGCTAATAAAAACAATGAGCTAAATTTTTTATGATGTATTATGTACGAGACCCTTTTCTAATATTATGTCTAATGGCTGTAAAACTCTAGGAACGGCCCTCTTATAGCTCATTTACCCTCTCCAAAAATATGTTTTGTGGGAGTTTTTTGTTGAAGATAAAACTCTTGAACAAGCGAAGTTAAATTTTCAAGTGTTCAATCTTCGAGTGGGTGTGACTTGTGGTGAATGATTTAAAGAGTAGGATGGTAAAAAGGTTCACCCCAACACATACTTTCTCAGTCTCTTTTTATAATAAAGTTTTGCACTCATAAAAAATGTGAATATAAAATAAAAGGGTTAGATATGTTTTTCATTTTCTTATAAATATTCTAACTTTTTGTTTTAGTTTTCTAATATTTTTCTTAGGCTTTGTTTGTGAATTTGAAGGGGAATGGGGGAAGGGGTTTGGAAAAAAATGAAGGAGCAAGTGGAAGAAATAAATTACATTGAGAAGGAAATGATTTGGGGTTCATTTTTCTTCATGATACAAAACTCTCCTTACGTGGTTATAATATTCTTAAAATTAAAAATATATTAATCATAAACACTTATCGTTCTCTAAAAAATTACTCTTTCAAAAATTACACTCCAACCCTCCAAAGTCTTCTCTTCCTCTCTCCTCCAAACTTCCAATCAAAGCCTTAAACTCTTAGTCTCCCAAAAGTTTTTTCCTAGAAAAATCCTCCAAAAAAAGTTCATCGCCACTTTCGGTCTCTATTTTTAAATCAACTCATGTTGTTTTTTTTAAGGAAAAGTCAACTCATGTTTATTATTCAAAATTTTGATTTTTTCGCAGTCATGTTTAGTACATTATACAATTCTCTCTTGCAAAAGTTTAAATTTTTTTAACAAATGATGAATTAAATATAAATTTTTATGTTTTCAACACTTAAAAATTCATATTTTGTTTGAAATAAAAAATATTTTTTTGTTGCAAATTCTTATAATATTTTAAACATTCATGCAAAGATACCTATGATCTGACTTAAAAGCAAGAATCAAAATTATGAGCAAAAAACTTTTGGACATTAAAAGTTTAAAAAAATAATTAACAGGAATAAAATAAAAAATTGAAATGTTTATAGGAACAAAAATATATTTAAAATAAAATGGAAGGAGCATAATACCAACTATACAAAAATTTGTCTTTTTAAAAGATATTAATTTCAGTTGGAAATTTAATAGGAGTTGGAGGGATTTTTTTTTTTTTGAATGGATGTATTTAGACTCTTGAAGATACCAAGTATTATAATTTATCAAATAAACTATTTGGAGAGATTGAATGATTATATATATATATATATATAAAAGTTGTCTTAATTCTTATTCTTCGTGTATTGAACATTGGTTGATTAATGATAATAGTTAACTTTGTTTCGGTCAAAAAAAAAGTTGTCTTGAGTATTTTTGTATCGAGTGTAAAATGAAACAAAAACGGTCCATTGTTAAATATCTGTACACTATCATCATTTCTTGTATTGTCAAAAAATTGTATATTAACATCATTTCTTGTAAGATCATTGATATTTTGTTCGTAATTAAGATTATTCACATTTTCAATAAGGTCGGCTACTTGACATTGAAGTAAAGGTATATGAGAATCCAACATATCTTTTTTTTTTTTTTACAAACAAACCATTTCATTCAATAAGGTCGGCTACTTGACATTTCCTCACACCATATCACTTTCTTCCCCTCCTCACTCTCTCCCTCTCTTTCTCTTTTTTTTTTTTGTCAATAGTCTCTTTGGGGGCAAAAGTGATCAAACTTCTTCGAGGTAAAATAGTGAGTAGCCAACTTGGAGAAGTGATCGACCCTTGGGATAAGTTTAAATCTGTTTTTTTTAACCCCAGAAACTTTGAAGATCTTTTAGCATAAAGTTTAGTTTAGTTTAAAAGTATAGATCTTTGAAGATGGCTTGGTGGTAGACACGCACGTTGGCAGTTTGGTTGTCCTGGATACAGCTCCCAGGAGTCAAGCTTTATACTTTTTTTCTTTAATTAATCTTTTTCAGCATTATATGGGTCTCAATTGCGCCTAATTTATCAAGGATTTGAGGTCTATAGATCCTCATTACTCTCTTCTCTCTTAAATTCTTTTTTTGTCTTTTAAAAAAAATTGTCTTTTTTTAATTAAAGACCTATCTTTTTTAGGAGAGTCGAGCCTCCAATTTTATAGGGACGGTCCTGGTTATATCTCCTTAAATACATTATAATTCCTTGTGATTTTAAAGATTGTCCGAAGCTGAGATAGTGTGTGATGCTGTCTTTTTCTTTTATTTTTTGTGCTTTGATGTATATATTTGTGCAGCTTAGTGTTTTGGTCTCATTGAAATACAATCCTGCTTTTTGCATCAGCAGCACAACCTAAGTAAAGTTCATGAGTTGTGACTGTCATTGCCATCCAATTCAATCAAATACATAAAAAGAACATCAAGCTGAATGAAAATATATAATCCCATCGGCATCTCATTGCTTATCCAACCACGCTTTTTGAACGCTGAATTGGATCATATTCCTCGGATGATCTTGTTCTTCACCAATCCAAGGTCTTCATCTTGGTTTAAAAAGCATTTGTTTTATAAGGCTCGATAATGCATCACCAATGAGCTTGTTGTTAGATTAATAATCAATCAAATATGGATTGACGTAATCATTTATATGAAATAAAGTATTTTTTTTTAGAGGATGAAAAAATTATTATTAAATATAAATTGTAATCAATTTATTATGAAGAGTTAATTAATATGTGTGGGAGGTGGGACTTGTGTTTTTGAACGAGTCTTAATGGGTTAAGTCATTATGTAATGATCAATGACATGTTTTTCTCAGTTGATTAAATATTTTATCTTATTAGATAATTAACATATGGTTGAAAATAATCAACTTAAGTTGATTTGGTGGTGTTGACTTGAAATTTTAGAGTATGTTGCTCTCAAGATCTTAGGTTCGACTATCTTTGAAGTCAATTTTGATGGAATAGTTTAAATTATTCAAAAGTTGAAAATATAAACGGCAAAGAAATCGTAGCATACCTTTGTAGTTGTTTTCTCTCGAGAACCATCATCCCTAGGTTCACGTTTATTCCAAAGGTGCACATATTCTTGATCTTTGTTTTATAAACAATATTTTGTGATTTTTATCTATGATTAACATAGTTATGCAAATTTTTTAATTGGTATTAGAGACAGATATGTGTATTACACCTATTGCACAAAATCCTAATATATGACTTTTCTTTCAATACAATGTTAAAATTGATATATGGATTTATTCCATGATGATCTTATGTGGATATGATTGATTTTTCATGTTTCTAATTTTTACCTTGTGCTGAACTGGAAAAAGTTAGTCAAGGAAGGAATGTTATCCCTCGGTTGTAGATTTATTAACTTCTTCAAAAAAATGTTACGAGTATGGATGTTTTGTGTTAATGTGAACTAGGATAAGAAAAACATAAGTAAATGAAAAGCAGGAAGACAAATGTAAAATACGAGTAAAATCTAAATGTGTTACTTATAGACAATGGGACAGAGTATGTAATCCTATTGACTATAAATGTGGCCTACAATACAAAGATTGTCTTTGACCGTCGTTATTAGGCTAAACTCGCAGGTCATGCGTATGGTTTGTGACTGTTGTTGTGTGTACATGGCGCCCCCATGTTTCATGGCCTTTTTGGGACTTGTTGATAAGTGTACTACATAAACAACACAATTTGAGAGTTCATTATTTGACGTCACTAGTTCAAAATCTCCTATGACACATGATTTAAGGTAATATTTCCTACACTTATTTTACAAAATAAAAAAATCGTAATTACAGTTATAAACCTTTGAGGGAAAATAAAAATCATTTCAACTTTCGTCATATAATACAAACAAAATTCCTCATACGATCTTTTATACAAACAAAAAAAATTGTATTCATAAAAAATCTGTGTTTGGCGCATTTAACGAAAATAGTTTAACGACAAACTAATATATCTTCAGAAGATTAACATTCATCTTCAATGATCAGTTACTCTTTAGATGGCCCATTTACTCAAACAGCTCATGAATAGCAAAGTTACCAAAGAATAAAGTTTAAAATAAGTTAATTAATTCAATTCATCATACAGATTGAGTGACTAGCAGCGTTTTGAGAAGTATGAAGAAATGACATATGGCATAATTGGCGTAGCCAAAGATATCAAAGTATTTGATCAATTTAAGCCGAGAAACATCAAATGTATAAAGTATTCTGAAATACGAAGCTTAGCAATATATTGGAGCACCAAGTAGGCGAAGGATGTTGTTGGTTTTAGCAAAGATTGTGCATAGTCAGGATCCTGAAAAACGAAAGGGAAAATAAAACAGATACTGATACAGATGCAGCAATAAATAGATATATGATTAATTTCCCAACATAGGAAGGATCTAGTCTACCATTAACACCCAATAAGTAGCAACTGTAAAATAGCAAAACAACAATACAAGCACTGATAAAATCATTGACCAAATTAACTTCTTCCGTCATATGTAGTTGCAAGAGCTTTTTCTAAGAACCACAGCAAGACGATGTTTGTGATGCCTGAGCAGAGCCAGCTCCTTGGTCTGGTTGGTTAATCTTGAGTGTCTGGGGCTGCAAAGAACCAAATGAAAATTTAGCGTGAAGATGATGAAGCAATTAAATCTGGTATAGATTTTCTTATTCAACCAAACATGCAACATAATAGTTGTCTAAAAAAGAAAACCAGCAATATAAAGGAAGCGTTGTGCATTAACTTCAAACAAATCAAAAAATGAAGCAATTATAAACTGTTGCAACTTCCAAGATAATGAATCCATCATAACAAAAGAAAGGTCGAAATAAAAACCTCAGTCTTTGAGTCACTTTCTGCAAGTCTTTGTTTAATGTCCCGAGCTATTGAAAAGAAAACCTCATCTACATTCATATTAGTTTTTGCACTCTGCATAAACATAATCTCGGCATTAGAAACAGCACAGCGGTTTCAGAATGCTTTTCCAACAAGAGTGACAAGTGCTGCTTACAGTTTCGAAAAATTTAATGCCGTATTCATCTGCCAGAGCTTGACCCTTTGAAGTTGGAACAGCCTAAGGAGAATAATTTCCAGCATCAAGTAATAATCACAGGAGATACGTGTACATGGAAAACCAAAAGGAAGGACAAAGAGTGAGTGTGTGAGGCAAACCCTTTTGCTTTCATCCATGTCGGCCTTGTTCCCCACTAATATTTTGTTGACATTGTCAGAAGCATGCTGCTCGATGTTGCGAATCCAGTTCTTGATGTCTGGATATGAGATGAAACAAATATAGAAGTCAGTTCCATCGTAATACAAATTTAAGCACTGGGATCTCCCCAAAGCAAAAAGTTGAAAAGTAGAGTTTGCCGACAAAAACACTTGTTCCAACAATGATGCGTGTGGATTTAAAAAAATAAGCATATTAGAAGATTAAGAATGTGGAGGAAATAATAAAGGAGGAATGGCACAAAACTAAAACCAGAAGGAGGAAGGAGAACTTACTGTTAAAAGATGACTCATCAGTGACATCATACACAAGCAAAATACCCATTGCTCCACGGTAATAAGCTGCCCAAGAAAAAGATTGAACACATCAGAATAAAAATAGTGTGTTTGAAATAGTGACGGTTGTCAATTGATATCACAATATGTACTGATATTGACAAACAGAGCAACATTTTACAATACATAATCACATTAGTATATAGAGTAGAACCTATAAAGCTATGATACTCTAAAATTGCTAAAGTATAGGTGTCATAGCCGTATTCCCGTGTGCATATAATACTCCTAGATCAGTATCCAAAAAGTACCCTCCACCTTTTTAAAATTTTAAAAGATGATATTTGACAGATAAATTAGGGATGCCTCTTCAACACTTTGGTATACAGCTCCAGTAACTTGAGCCTTGTTGTCCCTCAAATTGTGAGCATAATTGGAGTAAATACTTCCCCTCAAATTGTGAGCATAATTGGAGTACATACTTCTTTATTCATGTTTTGATGATATGGAAAGAGGGAGAGGGATAGTTGTGGGATATTAGTAGTGATGTCCATGATTCATTTGATGATGAAGGTTACCAACTTCTTGAATTGGCAAACGAAATTTAGAAGCTATGCTGTTTTGGATGATGATAATGGGAAGATGAAATTCCCTTGCACAAATGTCAGACACCTATTAGACAAGCCTTGAACACGCAAGTAAAGACTGTGCCGACGCATGCTCTTGCCCAGACACTTGTCTCAGACAACTTCTAATTCTAGATTAGATCTTTTCCTTTTTATCAGAACTAAAACAATGATGTTTTATCATTTTTTGTGAGGATCATTATCATAGGATTAACTTGTTATAATAGACATGATTTATATTCTTATCTTATGTCATATAGATAAGGATTGCATTATAAATGATTCCCCTTAGTCTTATTTATTAGGAATATACTTTATGCTGTTATAATTGTATCAGAGGATCAATACTCGGAATTTTTTGTAGAACAGCATATTTCACCATGTTTGTTCCTCAAGGAACGCCTTCAACTTGTTGCTTTCATTGAAGATAGTTTTTATCATCAAGTTTAACATAGATCTTTTGCTTGAATGTTGTTGGTGCTGCTGCCGCAGTAACTCGATCAGTGACATGAGAAGAGGTAGGAGGAGTGGCCAATAGCCATGGCTAAAGATTGAAAAGAAGCTCTAAGATACCGTGTTAGAAGTTGAGGATTCAGAGAAAGAGAGGGAAAGTTCTAGATAGTTTTGAAATGAGATACAATCAAGTATTTATAGAGTAGCATCCTAACCAACTCTAACACAAGTGTCAGTTGTCCTAGGTTAGGACAGCTGTCCTCACAGAATTCTGGAGGAAGAGAAGAGGATTGATCCTCTGATGCAATTATAACATCATAAGGTATATTCCTAAATCCTAATACTTAGTATTCTTTTTTGTGAGTCATATCATTAGCATGAATTTATTTTTAGAAGGTTAATATATGAATCTAAATTCTTAATTTAGAATTTTGCTGAGTCAATTATTATATACACACGCATACACATTAAAAATATCCACAAGTATGAGGTGTCTTGGTGTCCTATATTTTGGACACTACTTGTGTCTCAATGTGTGTCGTGTCCGTATGTCAGAGTCTATGCTTCATAGGTCTAGACTTAGTTTAAATAGGAGCAGTGGTACTTTGTGACATTTTGACAGTGTTTAGGGAAAAAGAATACATTTATGACACGTAACAAGGAAAATAATAAATATTTGATATGGGTAAGAGGAAAAATATGCCTCTGTTTTTTTGTAATGATTAGAAGTACTTTTTGTAAGGAGTAGAGTGATAAGGAGATGGAGAATTTGATCCCCACACCCAACAAAAAACTAACAATACTAACATTGGTTGTTTCAAAAAAACAAGTATTTTTGTGAGTTGTGAACTTGTGATCATCATATGCAGATAAACATAGTTATATATTGATAAAAGAAAAAACATCAATGTTTCTTTACAAATATTATTGCATTTCTGTAAAATAATAATAAAGTAAATTTTTCATAAATTTGTGTCCATGAATTTAGGCCATCTAATATCTTCAGTTTTCAAGAATTTCCATATCTGTGTCATATTGTGCTTATGTTGTATCAAGTATCCGATTCATATAGTAGAACTAAACCTCAATCACGTGTAAGGTGATAATTAGTACAACACCGGATATCCAACTACTTCACAGGTCTGATAATATTCAGAATTTTTAGATAAAGTCTAAACCAAACCAATCTAATGAAGAGATCCAGCCCATGCAATCTAGTAAAAAAAGCATATCGTCTCAAACAGTCAGCAATCTTAGAAGATCTATTAATAGGCCGCCAATCATATCAAAAAGAAGTTTAAATCTTATTCAAAACAGGATGGTTTTCAATAAAAAACGGTTTAGCAAGATAGAGAAGAAAGGGGAAATCTATTTGCCTCAATCAAAAAATAATATCAAAATATACTATTTAAAATTTATAGTGGTTCCTATCCAATGTCCAAGAATAGAAGGAGCAATAAATAAGTAGCAACTGATTAATATCATGACAAGCACATGTTGCATAAGAAGTGTACATAAGTTGAATATAAAGAACCACAATTAAGCTCTCACTTATTATTCTAGTTATATTGGGAGGGGAAAGAGAACAAAACAAATAAATTCAATAACTGAAACTAACCGGTTGTAATGGTTCGAAACCGCTCTTGACCAGCCGTGTCCCATATTTGCAATTTGATTCGCTTACCATCAAGCTCTATGGTCCTTATTTTGAAATCAATACTAAAGAAAAATAACACATTCTAGTAAGTACAGGGCCATCTCCTCAAGAAAGACAAAAGAATAACAACGAAAAACATAAAATAAGCAAGTTCACACAAAGAGAACCTACCCGATGGTTGTGATAAAACTAGTTGTGAATGAACCATCTGAGAAACGCAATAGAAGGCAACTTTTACCCACACCTGCCAATGTGAAAAAAGAATGTAACAAACAAAACCCAATAAGATAAGATACATTCCATACACTAATAATAATAAAGAGGAGAAAGAGAGGAGATAATAAGGCATGTTTGGATCGGCTTATTTGCTGACATACACTTATGATGATTTTTGTGAGAGCTTGTGGAAACAACTTTTAGCATGCCCATAATTTGTTTTCAACTTATTTCCATACCCTCCCCAGGATAGCTATATGAAAACCTAGTACGGCTTAAATGAAAACCGTTTTTTTAAGCAACAAATTTTATTGCGCACACCGTACCATCGCAAGCCATGACGGCCGGGCAAAAAGAGCAGATACAACTTAAACAAAGCCACAATCCAGTACCCTAAACCGATACTGGAACAACAAACAAAACAGCGAACCCGCAAAAGCACCTCCTGAACAACGCAACAAATGGGGACAAAAAACACACCCTAACCCCTACAAAAAAGAGGAAGACACGTCAAAACAACTACCCAGTATTCAGTTACCCCCAACACACGCCAATCAACAGCCACGTACACCACCCAGCAACCCCAAAACAGTGCTGAAAAAGAACCCTGCACAGCAATCCCAACTTCCTACCTACCAAAGCAATCTCCCATACACCAATTCCATTCATAGAACATACATGGCGATGCTTTCAATCTACTCAAGCTCCGCTTCCATAAGAGCACTTTGATTTCCTCCACCATTGCATCAACCTCGAAATCTCAATTCTTGAAAATCTTCCAATTTCTCGTACTCCAAATCACCCAAACGGTAGTGTGCAAAATAAGACAGAACCCTTTTTTCCACTTTTTATTTTGAGCACATCCTATCAAACATTCAATTTGAACAAATGGTTTAGGGGTGTAATAAATTCCACACCTATCCATCTCAAAATCTTATCCCACACTTGAGCAACAACATAATGAAGAAAAAGGTCTATAGAAGATTCCTCATCATTCCCACAAAAAACACACTCTAGAGGCTTCGGGAGCAATAGCATGCCTTTTCCACAAATTATTGCGAGCTGGAATTCTATCTAGGAGCATTTTCCAAGAGAAAGCCACTCTTTTGAAGGTGCCAGACTTTTCCAAAGGCCTCCAAAAACCCTTTTTTCCAATTCCCCTAGATCATTATCCAACACAAAAATCCCCTCCAAAAAGTCATAAGTTGATTTTAGCGAGAACACACCTCCACCTTCCGGTCTCTTCCCCCAACTATCTCTCTCTCGGTATTTAGTACCAAATCATTCAACAACATCAATAATTGTTCAAGTAAACTCTCCTCCCATATAAACAACATCCTCCTCCACAACTACATCCAGTTCCACTCTTCCCCATTTCTAACAGAAACCTCACTTAATTTTGCATCCTTTCTATCCGTAGCAGCAAACAGCTGCGGGAAAAGATCACAAAAACACCTATTGCCCAACCACTTATCCCTCCAAAATAAATCAACTTGCCGCTACCAACTTTCTTAAACACTTCGCTTTTGAACCAATCTCCTCCACCCAAATCCATCCTCCAAGGAAGTTAGATCTCTCCACCATATAGAAGCACTTATCGGCCAAGTGACTCCACTCCAATCAACTTTCTTCTCAATAGCCTCCCCACGCTTTTTTGACAACAACTTCTTTCCACAAACGACAATCATGTTGTAGTATACACCAACGCCATTTTGCCAAAAGACTCAAGTTGACCGCTCACACATCCCTTACCCACAAACCACCTTAATTTATATGAAAACCATTTGATTTTATTTTATATTTTGTTATAGAAATATCTTATACATCATAAGCAAGTTTAATTAAGTTGTTTATCCAAACAGGTCAAAAAGTCTACATGACAATCACATCTTTTACTTTTTCATTGACTAAAATAAGTTACTGCCTCCATTTTTTATAATAAACTGGTATGATTACACACACTACTACTAATAATAATAATAATCGAATTACCGCTGAAAATAATAAAACCTAGTGAAATATTAAGCAGAATTAAAATCTAAAATCTAAAGTGCGAAAAGAAAAAGAATTTGAAAAAGTACGAACCGCTATCACCGATGAGGAGAAGCTTGATGAGATAATCGTAATCGGATCGAGCTCTTGCGGGTGGAGCAGCCATCGTGATGATTCAGAAACCTAAAACCTGATCGGATTGATCCACGATGGTTGCTCCCTATAATAAGGGGAGTGAGGTGTGATAAGTAATTTAATTAAGACAAAAGTGGAGAGTGAGGTGTGATAAGTAATAACGAAGTGAAGTGAAGTGAGTGAAAATGAAAATGAAAATGAAAATGGTGGAAGAGAACAAAGTCGAGATCTGAAAAGCAAATGGAGATTGATTGGATGGAGAGTTCGTTGTTGGTCGAGCGTTGAAATGTGTTTTTTTTTAGATTAAAGAAATGAAGATATTTTTTCAGTTTTTTATCCAATCAAAATATATGTATTCTCAAATCTATTATCTACGGTATATATATTATACGGAAAATGCTAAGTTGCCTTAATAACATTGATTAAACATCTAAAATAAATAACTTTTTAAGAAAAAGTTGTATAATCATTAATTAACCAAAAATAATATATTATATTTTTAATATAAAAAATTTATTTGTAGATTCCTTAAGCAATGCCCTAACGGCACTGGTTAGTCAGACTCATATTATATATAAAAAAATAAATGCCTACCAAAATTATTTCATTTGATAGTTTAATTAGTTGAATGTCTCATACTATAAATGGGGCCTACAAAGATTGTCCCTGACTGTTGTTATTCAGTTAAACTCGCAGGTCATGCGTATAGTTTGTGACGGTTGTTGTGTGTACATGGCACCCTCCATATTTTGCCATGAACCCCATGTTTCATGGCCTTTCTAGTACTTGTTAAACCCGAAAATTTGTCACCTTGAGTTCTTCGATTGAAGCCTCCTCTTCAAAGATTGAACAAATCCAACGCCTTGAAAGTTTCCCCTCTCTATAACCTAGAATATCACTTTTGTAGAGTATCTTTCAGCACAATAGAAGCCTCTCACGAGATAAATGTGATGCTCAAACATCTAGAGAATGAGATGAAGAACAATGTTAAGTGGAGAAAATAGATGCAAAAGGTGTGTGTAATACTGTGAATGAAAACCTAAAGCTTGGCTTCGATTCTCAAATATATAGTTTGGATGCCAAAGATGTTTCTGGTGATTCTGAAAAAAGTTTGGTTGCATGGTTTCAATGACCAAACACCTTGGCTTCAAAGCCAACTTGCGTTTTTTCAATATTCAATTGTTTCAAAACTAATTTTTAAGATACTGATTCCATAAACTTATTTCAAAGGTACAAGATAATTTATGCATGACTAAAAGACTTGTTTACATAAACATACTTTCCAGTACAGGGCTAAAGAATGAGAAAGGAAGATCAACGACCTAAAATTTTTCAAATAATTATAAAAACACCAAGGACTAAGCAAACACAAATCGATGGGACAGTTTTAGATTATAAAGAGTTGCTCCTATGACACAAAATGATTTAAGTTAATATTTTCTACACTTATTTTCCAAAATAAAAAAATCGTAATTGTAGTTAAAAATCTGAGGGAAATTAAAAATCATTTCAACTTTCGTCATATAATACAAACAAAATTCCTCATACGATATTTTATTACAAACAAAAAATAGTATTCATAAAAAATCTGTGTTTGACAAGTTTAACGAAAATAGTTTAACGACAAACTAATACATAGCAAATTAACATTCATCTTCAATGATCTGTTACTCTCTAGATGGACCATTTAACGACAAACTAAACTCAAACAGCTAATCAATAGCAAAGTTACCAAATAATAAAGTTTAAAATAATTTAATTAATTCAATTCATCATACAGATTTCGAGTGAATAACGTTTTGAGAAGTATGAAGAAATGGCATATGGCTTAATTAGCTTAGCCTCAATTTAAGCCGAGAAACATAAAATGTATAAAGTATTCCGAAATACGCAGCTTAGCAATATATTGGAGCAACAAGTAGGCGAAGGATGTTGTTGGTTTTAGCAAACATTGTGCATAGTCAGTTCCTGAAAAAAGAAAGGGAAGATAAAACAGATACTGATACAGATGCAGCAATAAATAGGTATGTGATTAATTTCCCAAACATAGGAAGGATCTAGTCTACCATTAACATCCAATAAGTAGCAACTGTAAAATAGCAAAAGAACAATACAAGCACTGATAAAAGTCGTTGACAAAATGTACTTCCTCACTCAAATGTAGTTGCAAGAGCTTCTTCTAAGAACCACAGCAAGACGATGTTTGTGATGCTTGAGCAGAGCCAGCTCCCTGGTCTGGTTGGTTAATCTTGAGTGTCTGGGGCTGCAAAGAACCAAATGAGAATTTAGCGTGAAGATGATGAAGCAATTAAATCTGGTATAGATTTTCTTATTCAACCAAACATGCAACATAATAGTTGTCTAAAAATGAAAACCAGCAATATCAAGGAAGAGTCTAGCATTAACTTCAAATATATCAAAAAATGAAGCAATTATAAACTGTTGCAACTTGCAAGATAATGAATCCATCATAACAAAAGAAAGGTTGAAATAAAAACCTCAGTCTTTGAGTCACTTTCTGCAAGTCTTTGTTTGATGTCCCGAGCTATTGAAAAGAAAACCTCCTCCACATTCATATTAGTTTTTGCGCTCTGCATAAACATAACCTTGGCATTAGAAACAGCACAGCGGTTTCGAATGCTTTTCCAACAAGAGTAACAACTAAAAAGTGCTGCTTACAGTTTCAAAAAACTTGATGCCATATTCGTCTGCCAGAGCTTGACCCTTTGAAGTCGGAACAGCCTAAGGAGAATAATTTCCAGCATCAAGTGTAGCATAGTAATCACAGGAGATACGTGTACATGGAAAACCAAAAGGATGGACAAAGAGTGAGTGTGTGGGGCAAACCCTTTTGCTTTCATCCATGTCAGCCTTGTTCCCCACTAATATTTTGTTGACATTGTCAGAGGCATGCTGCTCAATGTTGCGAATCCAATTCTTGATGTCTGGATGTGAGATGAAACAAATATAGAAGTCAGTTCCATCTTAATACACATTTAAGCACTGGATGTTTGCCAACAAAAAAACTTGCTCTGATGCTTTTGGATTTAAAGAAACACGCATTGTAGAAGATTAAGAATGTGGACGAAATAATAAAGGAGGAATGGCGCAAAACTAAAACCAGGAGGAGGAAGAACTTACTGTTAAAAGACGACTCATCGGTGACATCATACACAAGCAAAATACCCATTGCTCCACGGTAATAAGCTGCCCAACAAAAAGATTAAACAAATCGACAGAGTAGAATTAGAAATAGTGTTTGGAATAGTGATGGTTGTCAATCGATATCACAATAAGTACTGATATTGACAAACAGAGCAAGCAATACATAATCACAATAGTATATAGAGTAGAACCTAAAAAACTATGATACTCTAAAATTGCTAAAGTGTCGGTGTCATAGCCGTATTCCCGTATGCATAGAATACTCCTACAGCAGTATCCAAAAATAACCCTCCACCTTTTAAAATTTTAAAAGATAATATTTGACAAAAAAATTAGGGATGCCTCTTCAACACTTTGGGGTACAGCTCCAGTAACTTGAGCCTTGCTCTCCCTCAAATGGTGAGCATAATTGGAGTAAATACTCTTTATTCATGTTCTGAGGATATGAAAAGAGGGAGAGGGATGCTTGTGGGATATTTGTAGTGATGTCCATGATTAATTTGATGATGAAGGTGACCAACTTCTTGAACTGGCAAATTAAATTTAGAAGCTATGCTGTTTTGGATGATGATAATGAGAAGATGAAGATCCGTTGGACACATGTCAAACACCTTTTAACGTTGTCCAATTAAATAAATAAAACTGGTGCGGACACCTATTAGACAAGTCTTGGACACACGAGCAAAGACTGAGCCGACGCATGCTCTTGGCCAGACACTTATCTGACACTTCTAATTCTAGATTAGATCTTTTCCTTTTTACGAGAACTAAAACAATGATGTCTTATCATTTTTTATGAGGATCCTTATCATAGGATTAACTAGCTGTTATAATAGACATGATTTATATTCTTATCTTATGTTATATAGATAAGGATTGCATTATAAATTATTCCCCTTAGTCTTATTTATTAGGAATATACTTTATGCTGTTTAATTGTATCAGAGGATCAATACTGGGAATTTTTTGTAGAACAACATATTTCACCACGTTCATTCCTCAACGAACACCTTTAACTTGTTGCTTTCATTGAAGATATTTTTTATCGTCAAGTTTAACATAGATCTTTTGCTAGAATGTTGTTGGTGCTGCTGCAGCGGTAACTCGATCAGTGACAAGAGAAGAAGTAGGAGGACTGGCCGATTGCCATGGCTAAGGATCGAAAAGAAGCTCTAAGATACCATGCTAGAAGTTGAGGATTCAGAGAAATGAGAGAAAGAGAGGGAAAGTTCTAGATAGTTTTGAAATGAGATACAATCGAGTATTTATACAGTAGCTAGATCCTAACTAACTCTTAACACAAGTGTCAGTTGTCCTATGTTAGGACAGCTGTCCTAACAGAATTCTGGAGGAAGAGAAGAAGATTGATCCTCTGATACAATTATAACAGCATAAGGTATATTATACAATATTAGTATTCTTTTTTGTGAGAGTCATATCATTAACATGAATTTATTTTTAGAAGGTTAATATATGAATCTAAATTCTTAATTTAGAATTTTGCTGAGTCAATTATATACACACACATACGCATAAATAAAAATATATACAGGTATGAGGTGTCCCGGTGTCCTGTATTTCTGACACTACTTGTGTCTCAATGTTTGTGTGCGCCGTGTCCGTATGTCAGAGTCTATACTTCATAGGTCTAGATTAGTTTAAATAGGAGCAGTGGTACTTGGTGACATTTTGAAAATGATTAGGGAAAAGGAATACATTTATGACATGTCACAAGGAAAATAATCAATATTTGACATGGGAAGAGGAAAAATATGTCTCAATGTTTTTTGTAATGATTAGAAGTATTTTTTTGTAAGGAGTGGAGTGATAAGGAGATGGAGAATTTGATCCCCATTCCCGACAAAAAACCAACAATGCTAACATTTGTTGTTTCAAAAAAACAAGTATTTTTGTGATTGTGAACTTGTGATCATAATATGCAAATAAACATAGTTATTATATATTGATAAAGAAAACATCAATGTTTCTTTACAAATATTATTGCATTTCTGTAAAATAATAATAAAGTAAGTAAATTTTTCATGAATTTGTGTATATGAACTTAGGCCATCTAATATCTTCAGTTTTCAAGAATTTCCATATCCATGTCATATTGTGCTCATGTTGTATCAAGTATCCGGGCTTCATATGGTAGAACTAAACCTCAATCACGTGTAAGGTGATAATCAGTGGGTACAACACTGGAGATCTAACTACTTCACAGGTCTGATAATATCCAGAATTTTTAGATAAAGTCTAAACCATACAATCTAGTAAAACAGCATATCGTCTCAAACAGTCAGCAATCTTAAAAGATCTATTGATAGGCCGCCAATCTTAAAATCTTATTCAAAACAGGACGGTTTTCAATAACAAACGGATTAGCAAGTTAGAGAAGGGAAATCTATTTGCCTCAATCAAAAAATAATATTGAAATATACTATTTAATATTTATAGTGGTTCCTATCTAATGTGCAACAGAAGGAGTAATAAATAAGTAGGAATTGATTAATATCATGACAAACACACATTGCATAAGTGTACATATGTTGAATATCGAGCCACAGTTGAGCTCTCACTAATTATTCTAGTTATAATGGGAGGAAAAGATAACAAAACGAATAAATTTCAATAACTGAAACTAACCAGTTGTAATGGTTCGAAACCGCTCTTGACCAGCCGTGTCCCATATTTGCAATTTGATTCGCCTACCATCAAGCTCTATGGTTCTTATTTTGAAATCAATGCTTAAAGAAAAATAACACGTTTTGGTAAGTACAGGCCCATCCCCTAAAGAGACAAAAGAAGAACAGCGGAAACATAAAATAAGAAAGTTCACGCAGAGATCAGAGAACTTACCCAATGGTTGTGATAAAACTAGTTGTGAATGAACCATCTGAGAAACGCAGTAGAAGGCAACTTTTACCCACACCTGCCAATGTGAAAAAAGAATGTAATGTAATACAAACGAGACCCAATAAGATACATTCCATACATTAATAATAATGAAGTGGAGAAAGAGAGGAGATATAAGGCATGTTTGGATTAGCTTATTTGCTGACATGCGCACTTACGATAATTTTTGTGAGAGCTTATGGAAACAGCTTGTAACATCCCATAATTTGTTTTCAACTTATTTCCATAAACTCCCCAAGGTAGATATATGAAAACAGAGTATGGCTTAAATGAAAACAGTTTTTTTTAAGCAACAAATTTTATAACACACACTGTACCATCACAAGCCATGATAGATGGGCGAAAAGAGCGGATACAACTTAAACAAACCACAATCCAGTACCCTAAACCGATGCTGGAACAACAAACAAAAGAGAACCGCGGGAGCACCTCCTGAACAACGCAACAAACAGGGACAAAAAACACACCCCTGACCCCCTCCAAAAAAGGGGAAAACACATCAAAACAACCACCCAGTATTTGGTTACCCCCAACACACGCCGATCAACAGCCACGTACACCGCCCAACAACCCCAAAACAGCGCTGAAAAAGAACCATGCACAGCAATCCCAACTTCCCACATAGCAAAGCAATCTCCCGTACACCATTTCCATTCATAGAACGTACATGGTGATGCTTTCAATCTACTCAAGCTCCGCTTCCATAAGAGCACTTTGATTTCCTCCACCTTTGCATCAACCTCAAAATCTCGATTCTTGAAAATCTTCCTATTTCTCGTACTCCAAATCACCCAAACGGTAGTGTGCAAAATAAGCCAAAACCCTTTATTCCACTTTTTTTTAGCACGTCCTATCAAACATTCAATTTGAACAAATGGTTTGGGGGTGTAATAAATTCCCCACCTATCCATCTCAAAATCTTATTCCACACCTGAGCAACAACATAACAATGAAGAAAAAGGTGGATAGAAGATTCCTCATCATTCCCACAAAAAAAAAAAAAAAAAACTCTCTGGAGGCTTCGGGATCAATAGCATACCTTTTCCACAAATTATTCCGGGCTGGAATTCTATCTAGGAGCATTTTCCAAGAGAAAGCCACTATTTTGAAGGTACCAGACTTTTCCAAAGGCCTCCAAAAACCCTTTTTTCCAATTCACCTGGATCATTTTCCAACACAAAAATCCCCTCCAAAAAGTCATAAGTTCATTTTAGCGAGAACACGCCTCCACGTTCCAGTCTCCACCCCCAACTATCTCTCTCGGTATTCAATAGCAAATCATTCAACAACATCAATAATTGCTCAAGTAAACTCTCCTCCCATACAAACAACCACCTTCTCCACAACCACGTCCAATTTCACTCTTCCCCATTTCTAACACAAACCTCACTCAATTTCGCATCCTTTCTATTTGTAATAGCAAACAACCGCGGGAAAAGATCACAAAAAACCCCATTAGCCAACCACTTATCCCTCCAAAACAAGTCAACTCGCAGCTACCAACTTTCTTAAACACTTCCCTTTTGAACCAATCTCCTCCACCTGAATACCGAATCCTCCAACGAAGTTAAATCTCTCCACCATAAAGAAGCATTTCTCGGCAAGTGACTCCACTCCAATCAACTTTCCTCTCAATAGCCTCCGCACACTTTTTTGACAACGACTTCTTTCCACAAAGGACATTCATGTTGTAGGATACGCCAACACCATTTTGCCAAAAGACTCAAGTTGACCGCTCTCACATCCCTTACCCACAAACCACCTTATTTTATATGAAAACCGTTTGATTTTATTTTATTTTATATTTTGTTATAGAAATAGCTTATACATACATAAGCAAGTTTAATTAAGTTGTTTATCCAAACAGGTCAAAAAGTCTACATGACAGTCACAATTGATTAATAACTGATATTCTTACACATGATCAGTTGAGTTAAGCCTTAATAATTAGTTCTAACCCTCATTGACAAAAATAAGTAACTACCTCCATTTGTTATAGTAAACTTGTATGATTACACTACTAATAATCGAATTACCGCTAAAAATAATACAACCTAATGAGATATTTAGCAGAATTAAAATCTAAAGTGCGAAAAGAGAAAGAATTGAAAAAGTACGAACCGCTATCACCGATGAGGAGAAGCTTGATTAGGTAATCGTAATCGGATCGAGCTCTTGCAGGTGGAGCAGCCATCGTGATAATTCAAAAACCTAAAACCTAATATGATTGATCCACGGTGGTTGCTATAGTAGAAGGAGATAGGTAATTTAATTAAGACTAAATTTAAGGGGGAAATTAAGTTAATTGATTTTATTGGAGAGAAAGAGTAGAGAGTGGGGTGTGATAAGTAATAACGAAGTGAAGTGAAGTGAGTGAAAATGAAAATGAAAATGGTGGAAGAGAACAAAGTCGAGATCTGAAAAGCAAATGGAGATTGATTGGATGAAGAGTTTGTTGTTGGTCGAGCGTTGAAATGTGTTTTTTTTAGATTAAAGAAATGAAGATATTTTTTCAGTTTTTTATCCAATCAAAATATATATAATCTCAAATATTATATTATTACATCAATTATAGAATTAATAACCTAAATTAATATATTATTTCACCTAAAATAATTGATATTATGTGTATATTTGGTATCACTTTAGGTCGTCGTGAATCTAGTTTACTACAATAATATAAAGAGTAAATTACACTTCCCTCCTCTCAAAGATGTTTGCATTACACTTCTCTCCCATTTTATGTTAAAATATACACCCCCTCCCCTCTTATTCAAAATATATTAGAAAAATTTTCACTCATCTCCTCTAAGAGAAGCTTGAATTACATTCTCCTCCCCCCTTATGTTCAAATCTACATTTTACTACCTCAATATTTATTTTTTATTTCTAATAATCTAGAAAAATAATAATAATCTAACACAATTCAAAAATAATAGCATTGCGGGTCTATTTTAATATCATAAAAAATTGAATACATATTTTTCGCTATTTTTTATTCACAATTTCATTAACATGTAGTTTTAAACCCTATTATAAAATATGAAACAACCCAAAATAAAATTAAAATATGTGAAAAATTACTAAAGAAAATAAAGCATGGTTATTTAAAAGTTAATTTTATACTCTAAATTATCAAATCAATAGAAAAATATTTAAATTTAATTATCATTGACATTTAGGTTATAAAGAAATGAATTAATTTTTTTTAAATGATGGTTCAAAATTAATATATATCAAAAAAATATTTATTTATGTTAAAATAGATTAAAGTGTAGTGTATATTTAATTATTAAGGGAGCAAATTGTAATTCGAGCATCTTATAAGGGAGGGGAGTATAAATTTTATTTTTCAAGGGAGAGTAGTATAATATTTTAACATAAGAGGAGAGGGGAGTGTAATTCAAAATCTTAATATAATCAAGACCGGCCCATAGCCCGTCAAGGTTGGGCTATGTCACTGGGCCTCAATTATTTTGGGGCCCAAAACATTTTTTTTTTATATGTAAAGTATTTATTAATATTTATATACAGTGAATGCGAAAAAATTTTAAAAAAAGGCAATGTGCTTCAGTGGCGTGCCACCTTATGATTGAGTGTGTGGATGTGGGTTAAACTCCTACTAGGGCAATTTTTATTAATAATTTTCCTTTTAGTGCCTTATTGAGTTTTTGGGCCCAAAATTTAAATTTTTTGTCGGTCCTTAAAAACTAAAACAAGGTCAACAAATTTGTTAAGACGGCCCTGAATATGACTGAAGTTATGATGTTGTTATTCACAAAAATTGATGTTGATATTACATGTGATGATAATGGTGATAATGAATTTATTATTGTGATAATTGATGATGTAAATAGTGTTGTTAATTGGTGAGATAAAATATTAAGTTATATCGAAATCATGGTTGAGATTAATGAATTGTCAATGGTGTTATGTTTGGTGAGATGAAATAATATGTTACAAAGTTATAATTGATGAGATGAAATAATATGTTGTAATGTTGTGTTGGTGAGATGAATAAATGTGATAATGGTGTCGTCATTTGGTGGAATAAATATTGTTTATGATGATAATATTGGTGAGTTAAAATATTATTTATAGTGATGTTATTGGGGAGTCAAAAATTGGTATGGTGTTGATTTTGGTGAGATATATATATTGTGTAATAGTGTTGATATTGGTTAGATATATATTGTGCAATGGTGTTGAATAGTGGTGAGATAAATATTGTATAATGATGTTGACATTGACGAGTTAAACATATGTTTGAACTCTGCATCATTGGTGATGATCTATTTTATACATGGGTTAATTGAGTAAATGGTCCCTATAAGTATTCAGAATTTTGTTTTTAGTCCTTCCAAAATAAAATCACACTTTTTAGTCCTTGTGACATTTTCATTTAGCATTTTATTGATGGTAAATTTTATAGGGACTAAAAGTGCTGACATAATTTTTTACAAGGACTAAAATGTGCGATTTTATTTTGTACCCGACAAAAAAATGAATTTCTGAATATTTATAGGGATCATTTACTTAATTAGCACTTTTTATATTGTATTGGTGAGTTTTTCTCCATGCATCATATGATTGCTAGGAAAATTGGTGAGATTAGTGAGTTTATCTTCAATAAAATAACTGTGACATACAAAATTGGTGAGTAGAATTGGTACCACATGCATATATGTGATAGGAATGAAGTGCATTTTGCATATAAATGTTGGTGTTTGAAAATGGTATGTGTTGCGAATGATGTCTAAATGTTGATGTTTGAAAATTGTGAGTGTTGTGAATGTGTGAATGTCAATGTTTTAAGTGGTGGGCATTGTGAAATATATGCAATATTGTTTAAATACACTATATATATTTTTAATGAATGTATTCTCACCTCTGTTTTGTTGCTGTGTGTTTATGATGTTTGTACTTGTGGGAGTACAGATGCTACCTGATGATCAAAGCCAAGGCAAATGTCATAGCGGGAGTGAGATTTTCCATGACAATGGAAAAGGTAGCCAATGTATGTTTCATTCCCATAAAGTAGAAATCTTGATCCAAAATAGGTTTGTCTATTGACAAATCAAACATTAAAGTTAAATGAATACATATTCAATTACAAGACAATGTGTTTAATTAAGTAGCAACTTCATATAGACCATAATAATTTCTTGTTATTGATATAACATGCACATGTTTATTTTAATGTGGAGTCAATATTATCAAATTTAAACATATGCATTTTCAATAAATAAATAATTAAAATCTCAATATTCTCAAATTTAAATATATGATCTTTCAATAAATGAATAATTAAAATCATTCTAAAAATATAATTACGAAAATTAAAATGAGTCTACAATTAAGAGTAAAAGACTAAAATATTGTTAAATATGTTAGAAATATTCAACAAAAATTATTGTAGAAAGAAACTCAATTAGACAACAATGTTTCAAAAGAATATCGATTAAATTTGACTTTCACAGTTTATCTTGAAAAGCAATTTATTGTGCCTTTTTTTTACAAAATCAATTTATTGTACGTATAAATTAACATGTTATGAATTTAGACAACAATGTATCAAATGAACATAAATCAAATTTGACTTTCAGAGTTCATCTTGAAAAGCAATTTATTGTACTTGTAGATTAATATGTTAAGAATTTATAGTCCAAACACCACTTATTAAATATTGAATTGGTCATAGTATAAAGTTTACAATAACAAAAAGGAGATAAAATCTTAGAATACATGTCACTGATAGGAACATATTCATGGATGTCAAACCAAATGTATGTCTTTGTGTATATACTTGAATATGAATAATACGATCACAATATGAGAAGACATAGGGACTTAACTATTTTTCACGATAATTCAAGAAAGAGTCATGAACATTGCAATTATTGTAAATTATAAGGTTTGTTATAGGTTATCACCGGAGAATTGTGAGTAATATATGCAACAATCAATAAAAATTGATCGCATGAGTAAATTTGCAAGTGTAGTAAAAATTAATTTGTAAAAATGATTTATAAATATACTTATATGACTAATTTTCATTGGTTATTATATATATTATCCACAATTTTTTAATCATAGCCATGAAACTCCCGCAAAAAAATACGACAATGATTAATTAAAAATGAAGAAAAAAACTAATTTAAACTTGTGCAAAATTTAAACTCACAAGCTCTTTAACTACTGTTGAATAAACCAGCTTATTTAACTTACAGTCTGGATGGAGGAATACTAGACGATGATACAAACCACTCTAATGGGAAGAGTGGTGGTTTGATGATGAAAATGTTTTACTAAAGTAAAAAGAAAATTGTTAATACAGGATTTGGTATCCCTCTATATACAGGTATAAATGAGTAGTTTTTATTTTAACAGGTAAAGATAAGTAGTTGATATACTTTAAACTTCATTCATAAAATTGTTTTACTGATTTCTTGTATAAGCTAAGCGATTTTTATGTCATTTTAATATTTAAAAGGCCACGATTTTAAAACCGCACTAGGCCACAACCTATGTTAGGCTGACCTTGGTGAGGGACTTCCTTTCATTAGTTTATTAAATGACGATCCGCCTGTGAATTAAAAATTGGGATTTTAAGGGACCTTTAAATGATAAATATTTATCAAATAAACTATTAATTTGTTTCTACAAATGATTAATCAACCATTTTAAATACTAGTTTTTTTATTTTGCTGTTTAGAGTATTGTATAATAATGCTTCTTTATAATCTTGGACTAGATAGATACAGAATTAAGCTACTGGGTATATACAATATCACACATCATATATCTATATATGCATCAATATATTGAGGGATATGTTGGTTGTGTGTACCGGAAGTGCCAACATCGGTGGCATCGTCATTGGTGGCAGTGTTTGGGGACTCCTCTATGATTTTGATGGTGGAGGACGTGGGGGAAACGGTAATGATGATGCCTACAGATTGAAAGACAAGATATAGATCATTGATAGTGTCGTGATATTGGTCTGAATATTTTTGTGCATTTTTGTACTACCTACTATTACAACCGAATGAGTGGTGCATGAGTTGGATAGATAGAGTTTTGGTCTCTTAAGGTTGCTACCTAAGACATATACTAATGATTTTTCAAAAAGATATAAGGCCCCAGGTCAAGAAAACAATGTAAAACATAAGACCCTAAATCCGATACAATATGGAAATAATAATCATATAGTAATTGGTACTCATGAATATATATATATAAAAAATAAAGTAATGCATCAATTTCGTTGTGCTAGCTTTTTACTTCCCAAAGCCAGTATATATTTCAACTGTTACAATAATTAAATCATTGATTTTTTTTACAAGTTATCTTTTTACCAAAATATTGAGTTATGGGTGTGTTTTGAGTGAATATGTGAAGTTAATCAGATATTAGAAGAGAAAGGAATTATAAAAAAGAAATAATTACCAAAAGAAAAATTGTACAACTTTTTTGTCTATATACTCAATCTAATTATAAAAATTAATTCAGATTACATTCCTAAAAAAATTACTTCATTTTATAACATGCTCCTTCGCTCTCTTGTGTACATCTATCGTTGTATTCATTTGAAGTGAATTCTCAAGCAAGATAATGACATTTTTTTTAGTAAAAGCAAGATAACTAGCATGAAATTTGAGTGGTTCATAATATCAATGTGCAATTTTCCTCATTCCTAATATTCATTGTTTTTTTCATTTACTTTGTAGGATCTTTTATATTTATATTTTTATACATTGTATCTATAAAAAAATATCAAACAAAAAGTATAAGCCTTTGGTGTTATTCTCTGGCATACCTTGTGCTAGGAGGACCTTTTGCAATGGTAATATATCTCGTTTTAGCCTTTTCAAAAAAAAATATTAACTACTCTCCTAAGAAAAATTAATTAATAACATGTTAATTTCGTCTAAGGCCTCGAAAGCCCTAGACACGGCTATGGTTATATATCTTGATAAAGAATTTCTCCAATTTTTTTTAAGGAATAAAAAAAAATCTGATTATTCTGTATATTTTTCTAACAAAACAAATAATATTTTAAAAAACAACATACTAACGTGTAACAGACACTAATGTGCCCATATTTGTTTCAATCTAAAAAAATGACAATGTCATTAGAAACAAACTCAAATCGCATTGCCGCTATAAACAAGCATGGTATTTATATAACAAAAGGCAAAATAAATCAAAATGTTTTTATATAACGTATATAAGTTGCATATACATGATCTCCTAAGAAGTCTCGTAAGTGCTTATGCTACTAAATAGATTCAAATAAGCCAATTCAAACATGCCCATAGTTTGAAATGACTCAAATTCCAACAACAACTACAAAGAGAAAAGAACATACCATGAGCTTTTAGGATGCTAAGGATTTTAGTGCCAGTGATACTCTAAATGTAAGCAATTCCATGAGAATCACGAAAAATAACACCAATCTGAGACGAAGTCAACCCCTTTGCTTGAGCTCAACCATGTCATTGAAGTATAAATTTCTTCATTTATGCACAAAAGTCCATCAACATTGCTTGATCAATACTACACCTCACCACATCACAACAACTCAAACAAAAACCATTTTTTTAACAAAACCCACAAACAAAAATAATAACTTATAGTTGAGTGATCTCCTCTGTAACTACTTCCTTCTTCCCAAGCACCAGAAATGCCATTTTTTTTGTTAAAAAATGATTTTCAACACATTATGTTGTACCATCAAAATAAAAAGGATGAGAGAGAAAGGGGGTGGGATATGATGATGTTGTTGCTGTCGAGAGAAATAGACAAAGCGATGGAGGGAGACCGACACCCAGCTGAGAAAGAGGGGCTTTGTTGAGAAAGAGAGAGAGTTGATGGTGAGTTTTGTGAAGGTTGAGAAAAATGAGCTAAGAGGGGCTTTGTCGAGAAAGGGAGAGAGTTGAGGATGAGTTTTGTGAAGGTTGAGAGAAGTGAACTATTGATTGATGAGAGAGAGAGAGAGAGAGAGAAGGGTGAGAGAGAGATAATGGGTGACTAAATGAGAGAAGAAATGGATCATATAGAAGGAAGAGAGGGGGGGGGGGGACAAAAA
>Ga0228710_1002099_pt1 | contig 31020 bp, 18 predicted proteins | sample MedpolnodulmetaG_FD_177995 | JGI IMG/M metagenome (GOLD analysis project Ga0228710, IMG submission 177995) | Root nodule microbial communities from Medicago polymorpha collected in Santa Monica, California, United States - pink nodules | ecosystem: Host-associated > Plants > Roots > Nodule...
AAACCTCTCAAACACTAAAAAAAAAAAACCTCAAAGATATATATAATTTTTTTAAATATAACAACTTTTATTTTATGGTGGGGTGCACCAAGTCTATGCAATAGTGCAACACATAAGCGATACATGAGAAGCCCAATAGCAAGATATTGAAGTGACCTCTACCCATTGAATATCGTGTGACCCACATATCAAAGAAAGTTGCTCTTCTCGCATTTAAAATTGCTCACTCCCATACAAACTGACGAAAATACCCCCATGTGACTTAAGTTACATTCGCCTTATACCAACGTGAGTTAAGTCACGTTGGCTTCTGGTATAGCAGCAAATCAACATTGGATGCAAGCAACCAAGCCATTAATGACCCATAATAAATACACACTCATAATTGATCCAAATTACACCATTTCAACAACATAATCACACATTACCACATAATCACGCATAATCGATCCAAATTACACAAATTCGTCGTTAATCACACATAATCACTTAATAACACATAATCGATCCAAATTACAGAAATTCAACGTTAATTACACAAAATTACGTAATCACACATAAACGATCCAAATTACATAAATTCGTCATTAAATACACAATCCACGAGTTCGACACAAATTCATTAAAAATGCAACAATACAACACAAATTTGAACACATTACACTAATACACGTTAATAAATATTACCCTTCTAAAGGATCGGACACAAAGATGTAATCTAAGTAGAAACCTGCACCAGAGGAGCTGGCCAACGCTGAATTGTGCGTTAATAGCCTTCAACCGTGAATAGAAACCTGCACCAGAGGTAACACGGGGGTTATGTAATTGAAATCAAAGTTCTATATCACAAAAATATATTCATACTTAAATTTAGGACAGATATTCATGCTTTAACAACGAAATAGGATCATTCAATTATTTGGGCATAGTATCTGTAGACTGTACTAAGTTTTGAAGTAAATGAAATTAATTAGAGTTGAAAGCAATAAGATGATTCTGGTTTTGCTTTTCTCAAAGTCAAAGTCTATTGATAAATTATTTCACCTTTCTAACTTTTATAGTATTTTTGAAGTGAAGGCTCCTTGCATTTGCAATTTAAATAATGTTTTATGCGCTCATGTTGTGTACAAAACCATGCTTCAGTTTAGTTTAAGAGAAGAAATCATTAAACCAATAAAGAGAAGAATATTCAAGATATAATAAGGTTGTTTTTGAGAGAATCATCAACAGAAGAATCCATCTTATAATAAATTAAAGAGCAAACCAGATTCAGTAGATTCAAAGATTGCCAAACCATGCATTAACAATAACCAATACATAATCACTAAAAAATATAATCAAATTCAAATCAAAGCCACCGTGAGAACATGATCATACAAGTAAAGTAAAATTGTCTTTTAAGTTTTGATAAATATAAGATGAAATACATAATAATTCAATAATACAATCAAAGTCATCATGATAAAATGATCAAACATCTTATTATATAGAATACATATATTAGCACAAATTCAAACAAGTAGATCGTTGTAAAGGAACTTACTTTCAAAAATAAGAAATCAAACTTTCAACATAATCCTGAACATTGGACGACCAAGGTATATTGATCTTTTTTGCTCTATTATCTCTCAAATTATAGAGAATTGGTCGTCTTTCAACAAAATCATTTCTTGTTAAGAGGAATGCTAGCAACACTCACTTTTGAACACTCTCTCTAACACTCATTCTTTTATTGGTTTAAATCATTGTGAGTGTACACTTTGGAAATAGAACCCACACAAAGTGGTGGGACATGCATGAATTTCATCCAATAAAAGAGTGAGTGTTAGAGAGAGTGTTCAAAAGAGAGTGTTGTTAGCATTCCTCTTCTTGTCAATAATAGTGTACCGTTCTTCTCCAAAAGGCATAATGGCAACAAGCACAAGTCTTTAAAGGGATGATCTATTTGGAGATTCTGATAACTAATTTTGAATAACCGAGTCCAAGACTCTTGAACTCCAAATTGCTTCATTTGCCATATAATAAAATGAGTTTGTTTGAAATCATGAAAAAAAACAAAGACAATCCTTTAACACACTTAGATTTGGTATAACATAGGGAACTTCAACGAAACTGTGAGGAGGCAGAAACTTGTATGTGTCTCGGTGCCCAAATCGAGTGAAATAATCATAAATTGTTCAATAGTAATATCCTTGCAATAATAATCATCACGGATATAATTGTGAATTGCCAGCCAATTAACACTACTATTCAAATGCACAACACTCATTTTGCGATGAAGATTATGATGATGATGATAATGATGAACCACGGGGGAATTTTGAATATCTCTCCAAATATTATTGCCTAAATTGAAAACTCTTACATTTGTTGTCTTTGGAGTGAAATACACCAGCTTATAAGTTTCTGTTGAATTATCATAACCAAACGTGAAATTACAAGGGAAACCTAGGCCATCATCGCCATGTAATTTTTCTGATATTGTCCTTGTGGCCGGGTTCCAAAAACGAAGCCAATTTATTCTATACCCCCCTTTGTCCTCTCTATACCCAGTTCCGCCGAATAAGCAAAGCAATCCATTGCAGGAACCAACGATGCGGCAGCAGTCCTTGTCCTTGAGTTGATAGTAAAGATCTTTTGTAAGATTGATAATGATTGGAGGGTTCTCGAGCAAACGAAAAACTGTGAACGTCATGGCCTTGCAAGTTGTTGAATATATTCTGTATGATACAAATGTGCGGACTGCATCTTGTGTAGTTCTGTTAAGGTGCAATTTGGCAAAGGAGGGTTCAAATATGAGGTACTTCCATGATTTACTAACACACTTCAGCCGTATGAGAGATTTGACAGGAAGGAAGGAAAGCACTTCAGCAATAAGTTCGTCAGGTAGGAATACCAGCGATGGTGAGGCGTTGGGATGACGCCGTGGCTGAGATGGAGGGTTGAGGCTCATGTTGGTGTTTTCCTAGTTGCTAGGGAAATTTGAGGTGAAACGAAGAACCCTAATAATACATGAAAAGTGGAAAACCAACTGAACACCCTTTTTTTGTTTGTTTATAATATTTGTTTTGTTTTTTTAATGAGATATTCTTGCATGAACTGATATTTGTTTCATACGTTTGTTCTTTCTTTTTTGACAAGTGTTTCACACGTTTGTTGGTTTGATAAAAAAACCTCTCAAAGATTATTATTTATTTTTTTAAAATATAGCAACTTTTATTTTATGGTGGGGTGCGTCAAGTCTATGCAATAGTGCAACACATAAGCGACACACGATAAGCCTAATAGCAAACTATTGAAGTGACGTTTCCCTTAAAAAAAGTAATTTAATATCATGTGATCCATTGAGCCACATATCAAATATAACAATTCTTTTGGACAAACTTAGCCTTATTTATTCCATTTTTTTGTTGGTTCTTACAATTACGGAGATTAATTCCTCTAATTAATTAAGTTAGAAGTGATATATTCAACTTTTTAAGGTGTTAGAGATTTGAACCCCGACTCTTGAATATAGTTTGCAATTGTCCCTACCAACCGAGTTAAGCTCACGAGGACAATGAGAAATTAAGTGGTAATGAAGAAAAAATCCAAAGCATACATGATACCAAAAAACGAATGCCAATTAGATTAATCAAATTGAAGTCGGCCCTAGTTTTTTTAGTGAGAGAAACTCCAACTTGTCTCTAAGGTTTTCTTTCACTTTCACTCGTCGAGGAGGGTGGTTTTAGGTCATTTTTTGACCTAGAATCACCCATTTGCATCCTTTTTCCCTTTTCTTTCAATCTAACTAAGTGATTTCCACATATATCAAGTGTTTTCTTTTGTGTTTTTTCGTGATTTCGTCGTCTGAGTGCGGCATTGTGTTGTTCGTCGTCTTGTGCGGTGTTGTTTGATTTCGCGTCTTGTTGCGGTGTTCGTTTGGTTCATATTGAAAGATCAGCTTCAGTCAAAATCACATATTCAATCAATGATTTGAACGTCAACGTTGCAGATCCGGAAGCATGGGTATTCTGGTGATTTAGATTTCATCATATTTTGTGTTGGCATTTTGCCGTTATATGCTATTAACTTGGGTGCTATGATTTTGTTCGTAGATTCATCCTTTATGTTTTTAGCGATGTTCATTATGATAGAATCTATCAATTTGAATGAATACATATCGTTTTGTTTTTGTCAAAAAAAAAAATTAGATTAATCAAATTAAATAATAGAAAGATCACTTAAATTGATGATAAGTTAAAAATAGAGTCGCTTATTTGAAAAAGTACGTAACATCTTAAAACTTGTTAATTTTAAGCTAAATTTAATTAAGAACAAGTAAATGTGAAAGGATGCACGATTTATTCAAATGTGAAACCAATATGAAAGATTCAAAGAATCCCTCCTTAATCCTATTGATTCCTAACCAATATGAAAGACTCATGTTTCTTTATCAATCAAAATTAAGTTTTTCAAAATAATTTTTAAAATACCAATTGAATCAATTCACGAAAACCGAAATATAGATAGACAAAGGATATAAAGATGAACAGGAGATTTATAAAGTTCCCCCACACTGTCCTTGCTAGTGGGTACATCTAGTCCCAAAGACAAACAGTCAATGTGATCAGTCTCACGAGCCGTCGGAAACGAATTAGGAATAAGAGCAACATAAAAATATGGATTTAGGGAAAGGAATGGTAAAACAATGTGTCACACCCATTTCTTATCCAATAAGAAATGCTAAGTCAAAATGAATCGCTACAATGGTATAGAAGTCATTAATAAGATTTAATAAACGTGGTTCAATCTAGAAACAAAAAAGAGACAAAACTCACATAACACATAGTGGCTTAAATCAATAGTATATATATAAAGTAAGGTTTTTTATGCCACATGTCGCTTCTACGTTTATTATCGATATTTTTATTTTTTTCTATTTTTTAAAACTAATATTTTATTTGGCATAAATTTCTCAACAAACTATCATTATGTTTGAAAATTTTCTATTCACAATATCAATCGATAGTCTATCTTTTATTTTCTACTTATGAAAGTTGATGATCACCAAAAAACCAACTTAATCTTAACTTAATCATTTGACACATATTTTTATCTTTTATGTCTTTTGTAACAAAAAATTGAAGTGTTTTTGTATAATTGTCAAAAGATAAAACAAAAAATTGAAGTGTTTTTGTATAACTGTCATAAGATTGAAGTACTTTTTCTAACAAAAAAATTATTTTATATCTATACTATATATAAAGAAAACTACTTTCAGCATACTTTTGGGTTGGACGATTATAAAGAAAATCGTTTTTTTGGGTTGAATAGCTTTTTAAAAAGTTTTCCAGAGATTTGATAAAATTGGATTTTAATGAAATTGACTATTTGAAATTTGCTTAAACAATCACAACCAATGAATCAACAAAGAGAAAATATATGTGGAATAAAACTTTATCTTAGAATTGAGAGATTCACCATACAAATCTTTTTGCACAACCAATCATTAACAACAATCCTTGAAAAAGGTACAAAACAATGCACAATTTCAAACCAAACCTATGAACAAGAGTAATATGCTATCAATTCAAAAATACAATGCAAGTGTAATTGAAGAATTGAATAGACTTTGCAATCAATTTATCTAAGCTAATTGTATGAAACCTAACTCAATGAATTAGGTCAATTTTCAATGAAAAACTACATAGATCAATACTAGCTAGCAATTAACCTATCAATTATTCAATTAGTCACAAACAATATTGAAAAGTAAAAGGATAGGGAAAGAGAGAGAACACCGGAGTTTATAGTAGTTCACCCATTTTCGTCCTCGCTAAGGGCTACGTCTACTCTACTTGATGAAGTACGCCTTCACCAAGATCATCCACTATGTAACAAATGTTGATTACAATGTTTACAATAGTTCCTTCAAATTAAAGCCCTAATTCTTCAACTCCTATGTAAAACACTCCCCAAAACTTCAAGTACCCCTTGAATTTGGTGCTTCTTGAATCTTCGGATCCTTGAATTACTCTTGCACTCCTTCGAACTCTTCACTCGAGTCTTCAATGCTACGTCCGGCAAACGAACCCCCTTCTTCAAGAACGGATAGAAAGACCCCCAAGTCCTTTGGAGGTGGAATGAGATTAATCACTTCCTTTGAAGCCTTGATTAAGCCCAATCAATCTTCTTGAGAGAACCAACTTACAATCACTACTAGCACCCTAGAGAATCTATACACTCAAAAAACAAAGTGATTCTAAGAAAAAGTGTTTAATTTTGAAGAATGTATGAACAATGAGTTTTTGAGACCTAGAGAGAATAGCTGCAAATGATTCAATGATTTAGGTGTTATGAGGTAGTGAGTATATATAGAAAAGGGTGGCAAGAACAAGATTTTGACCAAAAACAACATTTTGAATCGATTCAATTAATGTCTGAATCGATTCAGACAGTTAAGAGACAAGGTAGATTAGTTTATGAAGATTGAATAGATTCAGACAGGATTTCAATAGATTTAAAAATCCCAGGATGAAGATTGATACGCATCAGACAGAATTTGAATAGATTCAAAAATCTCCGGATGAAGATTGAATCGATTCAAATCAATTTGAATCTATTCAATCAGAGTCAGAGAAAAATTTAAATCGATTCAAATTAATTTGAATCTATTCACTCTGATATTATTTTTAATAATGCATTTTTTTTATATGTGTTGATAATTTTACTAAATTCTGTTAATTTTTCCCTAAAAAATAAAACTAAATGCAGTTAATTTCATCTGCATGTTCATCTATTAATCTATGTGTATTCAAAATATAGTTTATTTTATTATATCCATGTGTATCCATTAAGATATTCATCTCATACCAGTCCATGATGAATTTTATTTGTTGATACCATACATGCAGAATTTTAGTCATATTTAATTATATATATAAAAACCGGGTAACACCAGGTAAATATACTAGTTTGAATAAAAGAAAACCAAAATAAATGGCATATTAGCCTTACAATTATTCTAAAATAAAAGAAATAAAAAAACGTATAGCCATCTTTAGTTTACAATTAAACTGACGGAATTGGAATGTTGGCTGCTCCAATTATATGCCCAATTTTGAAACTGAACTATGGTGACTCAAAAAGTTCCAAAACAAAATTTAGTCATGAAACTTTACGTGTGAGCTGACCAATTTAGTTTCCACCACAATAAGCTCAATTTGTTTGAACTAGCCGTGGCTGAAGTAATAAAAAAAACATGATAATAAAATGAATAAATTATTCGTTTTATTTGTAAATTTTTTATAGATTTTCTTCCACAGTGAACTCTTGATCTCATCACAATGGAGTTTTTGTTGATTATTGTATACGAACTATTTGTGAAAACTTCTACACCAATATTGTTTCTTGAGCCTTGAGAACTCAGCACTAGAACCCCAATCTTTCAACAATTCTTGGTGTTTCCCTTGAACCTTGACACCCAAGATTCAAACCTCCAACTCTCCTCGATGCTAATTCTTGTAATGAATTCGTTAAAATTAGAGTATAAAATTATCATATAGGTTTGTTAGAGTATAATTTTAGGTTTGTTAGATTCATTAGAGTATAATTTTACTTGTATCTCTAATTTTAGTTGTGCTTCTGTGAATACAAACCTGCACCAGAGGCAACATGGGGGTTATGTTGTTGAAATCAGATTCTATATCCCAAAAATATATTCATACTTAAATATATTCATACTATACCTGTATTACCATGCTTCAGTTTAGCTAAAAACGTTGTCAAGACCAAATACATAATCAATACATAATCACTCAAAAGTATAATCAAATTCAAATTTAAGCCACTATGTGAACATGATCATACAAGTAACCTAAAATCATCTTTTAACTTTGGATAAATATAAGATAAAATAAATAATTGGTTCAGAGATTTCCAAACCCTTAACAATAGCCGATCATAATCATTTCAATAATACAATGAAAGCCATCATAAGAAATCCATCACATAAGTTATTATATAGCATACATATATTAGCACAAATCAAACAAGTAAATCGTTGCAGAGGAACTTACTTTCAACAATAAGAAATCAAGCTTTCAACATAATTCATACCATTGGACCACCAAGCTATATTGATCATTTCTCCTTTATTATCTCTCAAATTATAGAGAATTGGTCGTCTATGAAGAAAATCATTTATGGTCATTAATAGTTTATCGTTCTTCTCCAAAAGGCATAATGGCAACAAACCACGGCACAAGTCATCAAAGTGATAATCATTTTGGATATTCTGATAACTAATTTTGAATAACCGAGTCCAAGACTCTTGAACTCCAAATTCCTTCATTTGCCATATAACAAAATGAGTTTGTTTGAAATCATGAAAAAAACAAAGATAATCATTTAAGACACTTAGTTTTGGTATAACAAATGGTACTTCACTGAAACCATTAGGAGGCAACAACTTAGTATGTGCCTCAGTGCACAAATCAAGTGAAATAATCACAAATTGCTCAATAGTAATACCCTTGCAATTATAATCACCAGTGTAATTGTGAATTGCCAACCAATTAACACTACCTCTCACATGCACAACCTTCATCCGGCCATGATGATGAATCATAGGGGAATTTTGGATATTTCTCCAAACATTAACGCCTAAACTAAAAACTCTTACATTTGTTGTGTTTGGAGTGAAATACACCACCTTATAAGTTTCTGTTGAATTATCATAACCAAACGTGAAATGAAAAGGGGAACCTAGGCCATCATCACAATCAAATTTTTTCGATATTGTCCTTGTGGCGGGGTTCCATAAACGAAGCCATTTCTCTCTATACCCCCCTTTGTCCGCTCTATACTCATTTCTGCCGAATAAGCAAAGCAATCCATTGCAGGAACCAACGATGTAGTGGCAATCCTTGTCATTCAGTTGATGGTAAGGATCTTTTGGAAGATTGATAATGATTGGAGGGTTCTTGAGCAAATGGAAAACTGTGAAGGACACGTCCGTGCAAGTACTGAAATACGCATCGTATGATACAATTGTGTGGACTGCATCTTGTGTAGTTCTGTTAAGGTGCAATTTGGCGAAGGAGGGTTCGGATATGAGGTACTTCCATGACTTACTCACACACTTCAGCCGCATGAGAGATTTGACAGAAAGGAAGGAAAGCACTTCGGCAATAAGTTCATCGGGGAGGAATACCTGCGACTGAGATGGAGGGAGGAGATTCATGCTGGAGTTTTGTTATTACCAAGGCGGTGCCGTTTGGAGAATTGGAGCTGAAACGCTGAACCCTAATACTTTTGTTTTTGTTTTTTGTTTTGACAAACCCTAATACCTATGTAAACCCTATCTAATCGGAAGCAGATCCTCTCTTGCCTCTTAATCCACCGATAAAAATTTTACTTTTTTGGAAGACATGTTCCCTTTTCAATAAGTTTGATTCCAATTTTATGTGCACTCTATTCTTCTGTAACAAACAATTCATATACTTTGACTCCAACAAACTTTTATTCTCTTAAAAAAAAAAAACTCCATTTTTATGTGCACTCTATCTCTTCCATAACAAACAAATTTTTTTTAATTTAAATAATTTTAAAGCAATATAAAAAATTTCAACTTCACATTAATCAAAGAAAATTTGTGTCCTTCTAATCTACACTTAAATTTTTTAGCAATGTTAGAACCTTATTTATAGAATTTCTACTCTTCATTCATTGTTATAGGTAACAAAAGTTTGTTAAAAAACAAAACACTTTGTTTAAAAGGGAAAAAAATAACAAACTTGAATTTTCTAAATACATATGATGGATCCATTATTATAGGTAACAAAAGTAAAAAAAAAAGAAAAAAGAGAGATTGATTGAAAAGGAGTATGAGTAAATGAGACAGGGTATAATTGAAAAATTGTACCTTAAAAGATCAAAATGATGGTTAAATAGAAACAAAAAATCACCGACCAAGTAATTATATGATAGTTTGTTGATGCTTAAGGCGGTGGCACGTTGGTGCCTAGTGAATTAGTGACGTGGGAAAAAGGTAGTTTCTGAGATGATGCAAAATGTATAGTATTATGCTGCATAACACTTCGACATGAGATGGGAACCTTGGACTAGCTGACTTTTGTCTTGTTATTGTTCTTGTTGGACAACGTACTCATAGTAGAACTAGGGTTGGGTCTTAAAGGTCCATGCCATTACATCAACCCCGTAGACCCTTTGTCATTGTAATGGATAATGTTTCTAAGAGTATTGAAGTGGAAAGTTTGTAAAAAAAATTACGTGTGAAAAAATTTGAATTTTTCAACGATACAATGTTGGAAAGAATGCTTTGAAGTGTATGACCTTAGGTCCCTTATTCGCAAGTCTTAAGGACTAAGTTTTATTGAGTGGGCTCCGATAATTGTAGTATAAGGAAGAAATAATATGTTGATTCCCAAGAGATAAGAATGACATCTCACAGTAGAGAGTGCTAAAGGACAGAGCCTGACGATGTAGGAAGCTACAACTTTGCGGCGTATCAGACGTGGTCTAATGGATTTCCACCCCAGAACATCTTGTTCTCGGAGAGGAAGATAAAGGAAACTCAAATAGTACACACCAGGGATAGGTATATTATTATGCTTAATGGTTAAGGCAAAAACCATTACATGAGAAAATATCAAAAGGGAACTAAAGAATAAGAAAAAACTTGTACTATAAAAGGAAAACATGTCTTTAATTATTTGCAAGGGTGTGCTAGTGGTGTAATGTGTTGAATAGAATAGAGTTTGGAGGCAGCAACCTCCAATCAACCCTAGTCATCATCTTAGCGATTCAAATCAGTTTTCTTCATCTCATACCTTCATTCATCTCATCTAGAAAGCATCATAGCTATGTTTTGGAGTAATTAGATTAAATTGTTAAATGAGTGCTCCAAAGGCTTACTTCCATCCTCAAAGGATTTTAATTTATCTTTTGTAAACCCTGCTATTTTACGATTATTTATACAATTATGTTTTTATCCATTATCTTCTCCGTTTCTATTTTTGTGTTTAAGTTCATTATGAGCTAAAACACTTTTGTGGTTAAAGAATGATTATGTAATAATTATATTTGCAAGTTTAATTTGTTACAACCTTGAAAGCTTTTTTTAAACAAACTATTTTAATGCTAATCTTCGAAGTAAAACTTAGCTACTTTTTTATTCATTGTCAATTCCTTGAGACTGACAGAAAATGGGAATGAAACTATTTGTTTGATATATGAGTTACGTCCCTAAGTACAAAAAGGATATTGGGACAAGAAATACTTCTTGAACTTAAACAAGATCTTGGAAGAGCCTAGATATGCGCCAAGATCTATCTAGGATTATGTCAAAGGCCACAACTCAACCTCTTTTCATATGGAGAGCTACTAATGACCAACCTAGCAATGTTGCATCTTAAATACTATGAGTGTTCCTCGGTGAAGGTGTGTCTTCACATGCCTAACATGATGGTTGAGTTGACAGGCCCCAAAGGCAACCAGTTTTCCAGTAAGTTGTGCAAAGTTATAACTCTCTACATCTTTCCTCTAGAAGACACGGAACTATAACTTCAATCTCAGAGTTGTAGCTTTCTAAATTTTGCAAACCTCTATCTTTACGAAGTTAATTCCTTAACCAAACTTTTTCACTTGAATCTCTAAATCCTTTTTACATGCTTTATTTACTTTTGCATTTTACTTTAGTGTATTAGAATATTAAAATATTATCTTTGTTGTTTGTCATTTTGGATTTTAAATTACTAAAATTAGTATTTGGAAATACTTAGAACCTACCCACTCCAATCATCGTTGAATCAATACTTTACTTACTCTTTATTACTTACTGCGACAGTGTATACTTACACTTTGCATGTATTAGAAAATAGACAACTATTGGGCCTCAGGCCCTTTTCTATACCAAAATAATAAAATAGACAACTATTTTCTAAACATCATGCTCATAGAACACATTTAAGCAATTACCTTTTATCTCTTTTTTAATTATTTTTCTTTTCTAATAACCCTAATTTTCCTCGTCTTCTTTCTCATTTCACTCCCAATTTATTTGTTGGAGAGAGATACTTGTGAGAAAGAGGCTGGATCCTCTCCTTCTTCCTCCTTTTTCATTTTCTGTCTTTCTCTCTCTAAATTTTAAAGAGAAGATCGAGAGAGAGAGAGAGAGAGAGAGACTAAGAGTGAGAGAATATCAAGAAAGAGAAAAACACAAAATGGTGAAGGAGAGAAGAATGAGAGAATGAAAGAAGGGGAGATCCGAGTCATGTGAGAAAGTATCCAAACCCATATGAAACTATTAACTATAGTTATTTCATGGTGCATCTTTCTTTATAGTTAGTTCATGGTGCATCTTTCATTGAGAGATCAAAATTTCACCCTATAATTTCATCATTTAATTTTAGTATTCCATCCATTCCTTTTTAAGTGTCTCTTTAGAAGAAAAGTTTTGTTTTTATTTAATTGTCACTTTCAAAGTTCAACGCAATATTAAATGTTGTTTTACCAATATTACCCTTAGTTATTTATTACAGAGAGAGAACTATATGAAACGAGATGTTAAATGAATGAGGCTATTATTCAAAAATGATAAATTATTGTATCAAAAGTAATAACATTTATTGATTGTCTTAATTTCTTTAAGGCTAAATTGCTCTTCTGGTCCCTTAATTATTTTTTTGAAACGCTTTGGTCTCATAAGTAATAAAAAGTTTGTTTGAGTCCTTTAATTTTATTTTTGTTACACATTTTTAGTCCCTTCCGTCAAGGAGTTAACCCCAAATGTCTTAGGTGAACCAATATTATGGGTAATACATCATAAACTTCATTAATATTGTAATCTTAACCCTTTGATCTATTTGTCAAATAATAAACCATTGGATATTAAAGGTCTATTGTAAGTAATAATGTACTATCACCACCTAATTTTTTTCTTCCATTCTTCATCTTCTTCCTTCCAATTCTTCATCATCTCCAACATCGTCTTCATAAAAAACCTAGCAAAACCCCTTTCAAATTTCTTGATTTTCTTTTTTTGAATTTTCACAAGAATTAAAAATAAAGCTTCATTCAATAATGTAATTCCTAGTCAAAGATCATAATTTAATTTTTTGGGCCCAACAAACACAAAACCCAAACAAACATGGATCTTAGGGTTTCAAAATCATAGCCCTAAACACACTATTCATCTCAACACACATAACAAACCCTTCTTCTCACACACTTAGCAGTAACACTCTCGAAAATAAAAAAACTTCAACCTTTAAGAAAATCTGAGGCTTGTAAAGAGTGAGGATTTTATCGAATTGCTAACCATGGTGTTATTCATGCTTTGAAGTGAAACAACTGTATTCAATTCAATTAAATTCACCAAAGCCTTTTCGGTGCATAAATTGGGAAATGAAGGTGTGGGTAATTTGTTGAGGGTTAGAAAAAGAAGGGGACAAGAACTAGCTTCTTAATTGGCTTAACTAGAGAACTAGATAGGAAGAAAATGACACGTGTACACCAGTTAATATTTTTTTATTAAACTTAACGAAAGGAACTAAAATGTTTAACGGAGATACAATAAAGGACTGGAACAAACTTTTTTATTACTTAGGAGACCAAAACAATACTAAAAAAAATCCCTGAGGGACAAAAATAGCAATTAAGTCTTTAAAAAGTAATAATTAAAAAAGAACAAAGGAAGTAAAATATAAAGGAAAACAAAAAATAGTTGACCAAATTTATATGAAAACATAGTTGACCAATGTATATTTTCTTTTATACATATTCACCAATGTATACTTCATACTCACTCCGATCTTATTTACAAAAAACAATTGACTTTTTAGATACATTGAATAATTTATTTATCTGGTTTAAATTCTTGACTGAATAGATAAATTATTCAATATATATATAAAAAGTTAACTTTTATTTATATATAAAACCGGGGGGAGTATATTGCAAAATACTCCATCCGTCCTTATATCTAAGTATCTTTTGCATTTTTCACATTTCTTAAGAAAAATTGTTAATGCGATTAATGTGTCTATTTTGTGTGTTAATATTACTAAATTGTCCTTTGTTTGTATGTCTATTAAATTTGACTTTTCATATTTCAAGACAAGTTAGTAGTATTAATTAAAAGTATGTTTAGGAAAAAAATAATAAATGCATCTAATAATTTAAAAATGGGTTTACATTTAGGGACAAAAATAAAGTCGAATAAGTGCTTACACAAATTCATGGGTCCCAATAAAGTACCATTCACCAATACCATAATTCATTAATTAAGGGTATTTTACTTTTATAATTCATGGGTCCCCCTAAAGTACCCTTCACCAATACCATAGTCCATCATATTCCACATATACAAATTCAAACCAAAAGTGCGTCAAAATCCAAACCAAAACAAACGGTCACTACTTTCAAAAACCTCTGCCACTCTCACTCCTCAATTTCAACATCAATCTTCAACAATTCTCATCAAAAATCAAATCTTTCTCACATCAATGGCTACTACTCTTAATTACTCATGCACCCCACCAAAAACCCCCAACAACAACAACCCCATTTCAGTTTCCAAGGTAAGGGTCATAGTTAGGGTTAGACCCTTCCTCTCTCACGAAATCACAAGAAATGGTGATGACCCAGTTTCTTGTATCTCACTTTTAGATCAAGATTTTCAATCCCAGAATGATGTAGCAGTTTATCTCAAAGACCCATTTACCAGGTTTCAAAAAAATTCAATTTTTAGAAAAAAGTTCACTTTTTTATTATTATTACTACTGTGAATTATGATTAGTTAAGTTATTGAATTTTGGTTTTCGATGAGTGTGATTTTGATTTTTTAGTCGGAACGAGTGTTACAAGTTGGATTCATTCTTTGATCAAGAGGATAACAATGTGGGTCAGATATTTGAGAGAGAAGTTAGTCCGATGATACCGGCTATATTCGGTGGATGTAATGCTACTGTGTTTGCTTATGGTGCTACTGGTAGTGGAAAGACATATACTATGCAGGTGAGAGTGTGATCTATATGTGTGAATTTGTTTAATTTTGTTGTGAAATGTCGATTTTGTTTATTTGTTTTTGGTATATGCAGATGAGAGAGTGTGATCTGTTAATTAGTTTAATTTTGTTGTGAAATGTCATTTTTTTTTTTTATGTTTTTAGTAATGTTTTTATGAATTAGCTCTTAGAAATCAACAATTATGTGATTATAAAAGGAATCAGAAAAGTGAATGAACCCACCTTTGGTTAGATTTATTGAATTTTTAGTATTTGGTTGTAAATGTAAGTTTGAGTTCAGAGGGTGGTTGTAAATGACATAGGTTATGATTATACTTTTCTGAATAATGTACCTTCAGAATGATTTAGCGGCAAAACGGTAAATTTTTGTAGTTAGTATATGTTATATGATAGTGAATTATGTCATCATTCATAAATTGAACCTTATCTCGTGCAATAATGTATGGTTCCTTTGGCTATGCACAATTTGGCTCAGCTCAGATGGTTATAGCTTGTACTAACTCTAATGGTATTAATGCCGATGCTAAATGAAGAGAGCATTTCTAGCAATTTTGGTGGAAGGAGGAGTAATTTATCTAGTATATTTCTTATTTTCTATTGCAATGATTTTATCTCAAGGTGCTGGAACAGCTCCATTAGGCTTTTGGAGTTTGAACTGAACCCTAATCTTGTATATTGGGAATGTAGTAGCTGTGGTGTAATTATTGTTTTGTTTTCTCCCTAGAGTTTTTCTCGCTTCTACTGAGACTTCATATTATTTTATCCTATACTAGCAAAAATGAGGATTCAAAATAACCGATCTACTCTTGCATTCTTGAAATTGGTAATGCCACGTTGTTTTTATCTACCTGTTTAATTTTTTAGCAGTTTCTTACTTTTTTGTGTTGTGTAGTTGAAATAACCGATGCTTGGTGTTGCAGGGAACTGAAGAACAACCTGGCTTGATGCCGTTGGCAATGTCCACTATCCTGTCTATTTGTCAAAACACTGGTAGCACAGCTCAAATTTCATACTATGAGGTCTACATGGACCGATGTTACGACCTCTTAGAGTTAAAAGCGAGTGAGATTTCAGTCCTGGATGACAAAGATGGCCATATTCACCTCAGGGGACTATCTCAAGTTCCTGTAAATACAATGTCCGAATTTCAAGAGGTCTTCTCCAGTGGTATTCAGAGGCGCAAAACTGCACACACAGGCCTCAATGACGTATCCAGCAGGAGTCATGGAGTGCTTGTGATATCTGTACTATCGACTCCTCCTGATGGGAATGGAAGTCTTGTATGTGGAAAACTGAACCTCATAGACTTGGCAGGTTACCGTCCACTCAATTGGGGTAATGGGTTTGATGTATTCCAAGCAACGGAAGGACATAATGCGTTTAAGGTTGATGCAGGTAATGAAGACAATAGAAGGAGCTGCAATGAAGGGATTCGTCTTCAAGAGAGTGCTAGGATAAATCAGTCCTTGTTTGCACTGTCAAATGTGATATATGCGTTGAACAACAACAAACCAAGAACACCCTATAGAGACAGCAAATTGACCCGTATATTGCAAGACTCTCTAGGGGGATCTAGTCGTGCCCTCATGGTTGCTTGCCTGGTAAAGCTATAAGTTTTATAGTTTTTTTCCTATCATTTAATATTGGTTCATTGGATTTGATATGCATTGCAAATAAGAGCTTGAGGGGGTGATATATAAGTTGTAGGTTACTTGTTTAACCATTAGAATGACCAAGAGAATTGCATCTTAGCTTAATTCCCCTATTAATTCTGGTTACTGTTGAGATTTCTCTTATTCCATCTGCATTAGACTATACCTCGAAAACGTCAACAAATGTGGATAGAATAACAAATATCTAGGTATGATACCAGGTCTAACAAATACTCTGATTTCTTATATTAGATTATGGAATTGGGCCTAATTCAATTTCTTAAAACCAGCTAATAAAGCGAGAACTGCTTAAACTATATAACCGTTAGTCGATATGCGACTCTGAAAATTAGATTCAGTGTTTAATTATAGCCCTTTATGTGCGATTTCAGAATCCAGGAGAATATCAGGAATCTGTTCATACTGTTAGTTTGGCTGCTCGATCAAGGCACGTCTCTAATTTTGTACCTTCAGCTCATAAACTAGAGACACCAAAAGTTAACGTTGACATGGAAACCAAATTGAAAGCTTGGCTAGAATCAAGAGGTAAGACAAAGAGCTCACAACAAAGACTTGGAGTATTTAATTCTCCACTTGTGCAAAAAACTCCCGGTCCCACCATTACCTCTGCTAAGAGATCAGTTACTTTCAATAACTCGGTGAAGGGTGGCAGAACTTTCATCAACCAAAGAGCTCAACATACTACTGAGAGGTAACTATGGTCTGATCATTGAAAATAAAATTATGGAGTATGATTTTCTCATTGATTTTCTGTTAGTGATATTTTCTCTTACTGTGTAAGCAGGGCCTTTGGTGTCTCTTTTAGAAATTTACTAGATGGTGAAGTTGCTTTTGATTCTTGCAAAAAGGTGAGTGAGTGTCACAAGTGAAGGACATGTACTAAAAAGTTCACTAATTACAAGTATTATGCCACTAATACTGAAAAAGACAGGCATTATCAAAAGTACAAGGAACTGTTTTGTTTTGATGAATATTAAATTTTCATGCATTGGAAATATTTGCATTTTTCTTGACTATAATAATATTTAATGCTATGTAGAACATGCATTGTGGTGTTGAGGACAATGATAAGAGAGAGACTGAGCATGAGGCCAATAAGGTAGCACTGGAATCATATACTGATGTACCTGGTATGTCATTACTTGTGTGATCAATGCACTTTGCATTTATTCGATATTATAATGAAAATGGACTCTGTACTTGAAATGTCGTAATTGCATTCACCGTAGTTGGCTAACCAGAACAGTTGGATAAATATGAAATGGTTCATATTTCTAGTTTCTTTTAAAATTCGATGTAATGAGCTTAAAATATGAATTGTTTGTTTGATTTTTATCCAACAGTTTCGATTTACTGATTGCGATGAATGTGTGGTACTATGATCCAAACTGTGGTCACATACATTGATTAATACTTGGTAGAGTCTAATATAACTATGCTTTCTAAAGCTTGAAGCACATGCTTTTGTATGCAGATGAACCATTAAGCAAAGATGTACCAGCAGTACTACAAAGTCCATTAAGAAAAGCGCTCTCTCCCATCAACATCAATGGTATTAAAAACCACCTTGAGGCCATGTCTTTGACACGGACACCTTTTTCTGCAACCTGCTCCACTAAGAAAGGGTTGCAGGAAAATGGCACTCCACTGGACAAATTCAGTGCAAGAAGTTCTGCTTTGAAGGTACAGTTAGTTGTTTTAACTTCACTAACAAAATGGAATTTGTGAATCTCCTTTCTCACATAATCAATTTTTTTAATGTGTAGAACTGTCTCGTTCAAGAATACATTGATTTTTTAAATAATGCAAGCAGGTATATAACATTCTCTCTTGTATTTTGCATAATTTCCAAAGCATACTCAGTGAACCTTCTTTCAAGGTGCCTTAACACTGTTTAATTTTTAAATGCAGAGAGGAGCTACTAGAGTTAAAGGTACATGCACGGTTGCTTGCCACATGAATGTCCAATTTGAATAGTCTCTTTATCTGACAGTTTTTCATTATTGCACTATTCTTTAGGGTCCATTTTGGTCTGAGAAATCATTTTCTGTTTTAACTTTTTTGTTTTTTTACTTTTGATAAAAACAACCACATGTATGTTTGGATTGACGATGAGATTGGAAGAATCACAGCAATCCACTTTAAAGCTTCAACAAACTTACAATGTTGCCAAACTAACTGCTCATCCAAACATGCATCACATTATCTTCACTTGTTTTCAAATATCTCGTGTACAAATATTTGAAAATAAGAAACAAAGTGACATGATTTTTCTTCATTTTCTAATACTTAAGATTCAATCATTGTATTCCTTCAGGGCATAGGAGACAAAATGGCAGACTACATTATAGACCTCAGAGAAGAAAGTCCACTAAAATCGGTTAGTATAAATATAATTCATAACTTGGAACACAGATACAATTAGTTCCTCATAATGCTTTTGGTAATGCAATTTTTTGGCATGTTGCAGTTAAGTGACCTGGAGAAGATTGGTCTCTCTTTGAAGCAGGTATATTACTACAAATATAAGCATAATGAAATTTTAGTTGAAAATCTTAGTTTAGTTCTAAATATGTTAACAAAATTATAACTTTTACTACTTTTTGGCAGGCTCATAACCTGTTCACTAAAGCTGCAAAAAAACTCTTTGATGACAAAGCAGAAGATTCAATACTCAATTGATTTTCATTCTCAAATAACATTGTGTGTAACTTTCTTAGTGTTTTGGTTAAGATGCAAGTGTAGTAGTTCCTTACTCTTTTCAATTAATTTGTAGCATTGTTGCAGCTAGCAGCATATTTCGGTTTGTTGTGTATGTGTATTGTAAATTTGTAACAAGACAAAAGCACAGATTATTTTACCTGCATTAACAAAAAGGTGTGATTCTTTTAATGTATGGTGTCAAATTGTCATTATTTCCACTAGGCACTTTTGTCTCTTGTTAGCATTATTCATGAATCATGACAAATTCACAATGACTATTAAATGAACTGAATATTGAATGCTACATCTCTTAGCCTTCTACATGATTGAAATGAAAACCTGGAGTGCTGTACTAATAAAATACATTTTCCTTCAGATAAATGTCTTTTAAGATAATAGAGTAGTTAAACCCACCTGGGTTGGTCTAGTGGTGTTGGCTTGAGACCTTGGAGTGTGCTCCTCCTTAAGGTCTCAGGTTCGATTTTCTCCGGTGCCAATTTGGGTGGGCTAGTTTAGCTTTTCAAAAAAAGATAATGCAGTAGTTGAGCTCAAGAGGTAAATGAGCTCTACCACATGACGATTTGTTCGAGAGAACTTGTTTGATTCTTGGCTGAATTTTTTTTTTTGTGAAACTTTACTTACCTCTCGGCCAAACTTAAAATTATTAGGGGGACCTTTCTCTTGATATTCAGATGGTTAACATAAAAAAATACACAAATTTTGAAAAATTAAGGCTGTGTTTACTTTGTAGAGACATTTTCTATTTTAATTTTTTAAAATGTTTTAAGTAAGAATTTTGAAGTGAACTATTATATTGGAGAGATATGAAACACTAGTTAGAGATATAATATTTTAAAGGTAATCAAAACAGTACATGCAAAGTTCAGAATTCAAACCCCAACTACCATAAAAAAACGATAATAATTTTCGGTTACATGCATGCCAAAAATTTCTTATTGTAGAGAGCCTCTGATTGTTAATTTTACTACTCATCAATCTAAGGATAAGAACAAGGCTTATACCCTATAATAATCACTATGTCATGATTTTCATGCCAATCATGACACCATTACCCATGATGCTGGTGCATTCAATTCCACCCCTGGAATAAGGGTCAAAGATGCTTAACACTCACAAAAAAAACTGAGCAAATTTTTGTAAAATATGAATCACCTTCTTACCTTACCAATTAAAAAATCTAACTCTTTCCCAATTAAACCAGTCTATGTTTTCAAAGGTTTATTTCTTTACTCATATACATAAATATTATTTTGTAGTTTCTTAATATTTTTAATGATATTAAGAACTTATAAAAATCTCTCCAAGCCAATAATTATAAGCCAAGAAATCTCATTCATACAAAGTGGAAGGCAAATGATTCTCCACGTACTTATTTGTCAACACCTATAGACCATCAAATTGCCATCCGTTTCTTCCTTTTCAAAAGAAGGATTAACCATTGCACCATTCCAATGAGCATTTATTTTCCCTCTTTTTCTGTTTGTAGTTGACAAAGATGTTTCCACTTTTTCATGAAAAAAGGTAGAAAGAGTTTCCAAATTGTCATTGTTAAATGTTAAATTTCAACAACAGTAACATTATCCCTTGCTAGTTGCTACCATATAATAATGCTCACTTTTTCTACTTGAAAAAAATACGTAGTACAATAATTTTTTTTATTATAAAAGCTTATTACTATTAAAGTAATTTTTTCAAGCAAAAACCAATGATTCAAGAAGCATCTACATTTTTTGTCATGGAAAAATGGGGATGATATGTTACATAATAATAACAATATATGATAACGACGTTGAATCAGAAGCCAATATCTTGTTTTCTTTAATGGGAAAAATCCATTATGCATGTGTTTGTACTTCATCTTTATCCATCACAAACTAATATGTCATTGTCAATTTTATAACACTCACATGGAAGAGTAAGTGTGCTTTCCCAATACCAAAAATATCTCAATTATAGATAATTTTTCTTGTGTCATATTGTGTAAGATCATTTTCTCCATGTTTATATATTGGGTAAGATAAAAACATAAACTGGATTTAATAAATTAACATAATCACCATAGTGTGTTTAGGTACGCGTTTGCCAATAATACCGTATTCCAATGCACGGTTGCCGTGAAAATTCTGAAGCCAATATATCAAGCTTCTACGTTGCTATGGTTTTCAACGCCATTTTGTCTAAATCTGATGTCATTCCAAACATACACATAGTTTTGTTAGAAATTAACTTTCAAAAGATTCACAAAATTACATATTATTGTAATTGTCTAACCAAAAATTTTCATCATCATTTTGGATTGCTAATTAAAAGCTATTGTATCTCCTCATTTTATTTTTTGTACATCAAAATTGTATCCTCTAATAAAGTTTAAACCCAAACATTATTTCCACATGATCAAATATAAATACTAAATTAAAACTAAAATAAAACCAAGCATACCATGCCAACTTAATTTTCCCATAATACTATTTCATTAAATTAATAAGCAGAGATTGATGGTTCAGATTAGCCAAACATTTTTACAAATTAAAAACAAAGCTACCATAGTTAAAGCACACTCATTACAAATCCAAAAAAATGGAAATTGCTCAAAGGGTTTAAACACACAGAAACTTTATTATATTACACTCTAAAATAGTGTTTGGAGTTTAAACCAAACACTAGAGTTCACATAAAACATACATAATCTTAAACTAGTTATTTTATAATAATAATAATAATCATTAAGTTGTTATTATTATTCTTCCTGCCACTAAGGGGTAAGAACTAAGACACATCTCTGCTTCAAACTCTCATTTTCAGGTTCATTTGCAAGTGCATGGGTTGCAGTTGCAGTTTGGACCACACTTGCAGCCATCATTCTCAGCACCCATTTCAGCAGCACCCTCAAATTGGGGTTTGGCAGATGCAACTCCCATTACAAGGGTCTCAGTGGTTGTTGATTCTGTGTAGCTCAAGTCAGGGTACATCTTGCAGCTGTATCACATTAAAAAAAAATATATTTTAGCAGAATTTACATGACATAAGAGTTTGTGATTTCATGATTCCTAGAAATATTGTTAAAAATTTAGAAATTTGTAGGTGAAAAAGCCAATACAAAATTGAAACATAGCAATCTTTGAATAAATAATAGTCAATTGTTGATTAAGAAGTGTAGCCATAAAAGCAAATGAAAAATACATGCAGAAAGCAATGTATTGTAACTTGTAACAAAAAGATTAAAATTAACTAAACTAAAGGGGTACCCCTCAAATCAATCAAAATCAGATTTTTTTTTCTTCTTCTTGAAATTAAACTAAAAGGGTGCTAAAAAATGAATCAAAAATTTAAAAATTTCTTAAAATTCTACTAGAAGGCTACCTCAAAATCAATCAAAAGCCCATGAAACAATTCACCCAAAAAAAATAAAAAATACAAAAACCTCACAACAAAAAAATAGGTGATCATATCACAATTTTCACAACATTAAAACACAATTTTTTTTCCATGCAATTCATCAAAAAAAGTACTCAAAAATCAAATCAAAAGAAACAGAGGTTCAAAGGAGATCACAATCAGAGTGTGCTCCTCTGATCCTCTGATGTCAATTCATATGAATTAGGTCACTCAAAGTTTTAAATGAGAGCCAATTGGTAGACGGGTGTAATTGATCTCCTCGATCTTTGATCAGATACCAAATTTTAAAAAATATATATAAAACCACAATTTCCCTCACTAACACAAGAAAAAATAAAACACATAATTCCCACGTAAAATTCAACAAAAAAGATACCCAAAAAATCAATCACATAAAAAAAAAAAGGCATGAGTGAAAATCTCACCCTCCACAGCCATTGCCGCATTTGCAGGCACTTCCACAACCACAGTTTCCACCACAGCAAGACATTTTCAGATGATGATGATATCAAACACAAACAAACAACAAAAGATGAATGATTTAAGACAACAAAACAAATGCTTCTGAATGAAAGAAGCATGGGTTGAACCCGCATTTATAGGAAAACTGAGGAGAGAGAATGTGAAATATCTATGGACACGTGTCATGATCTTACGGTGATTTTAATCTATTTGCGCATCTAACACCACGTCCACGTCGTTTTCGTAAACACGTCTCTCACTCATTTGTGAATGGGTTTTTGTGTTGTGTTTTATAGGGTGAGCTAACGTTTTCATCTTATCTACCGTTGGATTAGAAGCTATGTTAATTAGATGATGATAGAAATTACGTATTATATTGTTGTTTTATCTTACTAATTGTCAATCAATCCTCCCCCGGTATCATACTCCCTCCGATCCTAGAGAAGATTATTTTTTCATGTTTGTTGAATAAATGTTGTATTTAGTTAATATTATAGTCTATATTCATTCATTATCCAATATAATAGGTCAGACTCCGGAGGGAGTAACTTCTTACAAAAACCTTCTTAAATTTGCATATATGGTTGAGAATAGGTCAGACCAGCTTACAGGGACCTACGGTCTGAACAGTTTAGACCTGACCTGTTTATGAAAAAAATATTAGGCTTAGGCTTTTGAAAAAGACTATTTAAGTAAATAGGTCAGGATTAGGCTATCAAAAAAGCCTACGAAGCCTGATAGGGCGACCTATTTATGCATATTATTAAAATTTATTGTTTATTTATATTAAAATATAATTTATATTAAATATAAAAATCAAGAAAAAAACTCAAATAATAGACATTTTGAATAGGCTTTAAGGCCATATAGTGAAATAAGCTTTTAAGGTCTTATAGTGGTAGATAGGCCTTACATGGAATAGGTTGTAAGGCCCATTTGACCTATTTAAAAGTAGTTAAAATTGAATATTTAATGACTTCAATATAAAGTAGGCTTGTAAATAGCTTCTAGGCTAGACCAGGCCAAAAAAATAGGCCTATGAAAGGCCATAAGTCAGGCTCAGGCTTGCAAAAAAGTTCATAGACCAGGCTTAGATCTATCAAAGTCTGACTTCGCCTGACTTATCCCCATATGTCTCTCATAGGCCTATCATCGGGCAAAAAATCAATATGAGATTTTTCTCATATTGGTCTTTTTATCAAGTGGCTCCGTTAAAACTAATGATATTTCTATTTGGCGTTGACGTGTCAAGGCTTGTTGGCATATCACTAATGCCACATCATCAAGGGGTCAAAAGACCGAATAAAAAGAGTTGATGATTATTATTATATTTTCCATTCATCCTTAATCTCACCTCATTTTTTACAAAAAAAAACCCCTTATCTCTTTGTCTTTTTTCTCTCACCACATTACCGTCTACCACCAACAACCCACTGTTTACCACCAACAAATCGTTGTCCATCGTTTACAATTGAAACAAAACTGCCATCATTGTTCTGCAACCGTCATCATCTTCCTCCTCACCTCACCATTTACATTTTGTCGTCTACCACCAACAACTCTCTGTATACCACTAATGAATTGTTGTTCACCGTTTACAATTGAAACGAAACGGTCATCATCGTTCTGCAACCGTCATCATCTTCCTCTTTGCCTCATCGTAATCATCCATTATAGAAGGTACAATTCTCACTTTCTTTGTATTTATGACACTAAGTTTTAGTGCTAAAAATAACCATTATATCTAAAATGATCTAAATATTGGGTTTAATATGTTGAGTTTGACTGGATTTACAAGTGAAAGATTAAATTTTTGTGACATTTATTGTTGATACGAGAATGATTATAGTCTTTCAGCATGTTCTTTATCTAATTTGTGTGATATTATAGTTTTGGATGGTATTCATTTGTTTGCATTTGCATGTTTTTATGATGTATTATTTTAGGTTAAAGTTGTTTATGTTATGATTTGGTCTTATTTTTTAGAAGATTATGATGAATGTGTGTATACGACTGCTTATGTATCATGGAAGGACGTTTGTAAGAAATGGAAAGGGTAATCGTAAATGCGAAGGGAGTCAAAGGTATGTTTAGGAATACCTAATCCAAGACCTCATTTTTTACTTTGATCTTAAAAAATGGTTATGAAATGTGGAAATTATGGGAATGTGTCCAAAATACGGTGGATGAGGAAATAAGTTGGAGAAGATTATGATTTGGAACTGAGGCCTCTAGCTAACGTTAACGACATTAACAACATGGTTGACGCAATAAATAAATATGGATAAGAAATGCAAAAGCTCGAAGAAGCAATTTCGGTTGCAACCTAGACATGTACATATAACGTATCCGTAAAGCTAGAGGAAGGATGATAACATGCAAGTCTTGATGAATTTGTTAGAGAAGTTCAAACACGTATTCATACATATACATATAGAGTTGACATAGAGCGAGAGAATGCTTCTAAACAAGAGTCTCATGTAAGGTAAGAAGTTCTTGAACAGGCTCTTAAGTAACAAAATGAAATGCTAGATGATTATGATTTTCCATGTTCTGACTAGTTAATCCAACAAAAGTCTACATTGGTTGAAGAACTTTCTAAGATGACAAAAGAGGTTAAATGTAACGGGAAGAAGAAAGTGAAAAATATCCTTACGTCATTATGATGTGGTCATCTTTGGGTTTGTTGGTTCGAATTTGTTCCGAAAGATCTAGAAATTCTGCTTCTGGGTTTTGATCTGCTTGAAAGAGCTTTGGCTTTATGATCAGAACACTTTTCTGTATTTCAAGTTGTTCGACGGCTGCTGATGCTTGTCGTTATCGTGGTTTTGTCATCGTGAGTTCTTGGTGTGTGGATCTGTTTCAGTGTTGGCGGTCGAGTTCATTCATCAGTTATCAAGATCTTGGTTCACTGCTCTTAAATGTTCACACGCCATTTTTTATTTTTTTTTCGCAATTTGGTTCTGTGCCCATATGCTGATTTTATGGAATGTGCATGTAGTGTGTAGTTATTTGCTCCGAATTTGGATTTGTCTTTACCCCTCAGGCTCATTTGTATTACCCTTTTGGGTTTATTTAAACACTTATAGTGTTATTTATTTTTTTCTTTCATTGGGTCAAGATTATGTTCGTCAATCTTTTGTAATCTTCCTTTTATTTTAACTTACTTAAGATGTTGCAGATGTTCAACTACTGCTCACCGTTTAAATAAAATAACATATTATTATTCAAGACTCCATTTCAACATCAACCATTTAAACAACAATGTGTTTCTTCCCTATGGTCCATTATAGCTTTCACTTTTCAATATTGGCAAAACATATAAAGTAAAAGGACAAGTTTTCAGGAACACCCTTTAAAGAGCTATACCCGATCCACCACTGCAGACATGTCCAAAATACATTAAAATAATAGGATTAAGTTGAAATGACAAAAAGGAAAAGTAATACTAAATAAAATGTAGAAAGAAAAAGAAAAACATTACTTTCTCCACTCTCTCTCTCTCTCTCTCTCTCTCTCTCTCTCTCGTCCTCTGTCTCCCTTCACCAACCCAACTATGAACTCTATCCACCATCGATCTCTGTCAATTCACCATAGAATCAAAACCCACTGTTCACACTCACCTTCAATTTCCTCTTTGTTGGTTTCCTAAATACCGTCAGATCCAAACCCGCTGTCGATCTCTTCTCAGCCATAATCGCATTCCGTCATCGTTCTCTTAATCTTTTTTGCTCAAAAGTTAATCTCTATATTGATGGTGAATTTTTTCATATAACCTATTTTAAATTGTTTATTATTATTTATGGTGTGAATGTTTATTAACATATGCTGGATAATGATTTTGGGACTCTTTTAACGATTAGTTGTGTATTTATTTTTCATTGTTACATATTAATTTGATTTAACTAGTTGGAAGAACAAAAAAGTTGAACAATTACTTCAAACTACGTTTACAAAAATCTCAAATCTTATGCAAAAAATTGCAACTTTCAAATGAATTTGTTATCTGTAATATTTTCATCATGAGCACTAAATGATATCTTAAAAGTGTTTATAAATACTTTGTATTTTATCTCTTCTCTAAATTATTGAAAGAATTTTTTTTATTTGTCTAGAAATTGTTGCTTTGTTTGTGGTTTGTACTTTTGTTTTTGGTAGCAAATTATTGTAGAATTATGTTAAATTATTTCATTATTGAGTTTGCCATTTACTGTGAAGAATTGTGTTGCTTTTGTAGCAATGTTTATTATCATAATGACAAATGCTTGAATTTTGGAGAAAAAAAGTGTGGTTACGTTTTTGTTACAATATGTTTAATTGCATGTAACTAGTTTTGAGAACAAGTGTTTGTGTTTGTTATAATTTTTGTTCATATAAATTGTTTATGTATATGACAAATATGGTCAACACCATAAACAAAAACAAACAAAAAAGGGATGCTGGTGCCGGTGTCGGTGTAAGTACACTTTAATTGATTAGACGTTTAATGTGTATGTAATTATTTGTGCTTTATGTTTTTAATGAATGACTAATGTTAATTTTTTAGCTACAGATAAAGAATCAATTGAGCTGCACTGATTGGTTGATATAGATTAACAAAGAATTGTCTCACGCAAATGAGCAGAATTATGGAAACTCTTCTCCGATATCTCGTGGACATGAAGAACAATATAAGAATGGATAGTAATTTATTGAGGGAATTATTGCATGCATATGTGGGATATAAGTAGCTTAGTATTTAGAGTAGGAGTTATGAAAATTGTCTTTAAACATCCAGCCGTTTGTTTAGCTCTAGGTTTGCCTATTATAGGAGAACCTTTGTCGGAATCGATTGATAGAGACAACATAAATGATTTTTGTCGAGTTTATTGATGTTAAAAGTGTTCATTCATGCTGGTTCTCCTTACAAATGAGGACAACATAAATGATTTTTGTCGAGTTTACATCCTCTTTTTCTTCTGTGTCTTAAATTTTCTGAAAGCATACATGAATTCAACTAAAACTACCTTTTATTCATAACTATCCTTTCTATACGAAGAGTGATCAAAACTATTAAACCAGGCTACTGAAAATAACATTGATAGTGTTCCACACAGACTAAAACACAACCTTTGTGGTTTGAATCTATAATAAATAGAGATGTAATATGAATTTAATTTGAATTATTCTATTGAAATCCGAAGCTTCTATATACAATAGAGACAACTTCATAAAATTCAAAATTTGCTAAACACATATATATGCCAATTTTGATTATTACTCTCATCGCATAGGATTACCATTCTCTTATTTGTTTTGAATTGCAATATATGATTACTTACACCTCTAAAAACTTGATGAATTATAAGCAATATGAACAACATAATAACCTTTTAAAAAATGAACGATACAATAAACAATAGCTAAATATAAAATAGGTTTGAAACGAGATACACTTACGGTTTGGTGGTGAGAAATTTCCATGACTGCTGAAACCGAAAAAAGAAACAAGAGAAGTGAAGGATGATGTGGTGATTTGGATAACTGGTGTGGTTATTTAAAGGATTATGATTGTTATATATAAAAAACAAAAACAAAGTTTGTTATTTACCAACACAATTACAATTTTGGTACTTACTCAATTACAAAAAAACACAAAATTTGTTACTCAAATATAGAAAACCTTGGAAAAGTCCTGAAATCATAGACAATCGTTCTAATACTCCCCCTTTTTGCTGCTAAAACCTAAAATGACAGAAAAACATGATAAGAATAACGTATTATGACCTGTCATCAAACCACCACAACCTAAACAACAGTAACAACAATAATAATCATGTTAATATTACAAAAATATATGAGCATCATCCAATGGAGTAGAAAATAAACTAAAATAATAAAAGGCTATTATTCTTGACAGTTGACAACATATTTATCATCCTTGAATACAAAATAATGACTACTCATGTGGCAAACTGATAGAAGGCATCGTTTAATACAACATCATCCAATAATAATGAATGAATGTCGACTATTATTATGTATATCTAGCCACAAAATAATCAAGTATATAGAATGCATCTTCAGTTTTACAGTTTTGATGTTTCAATCGTTCGAGATTAACATAATGAATATTCTTTTTGTTTTAATCCTATGAAAAGAAAACATTTGCATCAGGATAGCATTCTCGATTTAATAAACATCTGCGATTTGAGCAACTTCGGAAACCAAATTTCAAAACACAAACAATCCTAAATGAAAGCCGTTAAACAAAGAAATTGAAGAACTAATTTGTGATAGATCTCACCTTCAACTGAGAATTAGCAATAAATACATTCTAGTGATTGAGAGAGTGAGTTTTTGACGAGAGTGAGACAACGCGACGAAGACCTCGAGCGTCAAATACTGAAAAAACAAAGAGAATGGGGAGACCGACCATGAGGGTGGAGACAAATCGAGCGGTTGTCGCCGGTGACGGTGATTTTTCGTTGTCAAGGTTGAAGGAAAAAGAGGAAATACAAATTAGCGGGAGAATGAAGAGATAGTGAGGGAAGATATTTTTTTAAATTTTAAATTTTAATTGCCACATGGTGGTGGGATGTATATCAACGATTTGCCACATATGGTGTATTGATGTTGAAAGTGAAAAAGAAACAAAAAAAAGCTTGTACTTATCTTCGTTAACAACCATTCATTTTTTGACTAAGAATAGAAAAGGTTTTCTTGAATTGGGTAGCACCATGATTCTTTGGAATCTATGAAAATCTAATCGGGTGGATAAAAGCTCAACTAAACATTTTTTTTTTATCAAATGGAAATAAAATAAACAAACTAAACAACTACGCAACAACACTTCTTACATCATCCATCAAACTTGAATTAAGAGAAGAACAAGGAATTTTCCCTAAAAAAGCAAAGAATTTCTAAGGAAATTATGGTAAGAGTTTGAAAATATAATTTAAGAAATGGAATTCAAATCTCAATTGAGACTGTTGTAAAATGCCCTTCACAAAAAATGGAAGACACTATCAGTGGAGCCAGAATGAATCAGTAGATAGTTGAGTTGAACATATATATATTCGCAACGTTTTTTATGACTCAAATTACATATTCATATGTTCATAAAAAAAAAAAAAAGATATATATATTTATACACGGTACTGGACTAGATAGCCAATTACTTCCCAACTCCTTTATATTTACATAGTTATATCCATTAAAAAAACTCTATATAGTTATATAAAAAATATATTTTAAACTAAGAATTTGATCAAAATTAGAACAGAAAAAGTATATTATAACTGTTTTTAAAATAAATTTAATAAATTATAATTTTATCATTAACGAGCAATCAAAAGACAAAAGGGAAAGAAAAATTATTAATTAATAACGATGTCATTAATAAACCCAAGAACGCTTAGAGAAGATGACACGAGTCTCTTTTAGCTTAATCAAGGTAAATCCAGCCAGCGTTAAAACTCTTAGGGAGAACTTATCGTACATTTGGGTCTCACAATGCTCGAGGGATTAGTCATCGCAGTTGCGCATGGAGAATACTCAGTTTTACAACCAAAAAAATGTCATTAATAAAACATTTTATCGAATGAGATTAGTATAATGTCCTTAAAGTTGCAAAATCAAACACTTATCATTTTTTTTTTTTGACAAATCAAACACTTATCATTGAAATGGCGATTTTTCTGTCCAAAAAAAAAAAATTGAAATGGCGATTTTGTGACTCATTAAAAAACTATA